>Ga0315285_10004163_pt1 | contig 15020 bp, 9 predicted proteins | sample YL17G09_36_MG_FD_203698 | JGI IMG/M metagenome (GOLD analysis project Ga0315285, IMG submission 203698) | Sediment microbial communities from Yellowstone Lake, YNP, Wyoming, USA - YL17G09_36 | ecosystem: Environmental > Aquatic > Freshwater > Lake > Sediment | place: USA: Wyoming | collected...
AGGGCAGCAACTGGTGTACAATGAACAATACTAATATACGTTTTCTTTCCACCAATACCAAACGAATTATTGTTCTCTGTTGATTATTTTTTTGATGAATCCTCAGGATTCGAGGGCTTTCCAGCAAAAGTGGGAGAGCTGAGTCACCTGTGGCCTTCCGAAGGTTTCCCAGGCACTCGATCTAACCTTCGGAAGGTTCAACAAGCCTGACGACATCGACGTGGGCTGATCGCTTGCAGGTCGAGACCGTTGGTGCCGGAGTCACTTTTTCCTTGTATAGGTCACCTCGATGACCTTGGTGTTCGGCTCGCCGATCGAGAGGTCGTGAATCTCAAATACATGCTTGTCTTTACTGACCACGCCGGTCACATATTTCACGGTCTTCCCTAATTCTCCCGTCATCCACTCATTCATCTTCCCGTACATCGTCAGCACCTTCCCACTTCGATCAAATGTCCCTTCCATCGTGGCGAGCGTGGTGCTCAAGTTGTCCACCCACATGCCGACGAAATGCAAACATCGCGTGCTCTTGTCGAGTTCCGGAACCATTCTTCACCTGAGCGACCAGCATTCAGAGCCACTCCGGCCGATTGCATATGAGCCTCCTCTGTCTTATCCTGGCCCTTGCTCGGGGGCCCCGTGATGCTTCGTGGAAGCGACGTCATCGTCGGTCTCCGAATTCTCGCTTTTGGCTCCGATGGAGACTCCAGCCTCTTGTTCACCATCATCGATCTCAGAGGGCATTTATGAAAACCCCGCGTATTTTTCTCCTCGCGCTCGCCTACGCATCTCTTCTCCTCTGTTCTCTTTCAACCGGTCTCGCTCAACATAAAGGTACACTGCCAATGCTTCGCTATCTGGATCCCGATCTCCCGCTTGAAGAACGTGTGAGCGATCTCGTCGCGCGCATGACGCTCGATGAGAAAGTGAGCCAAATGTTGTACAACGCGCCTGCCATTGAGCGTCTGGGTATCCCCGAGTACAATTGGTGGAATGAAGCACTGCACGGCGTGGCGCGCGCAGGAAGGGCAACCGTCTTCCCCCAGGCCATCGGTCTCGCTGCAACGTGGGACACCGATCTGATGTTCCGTGTTGCAACCGCTATCTCCGATGAGGCTCGTGCCAAGCATCACGACGCCCTGCGGAATGGGCGACGGGGAATCTACGAAGGGCTGACATTCTGGTCTCCTAACATCAACATTTTTCGTGACCCGCGCTGGGGCCGCGGGATGGAAACTTTCGGTGAAGACCCATACCTGACAAGTTGCCTCGGAGTCGAGTTCGTCAAGGGTATGCAGGGGGACAATCCCCACTACCTCAAGACGGTCGCAACCCCCAAGCATTTTGCCGTGCACAGCGGACCCGAACCCGATCGGCATGTTTTCGACGCCATCGTGGACGAGCGTGACCTCCGCGAGACATACCTGCCGGCGTTCCGCGCGACCGTCCGTGAGGCAAACGCACAATCGGTGATGTGCGCCTACAACCGCCTCCGCGGCGACCCGTGCTGCGGAAGCAGCGAACTGCTGCAGAGGATTCTCAGAGACGAGTGGGGCTTTAGCGGCTACGTGGTCTCGGACTGCTGGGCAATTATGGACTTCTACACAACCCACAAGGTCGACAAAACAGCGCCACAGGCAGCGGCGCGGGCGCTGATCGCCGGGACCGATCTCAACTGCGGCGTGACATACGATAGCCTGGGAGTCGCGGTCAGACAAGGCCTCGTCAGCGAGCAACTCGTCGATGTCGCAGTGAAGCGACTTTTCCGCGCACGCTTCCGGCTAGGCATGTTCGATCCCCCCGAACGCGTCCCGTATGCAAACATCCCCTTGAGTGTTAACGACTCCAAAAAGCATCGGGAGCTTGCCCTTGAAGCGGCCCGCAAGTCGATCGTCCTGCTCAAAAACGAGGGCGGCCTGCTTCCGCTCAGGAAAGACCTCCGCACCATCGCTGTCATCGGCCCGAGAGCAGACGACGTCGATCTGCTGCTGGGGAACTACAACGGAATCCCCTCGGAGCCCATCACGCCGCTGGAAGGCATCAGACGAAAAGTGTCTTCGAGGACAATCGTGCTGTATGCACAAGGTTGCGATTTGGCGAAGAACACGCCATCGCTCGAAGTTGTTCCATCGAATGTGCTTTCCACAGACCGCGACGGCATGCCGGCGAAGGGTCTGAAAGCAGAATATTTTAATAATCACGACTTTCAGGGTGAGCCTTTTCTGACTCGGATTGATGAAGCGGTCGACTTCAACTGGTGGCAGGATCCTCCGGTGTCCGGGATGAGTCCTGACAGCTTCAGCGTGCGCTGGACGGGAACATTTGTCCCACCCGTATCAGGCCGCTACGCGCTCGGTGTGAGAGCCTTCGGAGGTGCCCGGCTCTTTCTGGACGACTCGCTGCTACACGAGGCAACCGACCGGCACAATGTGTTTGTGGAATGGAAGTATGTAAATCTCAACAAGGGAGTTCCCCGGCGTATGAAGCTCGAGTACTGGGATCGACGCGCCGATGCGATTGTGCAGCTCATCTGGTCAAAACCAAACCCGCGCCTCAAAGAGGAAGCTGTCGCAGCGGCAAGGGGTGCCGACGTGGTCATCATGATGATGGGGCTTTCGCCGCGTCTCGAAGGAGAGGAGATGCCTGTCGACGTTCCGGACTTCAAGGGCGGTGACCGAGTCGACATCGGGCTGCCCCGGCTTCAAGAGGATCTCATCCAAGCTGTGGCCGCAGTGGGAAAGCCTGTTGTGCTCGTGTTGCTTAACGGTAGTGCACTCGCTGTGAATTGGGCTGCGGATCACATTCCGGCGATCGTCGAAGCGTGGTACCCGGGTCAGGCGGCTGGCAGCGGCCTCGGTGATGTCCTGTTTGGCGACTACAATCCGGCCGGACGATTGCCCGTGACGTTCTACAAGTCGGCCGACCAGATTCCGCCGTTTACCGACTACAACATGAGGGGAAGAACGTATCGCTACTTCGCGGATGAGCCGTTGTATCCATTCGGGTTTGGCCTGAGCTACACAACTTTTGCTTACGGGAATCTGCGACTCCCCTCGAGCGTGCACCCCGGAGAGAAGGTTCTAGCGTCCGTTGATGTACAGAATACGGGGAAGAGGGAAGGAGAAGAGGTGGTTCAGCTTTACGTCACGGACGTGCAGGTCACGGTGCCGGCTCCAATCCGCTCTCTGCAGGGATTGTGTCGCATCTACCTCAAGCCGGGCGAAAAGAAGAGCGTCTCGTTCTCGCTGGAACCGCGGCAGCTCTCTCTGATTGATCTTCAGAACCGTCGCGTAGTTGAGCCGGGAATCTTCGAGGTGAGCGTGGGTGGAAAGCAGCCGGGATTCAAGGGAAAAGCGGACGCAGTGACAACGGGAGTTGTCAGCGGACGGTTCGAGGTCGTCGGTCCGCCGTACGAGATCGACGAGAGGCGATGAAGTCCAGGTGTCACCTTGACTTCTCGGAGATGGCGACTCCGATTTGAACCCGACACGGACGAGCCCAGGCGCAAAAGGTTCGCGCAAACAAGAGACAAGGGAGAAGAGCGGTTATGAACGCGAAAAGCCCCAGCAGGGGCTTTTGCGTTGTACGGAGGTGAATCCGTCCGAACTATTCTTCCTGGTCAGCCCTTTTCAGTGGCAGACGAACCAGGAAGAACCCGATGATCGCTATGGAGGCGAGGCTCACCAAATACGAAGGCGCCTCAAAGAAGTGGAAGATCTTGACCTCTGCGAACGCGAGTCCAGCGAACAGGAGTCCCAGCAATGCTTCACCCGCGATGAGGCCGGAGGCGAGCAGCACCCCGACATTGCCGGCCGTCTCCTTCTTTTTGTCTTCCAGTGCCCGCTTGGCCGCGATCCTGTCGAGGAGACCTTTCATCAACCCCCCAACGAAAATGGCGAACGTGGTATCGATGGGGAGGTACATGCCGACACTGATCAGCATCGGGCTCTTCACCTGCATCAGGATCAGCGCGCATCCCATGAACATGCCGACGATGATGAGAATCAATTCGGCCTTGGCCTCCACGATCCCGCGCGCGACCACGGCCATCAGGCTTGCCTGCGGCGCGGGGAGCTTTTCTCCACCGAACCCTGCCTGTGTGCCGAGGATGTCGTTCTGTTGTTCGGGAGCGAGCTGTCGCAGCTCATTGATTGTATACTCCTTCGCCGCCAGGTCAGGATTCTTGCCTTTGTAGACCACGGAGGTGACATGGTTCTTCTCCAGGTTCTCCAATTCTGTGCCCACGACCCGTTTCACGTCGCCAAGATGAAGCAGCGTAAGAATGAAGAACATGACCACCGCTGCAGCGGTGACGCCGAAGATGTCCCCCACCTGCATCTTCCAGGGAGTGCACCCCAGGATGTGACCAGCCTTCAGGTCCTGCATCATCTCACCCGCCACTGACACGCTCGTGCAGGTGAAGGCAGCGACGCCAAGAACAGCGGCGACCGCGACCTCATCCTGCATCTCGAACGCCAGCATAAGGAAGGCCACGACAATCAGCACGGAAACGGTCAGACCACTCGTTGGGTTGTTGCTGACACCAATGATGCCGACCAGGTATCCCGACACTGCGGCGAAGACAAAACCGAGGAACAACATGACGATCGAGGCAGCGGCCGCAGGTGCTATCGTGCCTGTGAAGTAGCCGAAAATGAACAGCATAGTCACGGTGATGATGCCGATGGCAAGGAGCGACCATCGGATGTTGATGTCCTTCTCGGTTCGCGGCACTTCCGCTTCGCCAAGGGCGGATTTCCTGATGTAGGAGAACGAGCGCTTCAATCCGCCGAACAGGCTTGCGCGCATTCTGTAAAGAGTATAGAACGCGCCGACCAGCATCCCGCCGATGGCGATGTAGCGTACGGTGTTTCTCCACACGAACGTGAGCTCGGCGGTCCAGTCGCTAACTTCGCCGGGATTGTCCCTGTGCAGGAAGTATGCGATGAGAGGGGTGAGCAAACCCCATGCGAGCACGCCGCCGCTGAAGTTGATCGCTCCGAGCTTGGGTCCGATAATGTAACCAACGCCGAGATATGCCGGGCTCATTCCCGGTGCGCGGAGCAGGAGGGTCCCCTTGGTGAGCCTGAGGAGATTCTGCCAACCGGCTGCAATCGCCTTGAACTCCACAAGGGCGCTGAAAAAGGCTCCGATTCCCATCCCCGCAAAGAGGAACTTCGAGTTCTGTGTTCCACGTTGTCCGGACTTGTGAATCTCCGCCGCGGCGATCGATTCGGGGAAGGGGAGGTCGGTGTCCTCAACGAGGACGCGTCGCAGGATCGTCACGAACATAATGCCCAGAATGCCGGCGACAATCAGCACGATCGTACAGATGACGTAGTGCTCGAGCGAGAAGAACTGGGGCCATACCGAGGCGATGAAAAATGCCGGAAGCGTGAAGATAGCCCCGGTGGCGATATTTCCACCAATCGAGCCGACCGTTCTGGCGGCGTTTTCTTCGAGCAGCGTTCCTTTCAAGGCTTTGATGACGGCCATGCCAATGACGGCGGTTGTGTACGTCGCGGCAATCGTCATTCCCGCCTTCAAGCCGAGGTAGGCATTGGCCGCTCCCATGATGATGGCCATGAAGACTCCCAGGATTACGGCTCTGAATGTGAATTCTGCCATCGTAGACTCGGCAGGAACAAAGGGGATGGTGCGTTCTTCGTCTGTCATGGCATCGATGATGTTCAGATTGAGGGGAAAGTGAATCCGCCGAAAAGCCTCGCGGGTCCCAATAGAGATTCAGCGAGGAGATCGTTGGGACTCACACGAACGACAGCGGTTGTGGACGATTGCCGAGAGTTTACTGAACTAAGGGGAGGATGTCAAGGCGGACTTGATTCTCGATGGACGAGGATGGCGATAGGAGATGATATTGAGGCGAGGCTAATCAACATTGCTGTGGGTGTCTGAGAGATGCTCCACCTGATTGTCAATCTAGTACAAACGGAAAGTGCAATCACAAAAAAGGATTGCACTTTGACGTTGCGGCGCCGACCCCGAATCAAGACAAGCGGGGCCCCGACGAAAGGCGTCGGGTCCTCAAAATGGCCATCCCGACGAATAACGTCGGGAGCCATTTTGGGACAGGCCCCGACAGAAAGACGTCGGGGCAAGCGAGACATAGGCGCGTCGACCGATTACAGAAAACAAAAACAGCCCCGCAAGGGCGCTGTTTTTGTTTCTGCGGGGCCGACGAGACTTCCCGATGGCCTATCGGCCATCGGGACGACCTCTTGAGGCGTGACACCTCGGTGTCACGCCGAAATCCCGCCGCTCTATGGCAGGACTGCGTCGCGAATGAGTTTTTCTATGAAAGCCTGACTCTTCATTTTCTTAATGTGTGCTTCGAATCGAAGAGCCTCAGCCTTTGTGTCGAACGTTCTCACATACACAAGTTTCCACGGTCTTTTCCCCTTCGTGGAGCGTGTCCAACCATCATTGTGTCGTTGGCATCTGAGAACAGGGTCGTGAGAGGAACCGCTATAAAACGAACTGTCAAGATCACTCTGGATGATATATACGGAGTAAGCCACAGGTGCTCTGAGAACGACAAAGCCCTCCGTTGTGTGGAGAGAGCTTCCTTTGTGGGGTTAATCCGCCGAAAAGCATGGCGGACATGCGAGACACGAATCCGCGACCGTGACAATGAAAAATGCACCCCCAAGCAAAAGGGGGTACATTTGTGTTGCGGTGCCGATCCCGCTCCAGGAGCGAGCGGGAGAGGCGAGACACGAACTTGCGTCCTAGTCACAAAATGCGAAGAGCCCCAAAAGGGGCTCTCGCATTTTGCGGGGCCGACCCCGACTTAAATCGTCGGGGTAAACGAGCCATAGTCAATTCGGAACGATACAGAAAAAGAATGCCCCCCAAAAAGGGGGGCATCTTTTTCTGCGGGGCCGACGAGACTCGAACTCGCGACCTCCTGCGTGACAGGCAGGCGCTCTAACCAAGCTGAGCTACGACCCCAAGTAGTATGTTGGAAGGTCTAATCTCGTCCTGAGCGAGTCCCGTTGTTGTTTGACGGGACGAGTCGAAGGACTGAGCTACGACCCCAAGAGGGACTGCTTGCCCGCCATGCTTTACCTTTTGGCGGGAGCTACGACCCCGGAGACATTTGCAGAACTCGGATTGATGAGTGCGGATTGGCATTTGCAGTTAGCCAATTCCGTCCGGCACTTCAATTTAGTCCAAAAATGCTGGAAAGGCAAGAGCATTCTCCGCGGCGAGGCGCGGCCTTGACAATGAGACCACCGTACTCTACTTTCTTTGCGTCGTGAATCAATCTCACCATCAGAGAGCAAGATGCCGTTGGGTGAAGAGATAACCATCCGTCCGTTCGAGACAGAAAGCGACTTCCTCGCCTGCGAAGCGCTCCAAAGGGAAACCTGGGGAAAAGACCTCGCGGAGGTCGTGACGGCTTCGCTGGCGAAGATCGTCCAGAAGATCGGCGGAATTGCGGCTGGCGCGTTTGATGCGAAAGGGGAGATGCTCGGATTTGTCTTCGGCTTTACGGGATTCAAGGATGAACACCCCATCCATTGGTCGCACATGCTTGCTGTGAAACAGGAAGCGCGCGATCTCGGAATCGGGAGAAAACTCAAACTCTACCAGCGGGACACCCTGCTCAAAATGGGCGTGAAAGAGGTGTTCTGGACTTACGATCCACTCGTGGCAAAGAATGCACATCTGAATTTCAATTGCTTCGGAGTCGAGGCGACCGAATATGTCCCTCATATGTACGGGCCGGGAGAAGACAGCGAGCTCTTCCGCGGGCTCGGGACCGATCGGTTCATCGTGGTCTGGCGGATCGCTAGCGATCGAGCGGCAAGAGCCATTGCTGGCCAATACGCGTTTGACGTCAAGTTGTTCTCCGCATCACCTCTCGCTGTGGGTCGATCTGTCGAAGCTGACGAACACTCCGCTGCCCGAATATCGGAATTTTCTCGCCAGCCGAGAGTGCGCGTTGAAATCCCTCCTGATATTCATGCAGCCAGGGCGGTTTCAGCGCAAGCAGCCGCCCATTGGAGAGAGATGACGCGCAAGGCGTTTCAGTTCCATCTGAGCAATGGCTATGAGGTCGCGGGTTTCTACCGTGACAAGACGACGGGCCGTTGCTTCTATTGTCTTCAAGCGAAAAGGTAGGTTTGCCCGTGCGGATCGACAAGATCACAGTCCGAGAAGTGCGCCTCCCCCTGAAAGAGCCGTTTTGCATCTCCTCCGGTGTGACCAACACACGAAGGATTTGCTTGCTTGAGTTGAGGAGTTCAGACGGGGTCACAGAGTGGAGCGAGTGTGTCGCGGGCGAGGAGCCGAACTACTCTCCCGAGACAATTGATACGGCGTGGCTGGCAATTCGGGAGTGGGTTGCTCCCCGGATACTCGGAAGGGACCTGAGGGGACCGGAGGAGGTCTATCCAATTCTGGAGGAGGATTTCCGCGGCCATAATATGGCAAAGGCGGCCGTCGAGATGGGAATCTGGGCGGTAGCAGCCCGCACAGCGGAGATTTCGCTTTCGAAGCTCCTTGGCGGAGTTCGGAAGGAGATTGAGGTCGGGATTTCGATTGGCATTCAACCAAGTCCCCAGATACTTGCAGAAAAGGTCAAGAAAAGTCTGGATCGGCGCTATTGCAAGGTCAAAATGAAGATCGAGCCTGGAAGGGATATCGAATTCGTCCGATACGCTCGGGAAGCCGTTGGTTCGTCGGCTCACCTGATGGTCGATGCGAACAACGCATACGGTGAGGGGGATTTCGCAACGCTCCAGAAACTCGACGCATTCAATCTCATGATGATTGAACAGCCGCTAGCGTCCGATGATTTGCTGAGGCATGCGAGACTTCAAAAAATTCTCAAGACTCCGCTCTGCCTTGATGAGTCAATTACGAGCGTCGAGCGGGCGCAAGATATGATCGAGCTGGGGAGCGGGCGAATAGTAAACATCAAGCCTGGAAGGGTGGGGGGATTCGCGTCATCTAAAGCAATTCACGATCTGTGCGCTCGACACGGGGTTCCGGTTTGGTGTGGTGGGATGTTGGAGAGTGGGGTCGGGCGGGCGCACAATGTTGCACTGGCGTCGCTGGCGAATTTCATCTTCCCCGGTGATATTTCCCCGAGCGAGCGCTACTGGGAACGAGATATAGTGATTCCTGAATGGACCATGGACCGGGAAGGGAAGATCAAAGTCCCGACCGACAAGCCGGGCATTGGAGTGGAGGTTGATCGAAACCGAGTCGATAATCTCACCGTGCGAAGCGAGACGCTGCGCAAAACCTGAGAAATCCCTCGCGTGCAAAACGGCCGAAGAATCTGACGCTGTGTGTCATTCTGATCCCGCTCGACCTGTCCCGATGTTCTTTATCGGGAAGAGCGGGAGAAGAATCTGGTTGATCCAGCGCTTCAGATCTTCCGTTCCGCCCTCAGGCGGAACGAGAGTCCCGTACAGCGGGACTTCGCTTCGTCGCGCTCGAAAAACGAACGGGATTTCTCTCAGGATGACTCCCCACTGCAAGGCCGGTTTTCAATCAACAAAAAAAGCCCTGTTGAGAGTGCTCAACAGGGCTTTCTGTTTCTTCGTTTGAGCTGGCTAGAAGCTATAACGCAGTCCGATCTGTGCCCCCCAACGGGAACTGAGATCACCGTTGACCCAAGGATGAGCAGTTGCACTTGGCTTCGTCCAGCGGAACCGTGGCTGCCCGGTCGTCGGATCCAGACTGTGGAAGGTCAGGAGATCGTCCTGGTAGTTGTACAGGTACGGGATGTAGCCCCAATCATGATTGACCAGATTCAAGATATTAAGAACATCGACCGTGATTTCGAATTTGTGTCCCGGCAGTGTAGGGATTTCCTGAGCCAGGCGGAAGTCGACGTTGTGGCTCCACGGCATTCGGGCTCCATTCCGTTCAGCCACCTGACCGCGGTGGGAGCTGAGATAGTCGTCATTCTTTATGTACGTGTCGAGGTTCGTGTACACGACATCCGTCTTCGCAAGGACAACACCGGCGCTGGAAACCAGGATCACGTCATTGGCATCCTTCGGTATGTATGCGAGGTCGTTTGATGTCTGACCGTCACCATTGAGATCTTGGTTGATGTAGAAGGTGAACGGTGCTCCTGACCTTCCTTCATAAGCCAGCGAGAGCGTCGTACCGAAGAGCGGCACCGCTTCGAACCTGTACGACACCATTCCGATCAAGTGGTGGCGGAGGTCATACGATGAGTAGGCAAGATCCGGACTATTGGCATCTTTGTAGACCTGGTTATAGCGCCATTGCGAAAGAGCCTGGCTTGATCCAATGCTGTTTCTGTCTTTCGACATTCCGTAGGTATAAGCGAGATTGGCGTACCATCCATCCGTTACTTGTGCGCGTTGCACCTGTGCGGTGATGTTGTAGGAATAGCCGTCAGACGTGTTCTGCATGTAGATGACATTGGTGAATTTCGGACTGACGCGCTTGGTTGTCCATTTGAGCGAGGTGGTGCTCCATGTTCCATACACATACCGACCGTCGCCCACAAGCGTGCCTCCCGGAGTCAAGGTTGAGCTTTGCGGACCAGAGAGGCTGATGTCCTGGTACATGATGTCGTTGATGGTTTTCGTGAAGAGACCCTCGACGGTCCCCACGAATCCAAGCGGCAGCTCCCGATCGACGCCGAGGTTAACGCGGAACACTTGCGGCATCTTGAAGTCAGGATCTGTCAGGTCGACTTCGGTCGTTGTGACCGGGGTGAGGAGAGACAACCTGCTGCCAGACTGCTGGTAAGGATCCGGCTGAAAGGTGAAGCCCGATGGAATCGCAGTGACATCGTAGCGTGCGAGATCCATACCCGAATTACCATACTGATTAGACAGCCAGACATAACTGATGCGTCCAGTGAAAATGCCTAGGCCGCCGCGAACCTGCCAGGTTCTGTCGCCTGTCGGGTCATAGTTGAAGCCGACGCGCGGCGAGAAAAGGAGAAAGCCACTTGGGACCTTGGTGGTTTCCAATCCCCTTGCACCAAACAATGTATCGATGGATGGATTGAAGAGAGGCTTGTCGGGGAACGTCGGGATATCGAGTCGCAAGCCGATGTTAACCTTCAAATTCGGCAAGATTCTCCACTCGTCCTGGGCATAGAATCCAAGCTGAAGGCCGGCGAAGGATGCACGAGGCTGTGAGACCCCTGGCAGCAGCGAATAACTCAACTGGAAGCGGGATGGCTTGCCGGCAATGAAATTATCGAGGTTTGTGAACTCATAGTTGCCGTAGAGATTGCGGATGTACAGGTTCGAAAACTTGAAGGAGTAGTTCTGGGTTCCGACGGTGAATGTGTGATCGCCCATGAAGTACGTAAAATTGTCCGTGAACTCGAAAATGTCCTGATCGAGAGCGTTCGCATTGGAATAGGTCTCAGCACCGGCCCGAAGATCGATGCCGCCGCCGAGTCCGGCGTTCTTGATCCAGACTTCGGGGAACACCGCGCCGTATATGTCCCGCTTGTCACGTATGGTGGTGTACCCGATGATCAGCTCGTTCGCCATTGTATTGCCGAATGCGCTGGTCAGTTGGAGCACGGTGGAGTTGCTTGAGTTGTTGACCTTGTAGCGCTCATTTGAGGGATAGATATACCCGCTGCTCGGCGCAACGTCATTGGAGCCACTGCCGTAGTTGTGCCGCAACGAGAGGCGATGCTGACCGCTCAGATTGTAGTCTAAGCGGGCAAAGATCTTGCTGAGCGGATTTTCGAATGTGATATCGGTATAGGAGCCTGGATCGTATCCGTATTTGGTCTTGAGGGTGTTGATGAACTTGTTCAGGCTATCGACCTTTAGGGCGTACTGATTCGTAGCGTTCGATGTTGCCCCAAAAATCCGCGCAACGGGATCCGTACGTTTTCGCATTTCGCCGTTCACGAAGAAGAAAAGCTTGTTCTCGATCACCGGCCCGCCGACACGGAATCCTAACGTGTAGTCAGTATAGTTTGCCAGTTTCAATTTAAGTGTGTCGGGGCTGGTGCCTCTGAAATCCTGGTTTTGTCCGTAGTAGTATGCAGATCCAGTAAACCTGTTGGTTCCACTCCGTGTGATGGCATTGATGCCGCCGCCGGTGAAACCGCCTTGACGGACGTCAAAGGGAGCGATAACGACCTGAAATTCCTGAAGTGCATCCAGACTGATGGATGTACCTACTCCGCCACCCGGTTGACCGGTTCCGGAAAGGCCAAAAAGGTCGTTGAACACCGCGCCGTCAATCTTGATATCGTTGAACTTGCTGTTCCGACCTCCCGCATTGTAGCCAGAGAACAGCGGAGACATCTTGAGGGCGTCGGCGAAGTTGCGCGAGGTTGTCGGGATTGCCTCAAGCTGGTCCCGGCTGACGCTCATCGCTGCGCCGGTGCGACCGGAACTCATAACGGCGTTCCGCTCGCTGACGACGGTCACGCCGCTGACCTCAACGGCCTGCTCGACGAGCGAGAAATCGATCGTCAGGTTCTGACTGAGTTGAAGGAACACGTCTTCGCGTTTCTGTTGCCTGTATCCGACAAACGAAACGGTCACAGTGTACGGACCACCGACTCGGAGGTTTGGGAGATTGTATCGGCCATCCTCGCGCGAGCTTGTGCCATACGTCGTGCCAGTGGGATTGTGTACCGCGATGATATTTGCTCCGGGAAGTACTTCGCCCGTCGTGCTCGTGACCTTGCCGTTGATGGCGGCGGTCGTTACGCCCTGAGCAAGGACGACGGAGCTTCCAATGCATAGCAGGGCGAGCAGTCCCAGGGTAAACCATTTCGTAACGGTTAGCTTCATAGTTGCCTCCATAGAAAGATTGAGTGATGTGAAAGGAATGAGGAACTGAAAAAGCAACAACTCGTCGGTGAAACCAAACCGAGAAGGGATCGCATAGAGGGATCGACAGAGCTGGAAAGAAATTCCAAGATGCAAGGGGAATTGTGCTGCGACAGATCGTCGCTGAAACTCTTGACGTGAACGCAGCAAACCTAGTTAACAAAAACTAAAAACACAAGCGAAAAAAGTGTTAAGAGATTGTTACGACGCGTGATCATTTGTCAACGCTTGCGTCAAGCTTGGCATGTTCACATTCACAGTTGACGCTATGACATGGAAATTCTGAAAAGCCGAATCTGGCAATTTCTGATTTCTCCGTTTCACCGATCCGAGCGACATTCGCATGAATGATTGTTGTGACGCGAAGATGTCAGTGAACGGGCAGAGTGACAATCGCTTCTTCATAAGCGATTGACACTCATTGCCTTTCTGTCGGTCGTCTTCATTCAGTCGACGATCGAGTTTGTCCGTTTTGGATTGACTGTCGACTTGGCATGAGATTTTCTTTGTCCAACGAAATAGTGTGGGCAAACGGAAGTTGCGTCGACGAAATGTTCAACAAATGAAACAGCTCGTGAAATCGTATTCGCACTGTCATTATTGGCCGAAATTGTCAAGCTGTAATTACTTGCCCGTCAAGGAGTTGCAGACTACTCGGTAACGACCACGTGGCGGCTGAGAGAGTGCCCGTAAATATTGAACATTTTTGATTTTTCTGTTGACATTCGAATTAAAAACCTTATATTTGCTAGGGAATTCGAGAGGAGATATGCAGCGCAATGGGCTACGGGTTTTGGTTTCGAGTGTACTTTAATTAACCTTTTTATCTCTATAACAATTTCAGAGAGGATTTTTTATGGGAAAGCCAATGTCAAAAAGCCAGATCGCTGCTCATCTTGCAAGCAAGTTTGAGCTGAAGAAGAAGACAGCGGTGGCGATCCTGGAGGAAATGGCCCATCTCTCATATCGAGAGGCGCAGAATTCATTCACACTGCCCGGCATCGGAAAGCTCGTCCTCGTGGCGAGAAAGGCCAGAATTGGCCGAAATCCGGCGACCGGCGAGCAGATTCAGATTCCAGCGAAAACAGTAGTGAAATTCCGCGTCGCCAAAGCCGCGAAAGAGGCTGTGTTGGGCATAAAGAAATAGCCCATATTTCCAACGTATTTCGAAAGCGCCGGTGAAATGTCCATCGGCGCTTTTGTTTTTCTGGATTTGCACTTGATTTCTCCTTTAAAAATGAAACCCACGTGATTGAATGCGAAAGAGACACTCTTGCAGACAATAGGGAGAGAGTTTGTGCAATGAAGACGGGCGAGAATCTTCACGATAGAATTCCAGAACAATTCCCGCATTGCTCAGAAAACAATTGAATTTCCTATGAATTTGCACGGACCCGTTGCTTCCAAACGCCGCTGAGAGCGATTGAATCTTCCAGGCTGTTCTGAATCACCACGGGACCGTTTTGCTGCCTCTGTGTGCGCAATTTGGAAGAGGAATGACGCTTTATCTCAATCTTTCAAGACTTTGAGGAATCTCTCGCCAACAAGAGCCTCCAGGCTGTCAAAGTGACCGGGACCTCGTGTGGCGGAACTGCGCCATTCATTGACGAAATCGTCAACGAGGACAGCCAAACGTCTAGACGGAATGACACGCTCTTGGTGTAAAACCCTACTCTCTTTCGGAAAGGTTGGGATTTCCCCTCCCTGACTGGGCGAATCATTCATCTGCCCCCCGATTCGGATCGGATGAAACTTTCTCTCGAGGTGGTAATCTGCATGTGAGCTCTCGCGGGCAAGAATATCGCTTGGGGCCCATTGCGGGCCAACGAGATCTGCAGTGTGAGTCGGACCTCTCGAACTCCACAGTCTTGAACCGCTCCTTCGCTGGATCTTGATCTCAAGAGACAGGCGTTCTCAGCCCGTCCGCCATCGGGTGTGCTCCAATCCGTTTCAATCTTCTCCCTTAGCGATCTTTTTTTGAATTTCACGGGTGCAGTCACGAACCCCCGCCTGCCAGACGCGAATCTAAAAATGGGCGGGCAGGATTTCGTAACCGTAACCACGAAATCGCAGATGCTGTCACGGTGTGCCTGCCCCGCATCTTTTGGCGGGGGACCGTGACAGCCCAGGAAAATGGGACAGTACCGAGCGGTCGAATACATACCTTTTTACCTCTTCTCTCCT
>Ga0315285_10004166_pt1 | contig 15016 bp, 14 predicted proteins | sample YL17G09_36_MG_FD_203698 | JGI IMG/M metagenome (GOLD analysis project Ga0315285, IMG submission 203698) | Sediment microbial communities from Yellowstone Lake, YNP, Wyoming, USA - YL17G09_36 | ecosystem: Environmental > Aquatic > Freshwater > Lake > Sediment | place: USA: Wyoming | collected...
TGCTCAAGGCCGGCCTCGCCGTCGATGAGAATTGTATCGAAGCTCTTGGAAAGCGTGCCTATCGTATCCTTGAGTATGCTGTTGACGGGGCAGTAGCACCCGAGCGTTTCCGTGCGCCCCATGGCCAGGAGGGCGAAGCCGTCCACCTCGTTGAGCGCCTCGAAGGTCATATAATCAAGCATTTGCGCAACCCGGCGCTTCTCCTCTTCTTTAGCTCCCCTGGCTGTTTTGATTATCTCCTCGCGTATCTGGCCCATCGTCCGCTTGACGTTTACTCCGAGCGCCAAGGGTAAGCCCATGGCCGGGTCGGCATCTATCAGGAGCAGCTTGCCCGCCTTACCGCTGTCCAAGAGCACCTTGGTCATCATGGAGGTGAAGACCGTTTTACCTGTACCGCCCTTCCCGCAGGCGGCTACCAGTCTCTTGCGCATGGTTTTTGCTTCTGACATGTTGTCCTCGATCTCGAATTACGATTCTTTATCAGCTTTGCTGTCGGCCTTGGTCTTCTTGCGCACGTTGACCATCTCTTTTATTTCATCGCAGACGGTGCTATCGGGACAGTTCTTGCAGTCGAAGGGGGAGAAACATTCTATATCATAGCCCTTCGATTTCCATATCTCCTTGGTCATGTTTTTCGATATCTCGCGGATTTGCTCGCCCATTTCTTCCAGCGGCTGCAGATCCTCTTTGCTGGTCGTGACGAAAACCACCTCGACTGCCTCAATATCGGGCACCGATGATTTGAATATGGCCATGAGCGCTTTCCCCAGCATCTCGAAGGAGAATCCCTTTGTGGCGGTATCCTTGCTTATCCTGCTCCATATCTGCCGCGACATGCTCTTCAGCATGTAGCCCTCTATCTGGTCCGAGACATACTGCGTGCGCTCAATCAGCTCATGCTTATCGCCGCTGAGTTTTACCCCTGCAACGATTATCACCTGCCCGAACGGGAGGCTGGCGCCTTCTGACTCGGGAACGTCCGGCCCGATGAGTGTAACCCGGCCGCTTTTTACCAGGGACGGATCGTCAGCCCATAGTAAGAAAGAGGCTGAACCGACATCCGGATTGCCCAGTTCGAGGAAGGTGTCGCCGCGAAGGACTAATTCCGACCCGGCCTTAGGCCCTACGCGCACCGGCAGCCCGCTGAGAAGGGCATCGATCGATTTTGGACAATCGAACTCGCGAATCTTCCTGCCTTTACGCCGGAGGTCAGCTGTGTATTGGGATACTTTATTTATATAAGGATCGAATAGGGACATAAACAACTTCCATTTCGATAGTATAGCACCGGTTGGGGATGATTTCTGGTCTGCCCTCGCTTACCTTGATGAAGGCAGACCAGAATGGATGTTTATTTGTTATGGCGCCGGGTTCAGGCTTTTTTGCCTACCTCTTCGCGCTGTTGAACCCTCTCCGCAGCGATAAGCGCGGCCCCCAGCGCTCCTGCGATCTGCGGGTCCTCAGGCAGATGCACTACTTTTACGCCCAGCTTGTTCTCTAACGCTTTGGCCAGGCCTTCGTTCTTGGCACAGCCTCCGGTCAGAGCGACATCTTCAATGAGGCCCACTTTTCGTACCATGGAGCTCAACCTTGAAGCTATTGAGTTATGCAGACCGGCGGATATGTCGGTAAGCTCCCGCCCTTCATTCACCAGCGTTACCACCTCTGATTCGGCGAACACGCTGCACTGGCTGGAGATGACAGCAGGATTCTTTCCTTCAAGCGCCAGTTTTGATAATCCCTCCAGATCGACCTGCAGTGCTCGCGCCATCGCTTCAAAAAAGCGTCCTGTGCCGGCGGCGCACCTGTCGTTCATCACGAACTCAAGGACCTTGCCCTTCGCATCGATAGACATAACCTTGCAGTCCTGCCCTCCGATGTCAACGACCGTCCTCACAGACGAGCACAGCCAGTTCGCGCCGCGGGCGTGGCAGGTGATCTCTGAGACATTTTCTTTCGCAAACGGGACTTTCAGACGGCCGTATCCTGTGCCTACTATGTAATCCAGCTCCTCCATCGAGACAAGGCCGAGATAGCCCATGGCTTCTTCCATAGCCATCTTCGCCGTCACCTCAGGCCTGGTCGTAGATGTGACAATGCTGTAAGCAGAAATCTGCCCATCTGTCATTATGACAGCCTTGCCCGTGGTAGAGCCTATGTCGCAACCACCAACAATCATTGTTTTCCTTTCGATGTCTAAATACACGAATCTTTATTGTGTATTTTTAGTGTAACCTATTTTTTCTGTCCCAGTCCAGAAGCCTGGAAGAACTTGGAAATTCTGTCCTTGACCTCATCAATTGCTGTATATCTCTTGTCAAAGAGGTCCAGCCCGATGGACAGGAAAGGCACGCCGAGCTCGCGGCATTTCTCTCTCATCATGCCGATGCTGGCGTTTCCATCCTTATGCCCCATGTGGCCCGGCCAGATAACACAGTCGATCTTGTAATCTTTGACTATGCGCTCTATGTCTCCGAGGAAGTTATCTGCTACGCCTCGTGCCTGTCTGATCATAGGCACCTGAGACAGGGACCGCTTCGCCAGGCCACGGAACATTGTAGTTTCGTTTTTAGTATCAATCGGCTCGTAAGGGGTATATCCGAACATATTCATTACGATGTTCACGCCCCATTCCTGTTCCAGCCAGGGGCTTATGTCGAACTGCCACATGATGGGCAGGATATCGAACCACAAGGCCCTGATGCGCTCGCCGGCGGCCATCCCCTGTTTGGCCTTCACACGCTTCTCCGCGTTGGCTACGAGTTTCTTGAACCAATCTACCGCCTCGATCTTGCCGGGGTAGTAGTAGCAGGCAAGCGCGAAACATTGCGGAGGGCCGATGGTCCAGTCATGCGGGCACGGCACTGCCTTTCTCAAATCATTATAGTCTGCCCATAACTGATATGTCTGGTTTGATATCTTGCATACCTCGCGCAGGCGGTCTATGTCCAGCTTCTTACCGGTGCACTGAGTTACGAAATCGACCATCCTCTTGGTCTCTTCGCCGTAGTACTTGTAGGTTCGTTCATCATCCCAGTACGGTGAATCCGCGCCGAATACAGGCACATCATGCCATGCTTTGCTCTTTGCAATTGCCTGGTGGATGACTACAGTGCCGTCGCAGGGATGGAGCAAGGCGATAAGCCCCGCTGGCTTGGGGGTGAGGTCTTTCTCTACGTAGAACATCGCCAGCCTGAGCACTGTGCAGAAATCGGTGGCCAAGCCCATCTTCTCCGTTTCGTCTGTATCCGAAGCCAAAAACGGGGATGAAACGCCGAGGAATGGTGTCTGGAGGAAGATCCACCAGGGCACATCCATGGCGGTGAATATCTCAGGACAGTTGGCGAAATAGGCTGCCATAAAAGGTATATCGTTCTCGGCGCAGTTCATGATCTCGTCATATTTGTCCATAACCGTCTTGAGAACAAAGCGGTTTATATCCGCTTCTTCTGAGGGATCCAGCCCAAGCATATCCACGAAGGACTGGAGCAGGGCCTTATCTCCTCTCAGCCGTTCCAGCTGTTTGTCTAGTCTCGCTTTATCAATTTTGCTCATTGCTTACCTCCCCATGCTTTCTAGAAATGCCTGTACACGGGTTCTCACTTGGCCGGCGCCGGCCATGATGTATTCCCTCTCTAGTTTCAGGAAAGGGATGCCTGCTTGTTTTAAGTCGTCATTTAACATGTATATCTCACCGGCCCACAGATCGCAGAATACAATACGTTGGCCGATGACGCCATCGACCTTGAATTCTTTAACCAAATCTTTTACAAGCTGGGCTCTCCGCGGCTGGTCTCCGAACATGCGCGGGCACGACGGACGATCTGCTATGTAATACTTGGCGAGCGCGGCGATGGGGTCTTTCATCTTTTCGTCGATCTCCGCCCGGAAGTTCTTGGTGCCGAAGCAGAGTACATCGGTTACCACCAGTCCGCCGGTGCTTTCGATCACCTTAATATATTCCGGGTCATCGAGTACGCCGCCTATGACCAGCAGACGTGCTTTAGCTTTGCCTACGCCCTCGCTCTTGCTGAGGTCGTCGACAAGTTCCTTGAGCATCTGATTGTACTGCTTTAGCGGGAGAGCAGTTGCGGCAACCATGACCGCCAGTGTATCGGCGCCGGTGATAGGCGGATTATCCTTCTTTCTTAAATCGTATAACTTACGCTGCAGGCGCCGGGTCTCGTTGTGCAGCTTTATCGCCTCTCGCAGCTTATCATCGGTGATCTTTACGTTGAATTTGTCCTCAATGACTTTTTTCACTATCTTCAGCTCGTCATAATACCATTGGATTGACGGGTCTGAGATCTTCTTGGGGAGGCTCATCATCTGTACGAGCGGGGTTTTAATCTTGCGCCTCCAGTTATCGTAGATGCGGCGCACGTGGTCGCAGTTATTGAGGACGATGAGGCCGTCGAGGAAGTCGTAATCTCCAGCCAGTCCCAGATTCAGGGCGTTGCGGCAGAAACTGCAGTTGATGTTACTGAGATATGCATCCGAGAGGTCTGTCCCTGGACTGCCTACAGCCCTGATGCGGAAGGGTATCATGCCGGCGGCTGTGATTATCTCAGCCGGGCCGTAGGAGCAGAAATAGCCAATTATCTTAGCTCCTTTATCCTTCTCCTTTTTGAGCGCCGGATTCATGAGGGTCTTACTTGCTTCTTGGAACTCTTGTAATACCCGAGACTTGGTTTTTGTCTCCAATTTACTCGCTCCTTTCTCGTGGATGTTTAAAACAGCTTTTAATTTTTTATCTGATATATGGAAAGGTCGTCTATCGTCTGTGTATTATGATACGCACTACCTATTTAATAAAACTAACAATTGCAAAAAAATAGAGTGTTGACTAATATAACACATATTTTAGCAGTTATATTGGTATATAACAACTATAGATACGTGATGTGAGTTTCGAAAACACTCCACCTGAATGAATATAAGTATTCATGTTTATATATTGTTATGCTTCTTTGTAATTTGAGGATAAATTGAAACATCCTTGATAACAATAGACAAAAGAGGGGACAATCCCTAGACTAAAGGCTAGGTTCACAAATTCCGAGGTCTATCACTGCTCGACCAGGTGTTGTCGTATCGCTAGTGTTGCTGCCTCGGTGCGAGTGGAGGCCCCCAGTTTATGAAGGATGTTGCTGACATGGAACCTCACCGTGGAAGGGCTGAGAACCAGCTTCTCGGCTATATTTGGATTGCTCAATCCTTGTGCCATGAGTGCGAGCACCTGCATTTCGCTCTCCGTAAGCTTGTAATCTTGAGCCTTGAGCGCATTCCTGTCCATGCCGAATGCATCTTTTAGCTCCTGCTCACGCTCGGTGATGTCACGTAAATTGAGTACAATTCCTTTAACCGCAGGTATGTGTACAAGGCTGTATGCCACGACCTCGATCACGCGGCTCTTGCCATCCCTTATAAGGGTGCGACCGATTATACGGATGGTTTCACCGGGGCTTTGCGCCAGTTGCTGAAGCATATTTGCTACCCTGGATAGGTCATCGGGGTGCACAATACCCAACGGGTCTCTGCCGACCACAGTCCCTTCCTTAAAGCCTAACATACGTGATGCAGAGGGGCTTTCGTATAGCAGCTCCATCTCTTTGTTCAATACGAGTATGGCATCCTGGGAGTTAACGATCAACGAATGGAAAAATTTCAGCCTCTCTCTATCCCCCTGCTCCGCGCGGGCAAGCCTAAGCTCCGATTCCAGTTCGCCGACCCGCTGATACAGTTTCAGCATGCCGTGTAAGGGCCTCTCCTCCCCGTCTCGCAGAGAGCGGATAAGTTTTATTACTTCGGGGTTTATGTGTTCAAGAAATTGCGACGGCACCTTTTTGGCAAGGCCGAATAGCTCATCCGCATCCGTGTCTAAGGCGTTGGCCAAATCCGTGATTGTTTTCCCACGCGGCGGCTGCATGGCTCCATTTTCGATTTTACTGAGGTATGTGAAGCTGATGCCGACCTTGTCCGCCAGTTCCCTTTGTGTCATGCCCTTGGCTTTTCTTAGCTCTCTCAATCTTTGTCCGAAGGTCACGGCAAGTCTCCTAGGTTGATGTTGGTTTAACCACTTCAAGAGTAAATAATGTTGAGTTGATTGTCAAGTTCAACTATTTATTCGATTTGATGTAAATCAGCGTGTAGAAACCGGGGGAAGAGCAATGTGTGAAAATTTATTTTTATTGCCCGTACAAATATAAGAATAATGATGATTTAAAACACGTACAATACTACCTTCTAAAAGGCTGTTTTTACGTATAAAATATTAAAATCCCTTTTTGCAATTCGGGCATATGAAATGTGTAGAAAACCAGTGGCCGTCGGTTCGCTTGTTATCAGGGATCAGTTCCTGAACAACGCTTTCAGAGCATACTGAACATGAGAACAGTACGGAAAGGCCTATTTCCTGCTCCAAACGGGCCGCATCAAGCTTTCTCTCTTTGACTGACAGTTTGTATGTTTTGATATTTCTGCTTGGTCCACTACTAGTTTGCTGGTCCTTGTTCAGTATTTCATTTATTTTCACCAATATCTCACGGGGTGAATAGAACCCCTTTACCAGATAATCGGTTGCGCCAAGCTTCAGTCCTTTTTTAACATTTTCTTGCTCTCCGACGACGGTTAGGATGATTACAGGGACGTCTTTGGTGGCCACATCGGTTCGGATGTTCTTGAGCACCTCGAAACCGTGAAGTCTGGGCAGCGCCAGGTCGAGCAAGACCACATCAGGGATCTCCGTTCTGGTCAACAGCCAGCCGCTTTCTCCATCTTCGGCTGTCAGCACGTTATAGCCGTCACTTTCGAGAAGATCCTTAAATATATTTCTAAAGGCAGCTTCATCCTCAACTATTATTACTTTCCCTTTTGTCCCCTTGGTAGTAGCAGCCATTAGTTTCCTCCTAGATTAATTTCATTCTTCTTTGTATAAAGGAACTTTCAATATGAAAGAGCTACCCTTGTCTATAGTTGATGTAGCGGTAATATCACCATTTTGTGCTTTCATGAACCCTTTGACTATATATAACCCGAGACCTGCGCCGCCCCCAGCTACCGGCCCGCCGCTTAGGATTTTCTCCCGTTTGAACATCTCCTCCAGCGTCTCGCCCGACATCCCCCTGCCCGTGTCTTTTACTTCAACGATACCGTATTCATTATCATGGCTTACCTTAATGGCAATGGAGCCTTGCTCTGTAAATTTAATGCAGTTATTAATAATATTGCTCAATGATTCGATAAACTTATCTCTATCTGCAAGAACGACTATTTCCTGGCCCTTCATACCCTCGGCTTTCAGTGCCAGGCCTTTCTCCTCAATTTTACCATAATAATCTTTGATTACCGTATTAACTACGTCACTCAATTTTGTCGGTCCCAGGTCTATCGACAGCATGCCGCGTTCAATCATCGATGTATTCAGAAGGTCGGAAATCAGCCTGTAGTTCCTCAAGCATAGCGCCCGCATATCGGAGAGGTACCGCTTCTGTTTTTCATTAAGTTCACCGGTCAGGCCATCGAGCATGTTTTCTATGTAACCTCTTATCCCTGCAACAGGTGTCTTCAGCTGGTGGGATACGAGGGCCACAAAATCGCTTTTGGCCCGGTCCATTTTTTTCCGAGCGGTTATATCTCGTATAGCGCATATAAAACCGGACGGATTCCCGGCACCGTCGCGCAATATAGTGGCGCTTATCTCTCCTTCGAACTCGTTTCCGTACTTATCTGCCAGTGTAAATTCCTTTGTATATCCCGTACCTTGTTCCAGTGCTTTCAGTAATGAGAGCTTTGCCTCTTCGCGGTTTTTCTCTGCGATGAATGCTAAGCTGTCCTGTCCAATGATTTCCTCTTTACTGTTGTACCCGAACATCCGCAATCCAGCCTGGTTTTCCTCAACGATTTTTCCACTGAGGTCGGTAATAACAATTCCGTCTCCGATAGATTCGAACATAAATCGCAGTTTTTCTTCTGATGCCCTGACCAGGTTCTCCATGCGTTTACGCCCTGTGATGTCGTGTATTATTGTGACAAAGCCGGCGAGGGCCCCGTCTGCGTTGTGAAGCGTGCTTACACCGATTTCGGAGTAGAATTCCTCTCCGAGTTTGCTGATTAATTTAAAGTCACCCCAGTCGATAGGGCGACCACCTTTAACAGCCTCATTCATTGGTTTCAAGGCTTTTTCCATATCTTCGGCAGCGATAAAATCAAGCGCATTTTGCCCTATCATATCTTCCTTGGTTGTATATCCGGCCATGCGCCTAGCCGCTTCATTGACCTGCAACATATTAATTTTTAAATCGGTAACAACGATCCCGTCTTTGATAGCATCGAATACTATTTTTAACTTTTCTTCCGATTCCCGCAGCGCTTGTTCCGCATGTTTTAGCTCAGTGACATCCAGAGCGATTGCTAAAGCGGCCCGCTTCGCTTTAAATTTAATGGAAACCAATTTCTCCATTACCCAGACGGTACTCCCGTCCTTTTTCATGAGCCTGAATTCATGAGGTGACTTAATATTGCCCTTAAGGCTGGCGATAGCCTCTTTAATGACCCGTTCCCTGTCGTCCGGATGTATATAATCAGCGGTAGGTTTGCCTATAAGCTCCTGGCTCGTATAATCCAGCATTTCTTCAAAAATAGGGTTCACATATTGAAACTTGCCGTCTTGTACAATACTCACACCAGTAACCGCGTTTTCCAGGGTTATCCGGGACATCTCACGGGATTCACGCAGCTTTTGTGTATTAACTAAAGCCTCATCGTAGAGACGGGCTTTATCTATTGCAATCGCAGCCTGATTGGCTAGAATCCACAAGGGCTGTTCCTCAGTTTCGAGAATCTCCTCACGATTGGTGAAAGCCAATATATTGCCTAAAAGGCGGCCTCTTGCTGTGAGGGGCATGGAGATCATGCTCTTGGCGCCGAGCATCTTCTGTACGGCATTATATTCAGAGGAAGACGAGGACTCAACTTCAACATCTTGGCCGTCTTTTATATTTGTGGATTTAACATCCAATGGCTCGGCCCTTTCCTGTGTGCCGGCAGCTTTCAGAGTTTGTTTCACGGATGTTTCCACATCTTTTGCCAGTTCCAGGCCTGATTTACTGAAGAAGGCCGTTTCTGACGGGATGTTTTTATCTTCGTCGAAAGCTATTACAAAGGAGTGGTCGTATCCCAGAATGTTAACAGCAGCTTCGGCAACTCTCGTGAGAATGTCTCTTAAAGCCATTGTGCCGTGAATGGTTGTACATGCTCTTTGCAGTGCAAGGAATTGATCAATTTTCTTTTCTAACTCCGCCTGGCTGCCCTTTGGATTTTCGTCATCTCCGTTGCGTTTAACAATCTCTACTGTATGATTAGAGACGTTCTTGGCTACATCAGCCAGCTTTTTAAGGGGTTTCTTTTTTGTTTTGTCTTTATCCATTTACTGAACCTCGAAAGGGGTAGGCCCACGCTTCAGATTGTTAATGCTTTTTATGTATTGTGGTACACTTTTACTACTTACTTCGACATAAGTCAAGCCATAAAAGAACACCGGATTACGATGTAGAAAGTATATTAGATAGATTATCCTTTATTAATTTTCAGTAATTATATATTATTTATAATCGGTTTGTAAACTAAATATTTAAAACTGTTTTTGACAATTGGGGCAAACAAAGCGGGCTGAGAAGAAGTGCTTGTCCTCTTTTACTGCATCGAGGGTCAGTTCCAGATATACTTCCAATCTGCAACTGGGGCAGCAATAGTATATGCCTAAGCCGACCTCCTGCTCTAAAGTCATTCCGTCGAGGAGCCTCTCTTTTACTTCAATTTTATATTTGGTTTTTCTCTCTTTTGCTCCTGACAGCGCAGTGTTGATTTTCCGCAGAGTTTCAACCGGCGTGCACAACCCTTTTATCAGGTAGCCTGTCGCGCCAAGTTCGGACCCCTTCTTAATATCTTTATCTGACCCCTGCACAGTTAATATGATAACAGGCATGCCGTTTGTGGATTTGTTCGTCCTGATACTCTTTAGCACTTCGAATCCGTGGAGCTTGGGTAAGTTCAAGTCAAGCAGGACCAGATCCGGTTTTTGCGATAGAGCCATCTGCAATCCGGCCTCGCCATCCGCGGCTGTGAAAACATGAAAGCCGTCGCTGTCGAGCATATCCTGGTATATGGTTCTGAAGGCTGCCTCGTCTTCGATAAGGAGTATCGTCTTTTTATCCGGGGCGTCCATATTTTTTGGCCTCCTGCTATTCGAAGGTTGGCGTACTGCTTATTTCTGGTGTCGAGGCGCAAGAATTTTTCTGTGTAAGCTGGCGCAACTATATACGTAAACGATGGTAAAAATCAAGTAGTTCTGAGTTCTGGGATAGGGGCAATTAATAATCCAACCCCCTGTAATCCCTCCAGATATGTGATACAGGGCGATTCATGAATCGCCCCTACAGGGTGACTTTGTTAAAGATGGGGGACACCCCTAATCCTTCCGCGGAAGGACCGGCAGGAAGAATCCTGTACCTCTTTTTGTAACCGTAACGTAGGGGCACGTCTTGCGCGTGCCCCTATTTCCAAACATTTATTACATAGCGGTGGGTTTAAAACCCACCCTACACTTTACGAGGCTAGAACATGATTATATTACGTTTGCGCTTTCTCAGGAAGAAGCCCGCAACAAGACCGACGATCAAGCCTCCGAGATGGGCTTGCCATGCCACCCCGGGCAGGAAGGACATCAGCAGGAATCCGCCGATAATTGCAACCCACAGCGGTATGGGCGCTGGGATGGGGAAGACTAATACCTTGAGCTTGGGAGCCAGCACAGTGAAGGCTCCGCAAACGGCGAATATTGCGCCGGAGGCACCGATAACCACGCTGTTCGGATTGGCGAGTGGTGTGTATAAACTGAAAAGGATGAAGAAGAAGCTGCCGATAATCCCACCGATGAAGTAGACAATAAGAAATCTTTTATCTCCGATCATGTTGCATAAATAGCTGCCGAGGAAATACAGAGTGAACATGTTGGCGATGATATGTCCGATGCCTCCATGCATGAACATGCTGGTCAGGATCGTCCAAGGCTCCTTGGTCCATGTGGATGGCTGCAGTCCTAATGTGCCGATGAGTGTGTCGTTGAACAATGAGGCTATAAATAGTATAAGGTTCAGGCCGATCAGCACCAGCACTGATTTGGCTTCAGGCCATTGGGATCTTCTGTTATAAGTCATTCAACTGCTCAGTATTAAAAACAACTCTTATGATGATAACCGTATTCGGGTGTCTATTTCAAGTACAGGGGACATCCCTGATACCCCGGTCCTTCCGCGGAAGGACACCTCTAATTGTCGACCTGTCGAGCGGATTGCTTATCCAACCCCCTGTTATCCCCCATACTTTGGGGGACTTTGAAAATTGGGGGATACCCCCAAACCCCCAGCAGGAGACTTTTCTCCTGCACCTCGAACTCCCCTAGCCCCCTCTTTACAAAAGAGGGGGAATTAGTAAAGCCCAGGAGCGTTGGAGACGTATTGAAGAATAAGGGAGGAGATTCTTTGGTCGCCTAGCCGCCTACCCCAAGGGGTGGGAGGATTGGAGGAGTCCTGTACCTCTTTTTCTTAGTCTCTGCATTGTTCGATTTTGCGCTTCCCTGTTATACTGATGTCATGACGACTGAGGCACTTCCTGAAGCTACACTGGCAGTCATATTCACTACATCGTTCGTTGTGGCGTTGTCCGGCGCGCTGATGCCGGGCCCGGTGCTGGCGCTGACCATCAGCGGCGTGGCCCAGCGCGGTTTCCGGGCTGCGCCGTTGATAATCGCGGGCCACGCCTTGCTGGAGCTGGCGCTGGTGATCGCCCTGGTCTTTGGCCTGAGCCGGTTCATAGACAGCGACTTTATCGCCAGCATCATCGGCATCGTGGGCGGGTCGGTGCTCATCGGCATCGGTGCGGTCACTGTGATCAAAGGCAGGCACAGCGTAAACCCGCTGTCCTGCCCTGCAACTTATGCGACCCGGGACCATATGCTGGTGGTCTCCGGGGTCGTAACCAGCATCTCCAATCCCTACTGGTTCCTGTGGTGGGCAACCATCGGGATAACTTACCTCCTATGGTCGTTAAAGCTGGGCGCCGCCGGCGTGGCCACGTTCTTCACCGGCCACGTGCTGGGAGACTTCGGCTGGTACGCGCTGGTGGCGCTGGTGATCACTACCGGCAGGAGGTTCATCAGCGATTCTGTGTACCGCTGGATGCTGATCGTGTGCGGCGTGGCGCTTGTAGGACTGGGCATCTATTTCGTAGTCTCCGGAGCCATGTTCCTTGCATCGCCGGCGTCGGAGGCGGCGGTAGTATAGTCGCAAGAGGAGTAAGAGTATGGCTGAGTTAAAAGATTACAGCGGGGCTTTCGATCCGGATTTCAGCTACGAGAAGATGTCGAAAAGCGCGATGCTGAAGATGCTCAAGGCCAGCTCCGACTATATCCGCATGATCGACGGTTTCTGGTACCTGGCGGTGATGAAGGAATGCGGCAACGAGACCGCCTTCAAGCTGGACAGCGATATCTGGGAGAAGCTCGGGGCGTATACTATGGAGCTGACGCGCAAGATGCTGAACATCAAGGGCGACGGCGTTGACGCCGTGGCCAAATCCCTGCAGGCCAGCCCGTGGTCGCTGATGTACGATATCAGGGCAGAGCTGAAGGGCGACAATATTGCGATTATCAGCTTTCTCAACTGCCCCACGCTCAAGTCTCTGATGAAGGAAGGTCAGGGGCGCGAGAAGCTCATCTGCCACCAGCTGGAGTACAGGCTCATGGAGGTCAAAGCCCACGTGTTTAACCCCAGGATAAAGGTGACGCCGCTGAAGCTGCCGCCTCAGGAGCCGGGCAGTGACATCAGCTGCCAGTGGGAGCTGAAGCTGGAGCGGTCGAAATGAAAGAACCTCTTTTCGATTACGGCGGGGATTTCGATCCCGGGTTTCGCTGGGATCAGCTGTCGAAGGACGGGCTCGCCGGTCTGCTCGCCGCGTACTCCAACTACATACGCAAGCTCGACGGGCACTGGTACCTTTCAGTGATGGACAAGTGCGGCAACGACGTCGCTTATGATTGCGACATTGATGTGTGGAACAAGCTCATGAAGTTCGAGATGAAGGTGGTCTCGGAGATGATGAATATACGCGGGGACGGCGTGGCATCCGTAGCCAAGTACTTTCAGGTGAGCCCGTGGTTCTGGACGTTCAAGCCGCGCCTCGAACTCAAGGGAGAAGATTGCCTGGAGGTCACGTTCGATAAATGCCCCACCCTGCTCGCCCTGGAGGAAGAGGGGTCAGGGCGCGAAGCGCAGATATGCCGCGAGATGGAGCAGGAGCTTTTCGAAACGATAGCCCATCATTTCAATCCCAAAATAAAGGTCGCTGCGCTTAAACTTCCCCCGCGCAGGAGCGTCGACGATGTTTGCTGCAAGTGGCAGTTCAAGATCGAGGGTAAGAAATGACTAAGTTGCTACCCAATTACAGCGGGCCGTTCGATCCCGATTTCAGCCATGATAAGCTGAGCCGCGAGGCGCTGCTGAAGATATTGAAGGAGAACTCGGACTACCTGAGGAGGCTGGACGGCACCTGGTACATCAAGGTCATGGACAAGTGCGGCAACGACATCGCCTTCGAATGCGACTATGAGATATGGGTCAAGTTCATACTGCACGAGATCAGGAGCGCATGCAAGCTTATGAACATCAAAGGCAATGATGTCGAGACGCTGATGAAGGCCATGCAGTCCACCTCATGGATGTGGGTCCACAACAGGACCTTCGAGCTTAAGAGCAAAAACCACGGCATAATAACGTACCGTAACTGCCAGACCCTGCAGCATCTGGAGAAGGAAGGGACGGGGCGCGACCGTCAGATATGCCACATACTGGAGAAGAAGCTCTTTGAGCTCACGGCGCAGTATTTCAACCCCAGGATCAAAGTTAACGCCCTGAAGCTGCCGCCGCGGGAGAAGGGCAGCGATATCAGCTGCCAGTGGGAATACAAATTGGAGGAGTGAGCCTCTTTAAATCCTGCTTGAGTACAGGACAGATATCCTCTTTGACAGCGTTCCGCGCACCGGGGTCTGCAGCGCCGACTGGAGCAACAGCTTTTTCTGCTGGCTGTTGAGCTCGCCTTCAAGCTTGACCGAGTACTTGATGAGGGCCTCCGATGTATTGCTCTTATCGACGCTGACATAGGTTGTTACATTGGTGAGAGGAAAGCCCGTCTTATCGGCATACACGCGTATCGCTACGTTCATGTCGGCGGCAAGCGCGGCCTCCAGCATCTCGTATGGGGTGAATCCCGATTCCGCGCCGCCCTTTTGCGCAGGGGCCTCGTAGGTCATCTCATTTTTTTCGTTCGATATCGTAGCCTTGTACTTTTTCGCATCGCTTTTGCAGACAATCATATCCTCTCCTGTTCTAAATCCATACGGCCTGCGCCCGGGCCCGGCCGCTGTGTATTAAGGGAATATACATTATTCTGCGGGGATTTTCAAATGGGGGGTCGAGCGAGGAATCAACCCCCTGTTATCCCCCAGTCATGGGAGAATCGTCGGCCAAACCCCCTGTGAATCCCCCATACTTTGGGGGACTTTGGAAATTGGGGGGTACCCCCAAACCCCCGGCAGGAGATTTTTCTCCTGCACCTCTTTTTATAATCGGCGGGTACATGGCAGTCGAGAGTGGTCAACCCCCTGGCCCCCAATCTTGGGGGAATAGAAAAAAGGACAGGGGACACCCCTAATACCCCGGCAGGAGAAAACTCTCCTGCACCTCTCGAACGCCCCCTTCGGCTGCGCCTCTTCCCCCTCTTTATCAAAGAGGGGGACAGGGGGAGTTCGCTGCTCGTCATTCCGGCGGAGGCCGGAATCCAGAGAGGGCGTATGGCTGTTTGTGTCGATGGGGAAGTGATGGTCGAGGCTCAACGTATACCTTACGCCCGGCTGTCGGGCGGCGTTGCACGCGGCGGCCGGTTATATCTTGTTCCATCCGTT
>Ga0315285_10004168_pt1 | contig 15014 bp, 9 predicted proteins | sample YL17G09_36_MG_FD_203698 | JGI IMG/M metagenome (GOLD analysis project Ga0315285, IMG submission 203698) | Sediment microbial communities from Yellowstone Lake, YNP, Wyoming, USA - YL17G09_36 | ecosystem: Environmental > Aquatic > Freshwater > Lake > Sediment | place: USA: Wyoming | collected...
AAAAACTTCTTTGGTTCGATTGGGCCAGCATCCGAGTCCCTCCTCTGCAGAAATAGGTAAATTAACTGCACTATAGATCAGAGGATATCTTGGATCTGGCCTAACATTCATCATATAAGTCTAGAGCACGCAGAGTTCACAGGGAAAGCTTAATTCCTCAAAATTCAAGATTAAGATCTTTGAGGTTATTCATTTTTGAGTCTTCTCCGCGATCCTTGAGGACTTTGCGGGAGGGAGATTTTATTTTTCGGGGGAGTGTGGCTTGATGATGGATAAGAGATTCCTGGCTTTTGGCGGCTTCACGCTCGTTGCCCTGGCCCTGGTCTTTCAGCCGCTCAGAGACCTGATGGGGTCCGCTTTGCGGGGAGAGTATTATTCCCATATCATCCTGATCCCCCTGGTCACAGGTTATCTGATTTATTCAAAGAGGAAAGAACTTCTGGGAAACCCTTCTCCTGCTTATGGGATGGGGGGCGCTGGGGTCCTCGGAGGGATCGCCCTCTATTTGCTGGTGATGAGCCAGGGCGCCAGATTCAGCGAAAACGACCTTGTGGCCCTCTGGGTCTTCTCCGCCGTTGTTTTCTGGACCGGGGGATTCATCCTGCTCTACGGCTGGGAGGCCTTTCGAAAGTACCCCTTTCCCTTTTTATTCCTGGTTTTCATGATTCCCATCCCCGGAGCGATCCTGCAGAAGATCATTTATGCCCTCCAGGTTGCCTCCACCGAGATTTCCGATGTTCTGTTCGGCCTGAGCCGCGTTCCCTACACGCGGGACGGATTTGTCTTTCACCTGCCGGGGATCAGCGTGGAAGTGGCGGAAGTCTGCAGCGGGATCCGGTCGAGCCTGGCCTTATTCATAACCAGCATTCTGGCGGGTCATTTTTTCCTGGACAAGCTGTGGAAGAAGGCGGCTTTGGCGGTCTTCGTCTTTCCGGTGACCGTCTTTAAGAATGGAATTCGAATCATCACCCTTTCCCTGCTGGGAGCCTATGTGGACCCCAAATTTCTGACCGGCAGCTTCCTTCACCAGTCCGGGGGGTTCATTTTCTTCATTCCGGCGCTGGGCCTTTTGGGGCTCGCCCTCTGGGCGCTGAGAAGGCAAGGGGCAGGGGGCAGGGGGCAGGGGGCAGGGGGTAAACGAAAAGATCGCTTCGCTTGAGGAGCGTCATGCCGGGGGCATGACTCGAGGACCGGCCTTCGGCCTCGAGGACCGCTTCGCTTGAGGCCAGCCAACAAAGCAGAGAGCAGGGAGCAAGGAGCATGGAGCGCGGAAGGACGAAAGGAATAGCCGTTTCTTATTACTCGATTTGTTATCCTGTTTTCCCACTCCTGACTCCTGTATCCTGTATTATTTTTGGTTCCATACCGTAAATGAAAATTGAAAGGATAAAAGACCGGCGGGTTTCACAGGCGGCACTGATTGCCCTACCGAACACTGAACACTCGACCCTGATCCCTCAACCCTAACCAGGCATGGACATCAACACCTTCATCTCTTACCTGGCCGTGATCGCCTCGGCGGGGATGGCCGTCTGGGTCCTTTACCGGGACCCCCGGTCCTTTGTCCACCGGGTCTTCGCGGGGGGGATGGTGGTGCTGGCCGCGGAGGCGGGGTTGACCGGGTTGATGTTCTACGACCTCTCCTACACCGAGGTGACCCCCTGGCAGCGCTACCAGATGATCCCCTTCGCCCTGATCCCGGGGATCTGGCTCATATTCAGCCTGAGTTTCGGGCGGGCCAACTACCGGGAGTTTCTGAGCCGGTGGAAATGGACGATCATCGGCGTCTTCGCCCTTCCGCTGGCGCTCTTAATCATATTCCCGGAGGAGATTTTTGTTCGTTCCCCGATCTATGATGAATATTCCCGGGTGTTCGTCCCCATCGGGTGGTCGGGATACGCCCTCCACGTTTTCTGCCTGATCGTGGCAGTCCTGGTCCTGATGAATCTGGAAAGAACCCTGCGCTATTCCGTGGGACACACCCGCTGGCAGGTCAAGTTCCTGGTCCTGGGCATGGCCAGCATCTTCGGCGCCCGCATCTACACCGGCAGCCAGATCGTCCTCTTCTCCCTCCTGGAAGTCGATATCCAGGTGGTCAACACGGGGGCCCTCCTCATCGCCAATATCCTCATGGCCCGGTCTCTGGCCAGGGCCAGGCTGCTCAAGTTCGATTTCTACCTTTCCCACACCGTTCTTTACAACTCGGTCACCGTCCTCCTGGTGGGGATCTATTTCATTTCCGTGGGGGTGGCGGCCAGGGTTGTCTATTATTTCCGGGGGACCCAGGATCCCGCGGTCATAACCTTTCTGGTCTTTGCGGCCATCCTTGGGCTGGCCGTTTTTCTTCTTTCCGATCGTCTGCGCCTGCAGAGGAAGCGCCTCATCAGCCGGCATTTCAAACGGCCCCGGTACGATTACCCGAGGGTCTGGGCCAGTTTCACGGAGCGAACCGCTTCTTTGACCGGCATAAAGGACCTCTGCGGGAACATCGCGCGCATGGTGTCGGAGACCCTCGAAGTCCTCTCGGTCAGCATCTGGCTGTGGGATGAGCAGGAGGAAGTTCTTTCCCTGGGCAGTTCCACGGCCCCTGCGCCGGGGAAAGGAGAGAGCCCGAAAATCGGCGGAAAAGAGGCCAAGGCGGTGATCGAGGCGTTGGGTCATCAGACCCAGCCGGTGGATCTTCGGGAATCGGCGGACGGATGGGTGGAGGATCTGAAGCGGATCCTGAACGAGTCGCTGAAACAGGGGAGGGCTGACCTGTGCGTTCCCTTGAGCGCCGCCGGGCAGCTGGTGGGCATCCTCACCGTGGGGGCCAGGATCGCGGGAGAAGCCTATCCCTTCGAAGATCGCGAACTCCTGAAGACCGTGGCCGACCAGGCCGCCGCCAATCTCCTGACCCTCCGTCTGGGGGAACGCCTGCAGCAGGCCAGGGAAATGGAGGCTTTCCAGGTCATGTCGGCCTTCTTCATGCATGACCTGAAAAACCTGGCCTCCCGGCTTTCCCTGGTTACCCAGAACCTGCCGGTTCATTTCGACAATCCCGAATTCCGCAATGACGCCCTGAAAACCATTTCACAGAGCCTGGAAAAAATCAACGGAATGTGCAACCGCCTCTCGCTCCTCAGCCAGAAACTGGAGCTTCGACTCCAGGAGACGGATTTGAACGAGGCGGTCAGAAACGTCCTGGGCGGCCTGGACGGGCTGCTCAAGGCCAAACCGGCCGCCGATCTGCGGCCTCTCCCGAAGGTAAGGCTGGACGCCGAACAGTTCCAGAAGGTTCTCATCAACCTCTTTTTGAACGCCAACGAGGCCATCGAGAACGGGGGGAACATCCGGGTTTCCACCGCTGCCCAGGGGAACTGGGCGGTCCTTTCCATCGCGGATGACGGTTGCGGGATGTCCAGGGACTTCATGGACCGTCACCTCTTCCGGCCCTTCCAGACCACGAAAAAGCAGGGGATGGGGATCGGCCTTTTCCACTGCAAGAAAATCATCGAAGCCCACCAGGGAAGGATCGAAGTGGAGAGCCAGGAGGGGAAGGGGACCACCTTTAAAGTGCTAATACCTATAAAGAACAGGGTGTAGGGGGTAGGGTGTAGGGTGTAAGGGCAGGAATAGGGTGTAGGGGGTAGGGACTTCAGATTGCGGAATGCGGAATGGGGATTGCGGAATGAAAAGGATAAAAAAGCAAGTTCCCAGTTGCCCGTTGCCGGTTTTGAATTCAGGGGGCAGGGGACAAAAGAAAAGATCGCTTCGCTTGAGGACCGTCACGCCAGGGCGTGACTCGAGGAGCGGCCTCCGGCCTTGAGGCAAATACAAAAAAACTCGTTATTGGTTACTCGTTACTCATTGCTCGTTGCTGGTTGCTCGTTGGAAGGCTAAAAGCTAAAAATCGTGTTTGGCCGGACCGTCTCTGAAATCCCCCCCAACCCCCCTTTCCTAAAGGGGGGCAGGGGGGATTTCTGGCAGGATAGTGGCCCTAAGAAAAATCCTGGCTCTCGGTTAGGGCTCTGCCAATCTGCGAATAACTCCTGAAAAATGATCCATCACGTTCTTTTCAAACAAATCCTAAAATTCGATAGGAGACGTTTATGGAAGATCCAAATTCTTTGAATGCTCTGCACCCTGCACCCAGCCCCCTGCTCCCCAAGCTTTTGATCGTCGACGACGAGGAAGACATACGCACCCAGATGAAATGGGCGCTGGCGCAGGATTATCAGGTATTCCTGGCCGGAGACCGGGGGAGCGCCATGGAGATCGTGGGCAAGGAACAGCCTCCGGTGGTCACGCTGGACCTCGGGCTCCCTCCCCGGCCGGCGCATGTGGAAGAGGGATTCGCGGCCCTCTCCGAAATGCTTTCCGCGGATTCCTTCATCAAAGTGATTATCATCACCGGGCGCGGCGAAAAAGAGCACGCCCTCAAGGCGGTGGGGGAGGGGGCTTATGATTTTCTGTACAAGCCCGTCGAGATCGACGAGCTCAAAGTGGTGCTGAAGAGGGCTTTCTACATTGCCTCCCTGGAACGGGAGCACCATTTTCTGCAAAGGCAGATCGGGGAAGAGGGTTTCCAGGGAATGCTGGGCGGGAGCCCTCAAATGCAGGAAGTCTTTTCCATCGTCCGCAAGGTAGCCACCACCGACGCTCCCGTCCTCATCGTGGGGGACAGCGGGACCGGAAAAGAGCTCGTGGCCCAGGCCATCCACCGGCTGAGCCCGCGGAAAGAAGGTCCCTTTGTCGTGATCAACTGCGGGGCCATCCCGGAAACACTCCTGGAAAGCGAGCTCTTCGGCCACGAGAAAGGGGCATTCACGGGAGCGCACATTCAGAGGAAGGGGAGGATCGAGGCCGCCAGGGGAGGAACCCTTTTCCTGGACGAAATCGGGGAGCTTTCCCTCGGCCTGCAGGTAAAGCTGCTCCGCTACCTCCAGGAGCAGGTGATCGAGCGCATCGGCGGAAGGGAGCAGATCCGGGTGGATGCCCGGGTCATCACCGCCACGAACCGCGACCTGAAGCAGGCGATGAAAACCGCGGCCTTCCGGGAGGACCTTTATTTCCGGCTGGCCGTGGTTTCCGTTCAAATGCCCCTCCTGCGCGACCGGGAAGGGGATGTTTTCATGCTGGCCAAAACTTTTCTGAACCGCTACGCGGAGGAGGCCAAGCGGAAAATCACCGGCTTCACCAACCAGGCCATGAGGGCCATTGAGAATTACTCCTGGCCGGGGAATGTGCGGGAACTGGAAAACCGGATCAAGCGTGCCGTGATCATGGCCGAGGGAAACAAGATTAGCCCGGCTGACCTGGAGTTGGGAATGCAGCACGCCAGGGATGAATTCCTGAACCTGAGGGAAGCAAGAGAGGCGATGGAAAAAGAGATGATCCTGAAGGCCCTGACCAAGACCAAGGATAACGTGACCCGCGCGGCCGAAGCCCTGGGCATAAGCCGGCCGACGCTCTATGAGTTGATGGAGAAGCTGGGGATTGAGAGGAAATAGTCAGGGAGCAGGGTCCTTAGAATGCGGAATGCGGAATGCGGATTGCGGAATGAAAGACTGGTTACCGCTCGCCGGATGCACCTTCTCAGATTGCGGAATGGATAAGGGAAAAATAGTGCAGCGTCCATATTGCCGGTTGCCGGGAAAAAACAGGAGCGAGGTGCGAGGTTCGAGGAACGAGAAAAAGACTGACGCGGGGAACGGCAGGCTGATGGCTGATAGCTGATAGCTCATAGGATAGAGGAAAACAGAAAGCCTGGGGAGGCGGGGAAAAAGATTTTAAAAACCATCGATTAAATTTTATTGGCCAGCGCGCATAAATTAATTAATGATTTCAATAAGATAAGGTTTTGAAAATTTTCAAAAAATGAGAGATGAGGCTGGGAAGATTATAATTTCAAGCATAAAAACGCCAAAATCGTAAAGAAGTTTTACGGTTTTACGCTTTTACTAAGGGGAATAGGTTAGAACATTATCTAAAAGGAAAAATATCTTCAATTAAGTTGATATATTATGAGATTTACGAAAAAATTCCATAACTGATTTCTTCCTGGCATATTTTTTGAATATATAGAGAACAATAGTATCGCTAAAGCAAAAATTGTATTTGAGGAGGATAAGGATGAAAAAGCTCATTTATTACTTAGCCTTATTATGGATATTGGCAGCTACTCCCGCAGTAGCGAGCATGTTGGTAGTCGACCTAGATAATCCATTAAATCCCCCCAGTGATAAAAACCAAATTTCACCCTACTGGGGTGGAAATGACTATAATGCATATGGCAACAGCCAGCTTAATAACGCAAGTGATGCCACGGAAACGGCGTGGTTGAAAGCACTTCTGGGATTCGAATACGATGCAGCTTGGAGTTATGCCTACAATAGAGTGCAATTTATTGATGGTCCCAAGAGCTTATCCCACTATAACCCTGGATTCGCCTGGACTTACGCTATTGTAAAATATGGTAACTATTGGATCGCCTATGAAAACGATGGCTCTAACATATTGGATCACCCAGAACAACAACAGGGTGTGAGCCACATATCGTGGTTCAATAACGGCGTTCCTGTGCCTGAACCCGGGACATTGCTGCTGCTGGGCGCTGGGTTGTTGGGGGTGTGGGCGGTTCGGAGAAGGAAGTAAGAATTTAAAAAATCGGGGAATTGGGAAGCCCGCTGGTTCGATGAATCAGCGGGCTTTTTTTATCATATTACTTCCCTTCAAAAACCGGCTTCCTCTTTTCCAGAAACGCCCGGGCGGCTTCCCGGTGGTCTTTCGTCTCAGACAGGAGCCCCATATGGGAAGAGATGTAGTCCAGGTGAGCCCGGAGGGTGCTGGTCAATCCCTGATAGACAGCCCTTTTCGTCATGCGGATGGCGAGCGGCGGCTTGGCGGCGATTTTGGCGGCCAGGTTCATCGTCTCCTCCATGAGATGCTCGTGGGGAACCACGCGGTTCACCATTCCCATGGCTGCTGCTTCCTGGGGGGTAACGACATCTCCGGTGAGACATAATTCCAGAGCTTTGGCCGGGCCCACCAGCCGGGGGAGATAATAGGCCCCGCCGTCCCCCGGGGCCAGCCCCATGAGGATGTACGACTCACCCAGCTTTGCCCGGTCCGAACAGATGCGCAGGTCGCACATGAGGGCCATATCCAACCCCGCGCCCATGGCCGCCCCGTTGATGGCCGCGATGACGGGTTTGTCCAGGTCCTCCATCGTCAGGGCGATGCGGTGCACCCCCTCCCAGAGAAATCTTTTCATCTCCCAGGACTGGAGCTTTCCTTCCGCCATGTCCCGGATGTCCCCCCCCGAACAGAAAGTATCGCCCTTGCCGGTGACCACGATGACCCGCGCGCCGGCGTCTTCATGGGCCTTTTCCAGGTATTCACGCCACAGCCGGATCATCTCCGCGCTGAAGGCGTTTCTCACCTCGGGTCGGTTCAAGGTGAGAAGAGCAACGTTCCCCGAAACCTCGTAAAGTATATGCGGTGCTCCCATCGTTTCCGTCCTTTCGCATTTTGGTTGTAATCACGGACCGATCCGGCATCCGTAGGTGGGTGCATTATAATATTTCTGAGTTAATTTTGGAATAGATTGAAAAAATTAGAAAAAGGGGTATAGTCAAAGAGAAAAGATTTAATGGGACGCGGATCAACACGGATGAAGCGTTAAGGGCAAATACGAAATAATTCATCAAATTTACAGCGCAGGAGAGCAGCTATTTTGGTTGACAAATTTTTCCCCCCGGGAACGATAATAAGCTACCAGATTCCGGAAGTTTCCACGCTGATCCTTCTGGGAGCCGCCTTGGTGGCCCTGGCTTTGGTCGCCAGGTGGAAACTAAGAAATAAAAAATAAACCAAAGCAATTTCCTTGCAGCCCCCGCAGAGTTAAAGCCCCGCAAATAAATAACCAAACTTATCCTGGTTTTGTATTTTGACAAATATTCAGGTTTTCCCTGTGTACTCTGCGTTTCTAGCGAAGCAGGCGAGAGATAAAAGCTTTGTCTCTCGCAGAGCCCGCAGGGACCGCAGAGAAGACCCGTTCAAATAAACGGCCTATCGAATTATTTCTTTGTATTTGGCCAAATATTATTCGTCTCTGCGAACTCTGCGTGCTCTAGCGAAGCGGGCGAGAGAAAAAAGGCGGAAGGAAACTATTTAACGGTGCCGCTCACTTCGTTGGAGAAGTCGCTTTCATTCCGGTAGGTATCGTAAGCGGTGACCACGAGGTAGTAGGTTTGTCCTGAAGCCAGCCCGGTGAGGGTAAAGGATACGGGGTTGGAGGAGACGGGGCCGGTGTCCCGGTAATTTTCATAGATCCCCGCTCGGGTCCCGTAGTAAACCCAGTATCCGGTTACCGCCGGGTCGGAGCTGGCGTCCCAGGCCAGTTTGATGGTCCCCGATGTATCGCTGCCGCCCCCTCCGTTGCCGCCTCCCCCACAATGGCAGATCAGAAGGAAGAGAGCCAGCAAGCCCAAAATGAAAAGTCCTTTTTTTCTATCCATTCTCCAAAACCCAGATTTTTCCCCTGTCCAGAAGCTGAGGGTGTATCGATAGGCTAATCTCGGTTACATTCGCGGATAAAAAAGCGGAGGGGGGAAAGCTTGAAATTCATTTTTTAAAGATATCAACCCATATTTCGGCAAGGAATAAGGAATTATGTTCCTTGAATCCAATCAAACCACTCCCCATACCACTCCGAAGTTCATGACTCCCCAAAGGCGCCCACCCTGGAACCTGCAAAGCTGAAAGCTAAGTCCACCAATTCATAAATTCGGTAACGAATTTATTTACTCTGGACTCAGTGCTGAGTGAGCAATTGTATCAATGACCCGCTTGAGAATACGTGTCTGTATTTGCGAATCGAAGCACTAAGAGCAGAACGATTTTCCATGAAGGGTTCCCACTTCAAGAACCCTGATGGATTATAGCATAGATCTAATTGATGAAAAGCTTTTTCGGAAAGGGATTCCGGGGATGACTGGGGAGATTGTTGACTAAATCGGTGGGTGAAAAAAATAAGCGGTAAGAATTTCCTGTCCCTTGGCAGACCCAGAAAAGATACATAATTATGCGTAATTATGATTATTTTAGTTTTAAATTAGCTCAATTTGGTTAACAAATACCATCAAATATGTCAAAAACCCTACTGGGGCTATTAAATGGCAGGCGGGGTAACAAATTCCAGGTAAAAGGGGATCATATTAAAAAATAAATAATATTGAATGGTTATGGAGTTTAGCCGATAGTTTTTCCGCTTTAGCCCAATGGCATAGGGTTTGCTTCATAAGAGAGAAAAGGGAGTTTTGCGCCAAAGCCAAACTCCGAGTAATCGGAGGACGGAAAGCCATGGGTCCCAGGAAAGGCCGAAGATCCGGTCTTCCAAAAGCAGCCGACAGCCATTGCCTACAAGCTGCGTTTAGTGGATTTAGTTTTTAAAATCCACGGGACAGCCCGGTTGCCGCAGAATCAGCGTAACCGCATAACCCATCGAAGCCGGATTACCATGGCGGTGATTTTTCCCAATCGGTAGTCCGGCTTTTTGTTTTTTTGAGGGGCCAGAAAGATTTTTCAAATGAATTTTCCGTTAGGCGCTTAGCGCCCAACTAAAACCAACATGTTGGTAAGAAGGAAATATTCACTTTGCGAGACCGGTGTAAGGGCGGTTCGCGAACCGCCCCTACGGATGCTGGCTGCAGGGCCACTTTTTCCGCGCGTAGTCGCGGAAAAAGCGTAGTCCCTTACCGGTTAAATTGACGCCAAACTGGTCACAAATTGTAGGGGCAACCTCCCGTGGTTGCCCATCTTGCGGGCGGCCACAGGGGGCCGCCCCTACAACATCCTGTTTGGTTCCGGCTTGGCCGGGTCAGGGCTTTACCCCCGTGATCCATTTAAATGATCACCTCAGCCTCCATCGTTATAGCTGAAAAAGGGGGGAGGGCGGGGGTAAATGGGGTTTTTGGGAGTAATTAATAGAATTTGAACATAAAACAGCAAAAAGGGCTAAATTTTTTAAAAACTTTGCCGATTATAAAAAGAGTAAGAAGAGTAAAAAGTTGTTTTTCGGCATGATTCGGGCGGATCGGCTATACCCAGAGGTTCTCGAATCTGGGCGGAAGCAGGGATTGATTCACTAAAAGCCCTGCTGAAATTTCCATAGGCGAGAGAAAAATCATTAAATTTCAAGCAGTTCTCAAGAGCTGTAACTGAAGGAGCGAAGCTATGCTCAGGAAAAGGAAAATCTTGGCGGCACTCATAATTCTTTCCTTCCTTTTTCAGGGTTGTGCCGTTTCCTCGAAATCCGCTGTATCCCAGGTGAAAGCGCAGGAAGAGCAATCGGGCTGGTACTGGGACGATTCGAGGAAGGCTCTGGCCTATGGGGGGGGAGAAAAACCAAAAGCAGCCGGTCAAACCCGGACGGAAAAAGAAATGCCCGCGGTCAGGGAAATCACCCCCCCGGCTGATTTGACCCCAAAAACTGCTTCTGCCGGGGTTCAAACCCCCTCCCGGAAGGATTATATCCGGGCCCGGTTCCCGGGTAAAAAGGTGATTTTCCCGGATGAGATTAAAGTTTTTGAAAAAAAGCCCGAATATAAGGTAGGGATCGACGACGTGTTAAGTATCCTCGTTTGGAATCATCCCGATCTCAGCGTCGCCGCGGTGATCGTACGAAAGGACGGGATGGTCTCCCTCCCATTGATCGGCAACGTCAAAGTTGAAGGTCTGACGGTTCCAGAGGTCGAGGAAGCCCTGAAAAGGGAGCTGAGTCGATTCCTCACCAGGCCTCAGGTCACGGTGAACCCGAAAGAGATGAACAGTCAGAGGGTTTTCCTAGTGGGCAGTATCAAGAAGCCGTCCGTCTCAACCGGCCCCCTGCTCCCGATCTACCTGCTGAAGGGCGGAAACACCCTGCTGGAGGCCCTCTCGGATGTTGAGTTTTACCCGGAGTCCGATCTGATGGCGGCCTATGTTACCCGGGGCGACACGGTCGTTCCCGTGGACATCAAGGCCCTCTTCATGGGGGGGGACCTGACGCAGAATATGCTGCTGGAGCCCGGCGACCGGATCGTGGTCCCCAGCCCTCTCAAGGAGGTCAATATCCTGGGGGAAGTCCAGAGCCCGGACAAATACAAGGTCCGCATGGACACCACCTTCCTCGACGCCCTTTCCCTCGCCAGGGGGGTGAAGAGGGAGAGCGCCGACATGTACACGGCCTACGTGGCCCGCAACAAACAGATCATCCCGGTCAACCTCAAGAGGCTGCTGGACTTTGGGGACATGAGCCAGAACTTCTTCATGGAAGACGGGGACATCATTTACGTGCCCAACAACGAAGAGAAGAAATTCTTCGTGCTGGGCGAGGTGGCCAAGCCGGGCGTGGTGTATTTCAAGGACCCGGTGGATGTGATCGAGGCCGTTGCCCAGGGGGGCGGGTTCCTGACCTCGGCCCAGCGCAAGCAGGTGGTGGTGGTGCGGGGTGACCTACGGAGCCCGCAGATTTTCGACATCAACATGCTGGCCATGATGGAGGGAAAATCCTTTGACCGATTCGCGCTGCAGAAGGGGGACATTGTCTATATTCCGCGGACGGCCATCGCCGACTGGAACGTCTTCATCAGCCAGCTGGTGCCGACCGCGGCAGCCGTCGCCCTCTTCGATATGATTATAAAAAGGTAATGCTGGAGGCCGCTTTGGACGAGTATCAGTCACCAGAACCCCATCTGAGAGATTCGATCAAAGTCCTCTTCCGGAGGAGATTGTACATTGCCATCCCCGTCCTTCTCGCGGTGGGTCTGATCGCGGTTTATTCCCTTTCCATGCATCCGGTCTATCACGCCTCGGCCACGATTCAGCTGGAGAGCGAAAAAGGAACCAGCCTGTCTTTTAACCAAGCTTCTTTTCCGGATTACGGGTGGATGGATGAAAAATGGTTCAATACCCAGGTCAGGATCCTCAACAGCCGGGCCCTGGCCGAAGGAGTGATGAATAGGCTGGGGATGAGGCTTCAGACCAAGCCGGAGGAGCGGGTTTATCAGATTCTCATCCGGGCCTGGATTCCCGAAAGCATCATCGCGTTGACCAAGCGCTCCAGTTTCAAGGTGAAACCGGTCGCGGTGGGGGCGGGCGCCAAAGTGGGAGAATACCGGGGAGCCTTCCGGGACGGCAAAAACTACACGGTCTACGATCCCCAGGGGAAAGAGATCGGGCAGGGGGAAGTGGGCCAGCCTTTTGTAACTCCGGAGTTTTCCTTTGTCCTCCACGGACCGGGAGCCTCGGGGGAGAGCTTTGAATTCCGGATCCTCCATGGAGGGTTGGTGACCCGGCAGGTGATGGAATCCCTGATGGTGGCCCAGGTGAAGAATTCCAACCTGATCAACGTGGGGGCCAAATGGTGGGACGCGGAGGGGGCGCGGAACATCGCCAACGCGACGGTGGATGAATATAAGGATACCCTCATTTCCAAGAGAACCCGGGAGACCTCGCAGGTCCTGACTTTCATCGAGACCCAGTTGACGGAAACGGAGAAGGATCTCCAGGCGGCCGAAGAGAGTCTTAAAAAATTCAAGGAAAAGGGCGGGCTGGTGTTTCTGGATGCTCAGGCCAAGAGGGCCCTGGATCAGATCACGGATTATGAAAAAGAGCTGCGGACCGTGGAGACCTACCGGAGGCAGTCGGAGATTCTCCTGGCCGACCTCAAAAAACAGGGGGCCTTTTCCGACCAGAAGGCGCTCCTCTCCCTGGGGATGGGGATCGGCAATGAGTACCTCAAAGAGCTGAGCAAGAAGCATGCGGACCTGGCGGCCCAGAGATCTTCCCTGACGACCCTGCTGAAAGACGATCATCCCAAGATGCAGGCCGCCGACCGGGAGATCGAGAGCGTCAAGAAAAACATCATCCAGGAAGTGGCGGCCATGACCTCCTCCCTGCGGGTGAAGGAAGCCGGGTACCAATCCAGCCTGAAGAAGCTGGAAGAGTCGACTCACAAATTGCCGGCCATGGAGAAGGAACTCTTCGCCCTGGAGCGGGTCGCCAAGGTGGGTCAGGGCATCAACCTCTTCCTCCTCCAGAAACGGGCGGAATTGAGCATCAACAAGGCCAGCGTGCTGGCTAATGTTCAGGTGATCGACCCGGCCATCCGGTCGGGACATTATGCCGAGCCGGATTTGCTCAAACGGCTTCTCTGGGCCTTCCTGATCGGAACGGGGTTGGGGATGAGCCTGGCCTTCTTCAAGGAATATTTCGACACCACCATGAAATCCCCGGAGGAAGTCCAGAAAATGACCTCCTTCCCCTACCTGGGGACCATCTATCACTCCATCACGAATTCGGACTCCCCGGCTAACGAATTGAAGATGCTGGAGTCTCCCTATTCCCACGTGGCCGAAGCCTTCCGGACGATCAAGACCAATCTCCTCCATTACTCCACGACGGAGGAGTACAAGAAATTCATCCTCATCACGAGCTCCGGCCCCGCGGAAGGGAAGACCTTCGTGACCGCCAACCTGGCGGTGGCCCTGGCCCAGTCCGGGAAGAAGGTTCTGGTGGCGGAGGCGGACCTGCGGAATCCCACCCTGCACAAGGTTTTCGGGTTGAAACGGTCCCCGGGGCTCACGAACGCCCTCCGGAACGGAATGAATGACTTTTCCTATATCCCCGTTCAGAGAACCCCCCTGGAAAACCTGAAATTCATCGCCGCGGGGGATAAATCGTACAACCCCTCCGAACTCCTGTGCTCGGAGAAGATGGACCGGTTCATGTCCATGGTGAAAGACCAGTTCGACTACGTCCTTTTTGATTCGCCCCCCGCGTACCTCACCAGCGATCCCCTGGTCCTGGCGCAGAAGATGGACGGGGTGGTGTTCGTCGCCCGAAGCGGAGAGGTCAGGAAGGATGTTTTTAAAGAAGTGATGGTGAACTTCTCGAAGATCGAGTCGAAGATGATGGGGATCATATTCAACGACATGCACCGGGAAGAGGGGAAATATTACTACTACAAATACAGCTATTATTACGAAGAAGGGGAAAACGGACGGGAGAGGAAAAAGAGAAGAATCCGTTCTTCCAGAATGCGCAAACTCTATCCCGGAAATTACGGCGGAGAGAAGAATACCCAGAAATACCTCCGCCCGCATTAGTACTTGCCTTTTCCTTCAACCTTATCCTTAACCTGTTTTTCCCAATATTCCAGTATTCCAATATTCCATTATTCCCGTTTTTCTTATTCCATTATTCCAGTTTCTTTACTATTCCAGTTTTTCCAGTATTCCACTATTCCATCATTCCAATATTCCAAAGTTTTAAAATTCAAAATTTAAAATTCTAAATTTTTAATTTTTTTATGCCTGATTCCCCCCCCTCAGCCTCAGACGCGCCCGTAATCCTCATCCGGCCCTCCCAGGGCTGGGCTTCCTTGAAGCTCCAGGAATTGTGGGAATACAGAGACCTCCTGTATTTTCTCACCTGGCGGGACATCAAGGTGCGCTATAAACAAACTGTTCTGGGGGCGGCCTGGGCCATCATTCAGCCTCTTTTCACCATGGTTGTCTTCAGCCTGTTTTTCGGGAAACTGGCCAATATCCCCTCGGACGGGGTTCCCTACCCCATATTTGCCTACACAGCCCTGGTCCCCTGGACCTTTTTTGCCAACGGGCTGAACCAGTCATCCAACAGCCTGGTGGGCAGCTCCCACCTGATCACCAAGGTGTATTTTCCCCGCCTGGTGATCCCCATCTCCAGCGTGATCTCCGGAACATTGGATTTCGCCATATCCTTCCTGGTTCTCCTGGGGATGATCGCTTTTTATGGAATTACACCGACGGCGAACATGATCTGGCTGCCCTTTCTATTAATGTTGGCCCTGGTAACCGCCCTGGGAGTGGGAATGTGGCTTTCGGCGCTGAACGTCCAGTTCCGGGACGTCCGCTACGTGGTCCCATTCCTGACCCAGATATGGCTCTTCGCCACCCCCATCGCTTACCCCAGCAGCCTGCTTAGCGAGCCCTGGCGGACGATCTACG
>Ga0315285_10004169_pt1 | contig 15013 bp, 11 predicted proteins | sample YL17G09_36_MG_FD_203698 | JGI IMG/M metagenome (GOLD analysis project Ga0315285, IMG submission 203698) | Sediment microbial communities from Yellowstone Lake, YNP, Wyoming, USA - YL17G09_36 | ecosystem: Environmental > Aquatic > Freshwater > Lake > Sediment | place: USA: Wyoming | collected...
GGTATTGCCTCTCATGCCGGGGTGGTGAAACTGGTAGACGCACGGGACTCAAAATCCCGCGGGGCTTGCCCCATGAGGGTTCGATTCCCTCCCCCGGCACCATTTGATCTTAAGAAGGTAGCCGCTCGTCGTTCCGCAGGCGAAACCCTTTAGACCTGCCGATTGCCTTGGTGCTCTCCTGTGGTCGCAAAAACTCCATTTATCCTCGTAGTGCCAATTCAGTTTCCCCTGAACGGCACCATGTAGGGTCACAGTATCGATTTCTTGGGGGCCCCAGGTCCACGGAAAGCCGTCGGAGAAGGCTCGCTCGCATCCGGTTTCACTTTGTCGAATGCAGTGATGTATCAAGCAGCGATGTATCAGAGGTCATCCCTGTTGGGTATTGGCTTGAAGCCCATGCGCCGCCCAAGCTACGCTCCCGCCGGTTTCGTGCCTTCGCCACGCCTCCCCAAGGCTGATGAAGGTTCATGGGCATCCGGGCCCAACAACAGATTTTTCTCACCTCACCTCCTCACCGGAACTCACCTGGAGGTCGACCATGGATCTCACTCGACGCACCTTCCTCAAGCTCACCGCACCCGGCATCAGCGCCACCAGCCTCAGCGCCCTGGGCTTCTCGCCTACCAAGGCGCTCGCCGAGGTGCGCACCTTCAAGCTCGCCCACACCAGTGCGACCCTCAACATCTGCCTCTACTGCTCGGTGGGCTGCGGGGTCATCATGTAGCCTGATCCGAGAAAAAACTTGAACCGCCATGACGCCAAGGTCGCCAAGAATACGATGTTCCGATCTCTCCACCAAAGAACCCGAAAGCGCGCTCATGGGGCCTTCCGAAGTTCCGTTTGTTTCCCCCAATGAGCCCTTCTGGTCTTGGCGTTCTTGGCGCCTTGGCGGTTGGTAATTTCGGATTGGGGTGTACGGCCTCGGCGACAAGGCCAAGAACGCTCGCAGCGAGATCATCCACATCGAGGGTGACCCGGATCATCCGGTGAACCGGGGCACGCTCTGCCCCAAGGGGGCCTCGCTCGTTGACTTCATTCGCTCCCCGGACCGCCTCAAATGGCCAGAGTACCGTGGGCCGGGCGAGACCAAGTGGAAGCGCGTCAGCTGGGACTGGGCGCTCGACCGCCTCGCCCGCCTCATGAAGGAGGACCGCGACAAGCACTTCGTGCAGAAGAATGCCAAGGGGCAGACGGTCAACCGCTGGACCACCTTCGGCATGCTGGCGGCATCGGCCTCCTTCAACGAGACTGGCTACATCACCCACAAGGTCTTCCGGGCGCTGGGAGGCACCTGCTTCGACAACCAGGCACGCGTCTGACACGGCCCCACGGTGGCCGGTCTGGCCCCGACGTTCGGCCGTGGCGCGATGACCAACAACTGGGTCGACATCAAGAACGCCAACGTTGTCCTGGTGATGGGAGCAAATTCCGCCGAGGCTCACCCCTGCGGCTTCAAGTGGGTCATCGAGGCGAAGGTCAAGCACAAGGCGAGGCTGATCGTCGTCGCTGCACGCGTCCCCGGCTCTGGTCGGAGCCTTTCTAGCCGCCTCTCGCGGGCCTGCGGGAGACTCGCGGTGGAGATCTGTCTCCATGGGAGAATGAAGCCTGCTGAGGAAACGGCGCAGCGGATTCCTTGCTACTTGACCGGCCTTTCCATCTCAGGAATTTGCGGCGAGCATGCCGCGGGTCCACTGGCGATGTCAGGGCCAAATGCAGCATGGTGAGACCTCACACGACCGGACGCGCGGTCAAGGCAATAGTCTTCCACCTTCGACTGACCCCGGAGTCCCTAGCGGTCAGATAGGAGCACCAAGCGCCGTCCAGGTGCGAGTAGTCTTGAGGACGGGAGAGTTGCCATACTTGGCAACGTACTACTCAATTCAGCGCTCGACTGCCTGGAAAAGGCAGAGGCAGTACAGGCCCACGGCAACTACGCGAAATTGCATTAGGGTGACCTCTGGATAACCGGCGAAACTGCTGGAAACGAGTTTGACATTGGGTGAACGCTGAACTAGCATTCCTACCATCGTCACCTGCCTGAAAGACCACGGGAGCCACGGCCTTTCTTGTGGCGTGGATATGTCTCGCCCGACGCTGGACTCGTTCGGGAAAAGGCGAAGTCGTGGGAGCAGGAGAAACGGGGAGGCCTCCGATGGGGGGGGTTGCTTCCGGTCCGAAGGTCCGGCGGCATCTGTTGGGGAGAGAGGCGCCCCTCGCCTATCTGTTCCTGTCTCCCGTCCTCCTGATTTTGGCCGGTCTGATTGCCTACCCGTTTTTCTCTTCCATTTATCTCAGCCTGCAGGACAAGATGGTGGGCGCCCCGGGAACGTTCGCAGGCCTCCGGAATTACGTGACGCTCCTGGGCGATCCCATCTTCCGAAAAACGGTCATCAACACATTCATCTACACCGCCACCGGGGTGATCCTGAAAGCAATCCTCGGCATGATCATCGCCCTGGTCATCAATGAAGAGATCCGGGCGCGCAACCTGATGCGCGCCCTGTGCTTTCTCCCCTGGGCGTTTCCCAGCCTCATCGTGGCGCTCAACTGGAAGTGGATCTACGAGGGGACCCAGGCCGGGCTTCTGAACATGGTGCTCTACGAAAGCGGCCTGGTGTCCACGTACGTGCGGTGGCTGTCGGACGTGAACCTCGCCTTGTTCTCGGTGATCGCCGCGATGGTATGGCAGGGGACGCCTTTCTACGCCATGATGTTCCTGGCCGGTATGCAAGCCATTCCCAAGGAGCTGTACGAGGCCGCGGAGGTAGACGGCGCATCGGTCTTCCAGCGCTTTTTCAGCATCACCCTCCCGAGTCTGACCAACGTCATCATCATCACTGTGCTCCTTTCCACCATCTGGACTGCGAACAACATCGTGTTCGTTTACATCCTGACGGGCGGCGGCCCAAACTACGCGACGCACATCTTCCCGACCCTGGCTTACGAGCTGGCCATCGGCTCCCGGCGCCTCGGGCTTGGTGCGACCGTGCCGCTGATGTTCTTGCCCATCCTCGTCATGATCATCATTGTGCTCACCCGGCGCATGCTGGAGCAGGAGTAACGCCATGGCGGTGGAGCGTCGGAGTGGCGTACGACTGAAAAAGCGCATCACCAACGCGGTGCTGACGATCCTGCTGATCTGGTCCCTCTTCCCGGTGTACTGGATGATCGTCACGTCCCTGAAATCCAACCGGGATATCTACACCCAGCCTGGGCTCTTGCCCGTCGCACCCGTTCTCACCCACTACCGGACGACGCTCTTCGGGACCCACTTCCTGACCTTCGTGCGCAACAGCTTCCTGGTCGCAGTCGCCACGACCGCGACCTCCATGCTGATCGGCTCTCTGGCCGCCTATGCCATTACCCGCCTGCACTTCGTGGGGCGGCGCTGGGTGGCCCGCAGTATCATCTTCGTCTACCTGGTGCCCCCCGCTCTTCTGTTTATCCCGCTCTTTGCCGTCGTCCACACGCTCGGACTAGCCGACACGGTGTACTCCCTGATGCTCACGTATTTGACCTTCACCGTGCCATTCTGCACGTGGCTCCTCATCGGATACTTCAAGACCATCCCCACCGAGATCGCGGAGGCCGCCCTCGTGGACGGCTGCGGACCGACGGGAACCCTCTGGCGCATCATCGTGCCCCTGGCACTTCCCGCCATGGCCGTGGTGGCGCTCTTCTCGTACACGCTGTCCTGGAACGAGTTCCTCTACGCCATGGTCTTCATTGGGAGCGACTCGCAGAAGACCCTGACGGTCGGGCTGTCAGGCCTCATCATGGGGGACGTGTTCATGTGGGGACAGCTGATGGCGGCCTCGGTGTTGGGCTCGATGCCGCCCGTGCTCATCTATGCGGTGTCCCAGAGATGGGTGGTGTCTGGGTTGGCGGTGGGCGGCGTGAAGGGATAGGAGTCGGAGCAGGAGAGGGACTCGACGAGGGAGGTGAGGCACATCCTGTGTAGGGTCGGGAGGTACTAGGAGAGCGTGAGGAGAAAGAGCGCGTCGAAGGAGGGCGCAACCATGAGAGATCTTACTCGTCGTGACTTCTTGAAGGGAACGGCAGTGGTAGCCGGAGCCGCGCTGGCGGGACCCGCGCTGGCGGCTGCGCCATCGGGCAAGCTCTCGGCGTGGGGCATTCAGACGTTCACCCCCGAGGGCGACAAGCTCATCGGCGAGCAGATGCAGGAGTTCGGCAAGTTGAGGAACGTCCCGGTCGAGTACGTGGTCGTGCCGTACGCCGAGATGCCCAGGAAACTCACGGCGGCCATCGAGGCCAAGGCGCCGCCCGACCTCGTCATGATGATCGGATCGAACGTGCAGTACTATCGCGGCAAGGGCCTGCTGGCCGAGGTCACCGACGTTGTGGACGGCATGAAGAAGCAGGGCGGAGGGATTTTCGAATCTGTCCTGACGCAGGTCATGTTCGGAGGCAAGGCCTACGGCGTCCCCTTCGAACCCGAACTCGCACCGCTGCACGTCCGGACGGACATCTTCAAGCAGCACGGGATCAGCCTCCCCATTGCGACGTGGAACGACTTCACCGAGGCGTGCAAGAAGATCAACAAGCCGCCGAAGTTCTATGCGTGGGGGATGACGCTGGGACGGTGTCCCGATGCGCATCAGCAGATCCTGACCGTCATCTGGGCTCACGGCGGCAAGCTGGTGGAGAAGGACGGGAGGACGGTCGCCCTCAAGTCGGAGGGCACGCTGGCGGCGCTGAAGCTGATCGCCCAGTGGTACCAGAAGGACAAGATCATCCCCCCCGACAGCGTCACGGGTGACGATGCGTTCAACAACAAGGTGTACCAGTCGGGGATGGCGGCCGTGGTGCAAAACCCGGCCAGCATCTATTATTGGCTGGAGAAGAACGATCCGGAGATGTGGCGGAATACCGCCTTGATGCGCTGTCCCAGCGGGCCGGCGGGGAGCTTCCACCAGACGGGGAGCTGGGCATGGGTCGTTTTTAACATGAGTAAGAATGTGGACCTGGCCAGGGACATGATCCGATACTGGCTCGAGCCGGGCCGCTTCGATAAGGTGGTGCAGACCGTCGGCGGCAGGTGGTTTCCGATCTACAAGGACCTGGCCAAGGGGAAGTTCTGGACCGACCGGCCGGCCTACAACATCTACCCCGAGATCCAGGCACAAGCCCGTCTTGACTGCTTCGAGGGCGCCCCGACGGACGCCGCGAGCGAGGTTTCCGATCGCCTGATCTATCCCGACATGGTGCAAAGGATGCTCGTGGGGGGCGAGACGCCGGAGAAGGCCCTCGATTGGGCGTACAACCAGATCCGCGAAATCTACGCCAGGCACGCCAAGGGATAATCGGGTCTATCTGCAGTGCGTCCCTCCCGCGGCGCCCCACGTCGCGGGAGGGACGCGTCTTTCCCTCCAGTAGAATGTCGCTGAGCGCGGGCAGGCCGTGTCCGCCGTCTTAGGCCGCCTGGGAGTCATGAACGTGAAGAAAATTGAATTGCCATTCTTCGATTCCAGCACTGAATTAAGCATTCCCGATAATTGGGAAACTCAGATCTGCACGCCAAAAACTCTCCCAACCATGAGTAACGATCAACTCCGCAAATGTTTTGCGGAACCAATTGGAACACCAAAGCTCAGGGAGATAGCGGTAGGGAAGAAAACGGCAGCGGTGGTTGTGGAAGATGTGACTCGTCCGATGCGGGTTGATCGGCTGGTCCCGATTGTCCTGGGAGAGCTGGAAGCGGGTGGTATCGCCAGAGAGGACATTGTGATCGTGAGCGCAGTCGGGTGCCACAAACCCCAGACCGGTCCGGACTTCCGCCGGAAACTGGGAGACTCTATTGTCGATAATTACCGGACGCTAAGCCCGAGTCAGTATGATCAGTTGACGTATGTGGGAACAACCCGGCGCGGCACCCCAATTTACGTGAATACGCAAGTGGCCAGCGCCGACGTCAAGGTCGGGGTGGGAGGAATCATCCCCCACCCAGCGGCTGGCTACGGCGGGGGCGGAAAGACCGTGCTGCCAGGGGTCTGCGGGGCTAAGACCATCACGATTCATCATTTGAAAGGAAACAACGCCGGGAGTGGCGTTCGGATTATTGAGGGGAATGAATTCCGGGCCGACCTGGAGGAAGGGGCCGAGTTGACACGGCTGGATTTTGTCGTGAATGCCATCATGGGAGTCTCTCGGGATATCGTGGGGCTCTTCGTCGGAGACATGATTGAAGCCCACCGTCAAGGGATCGCCATGGCGGAAGAGGCATATGCCGTAACCGCGGAGCGGAATGTCGATATCAACATTATCAGCGCGTATCCGGAAGATTACGATTTGATTCAATCCACGAAGGCGCTTGCGAAAGGGATGGGGACCGACAGTCTCAAGGTCGGCGGCAAGGTTCTCTTAGTGACCGCTTGCCCGGACGGAGCAGGGCATCACTCGCTGTACGGCCCTACCGGAAAGGGTCATGATGGCTTTCTGGAGAGAAGAAAAGCGCAGGCTCTCAACATGGAACTGATCATCTACTCACCGGGAGTAGGTCCGATAGAAATGCTCGATGTTTTTCCAAGCAGCGTCCGCATATTCCGGGATGCCGACGCGGCGGTCGACTATGTCGCTGCCGGGAGTGCGTCCGCCAAGGTGAATGTCTTCCCCTACGGAGCAATCTCGCTCTTGGTGTAAGGATCCTGGTTTAGCAGGCTGCTGAAAAACTCGTGATTTGGTCCCGCACAGTGGCCTCGTCTCCGCTACAAAGCGCCTCGACCAGCTGACCCCACAGAGGAGGCGTCGAAGGCGCGGAGACGATACCCAGCAGGGCGGTATGTGGAGCTACCGCTCCCCCTATTTCTGCACGCCTGTCTTCGGGGGTGCAGAGGGAACAGGGCGATCGCCGGGATGTGGGCGGCCGTGCTTCTTGCACCACGCTATATATTCTTCCCAACCCTCTTCACTGAGAGGATAGTACTTGCGGAGGTCGCCGCCTTCCTCCAACCTCATGCGGCTGAACTCCTCCCACTCCGCATGATGTACAGCTTTGTCAGAAAGCTCGCTGGCCAGCTTGACGGGGACGACCACGGCGCCATCGTCATCGGCGATGATGATGTCGCCAGGCATGACCAGGACGCCTCCGCAGGCGACAGGCACGTTGACTGCGAATGGGAATATGTTCGTCTGGGTGTGGTAGTTAGGCGTCACGCCGCGCAGCCATAGGCCGAGCCCGAGATCCTTCACGATGGGGAAGTCGCGGATGCAGCCATCAATGACGACGCCGGCACCCCCTTTGCCCTTGAGGTAGGTGAGCATCATGTTACCAAAGCAGCCGCTGCGCATGTCGCCGCGCGCGTCCACCACCACCACATCGCCGGCGGCGGCGTGGTACAGCGCGTGGCGGTGGAGCTGTTTCTCCGGGTCAGCGTACTCCGACTCGCCGTACAGGTCCTCACGCTTGGGCATGAACTGAAGCGTTACTGCCGGCCCCACGACCTTGACGCCCGGGGTACGGCACACAGGCCCCTGCATATACGGGTCCCGTATGCCGAGACGGCTCAGTTCGCCGGCAGCCGTGGCACTGCTGACGTTGTCGTAGAGGGCCTTGATGACTTTCTTGGGTGGACGCCGGATGTCTTGAATGGTCATCTTGCCTCCTTCCGCCTTCATGTCGCTCAGGGGTCTTCTATTTCTGTCGGTACACCGCTTCGCGCAAACCCTTGATGTACCCGATAGCGAACAGCCGCCCGATGGATGAGTACGCCGGATTCTCGTTGCTGTCGCCCTCCATCGTGGGAACGTGGTCGGGGCGCAGCACGCCATCGAAGCCGATGTCGCGGTAAGCTTCCATGCAGGCCAGCATGTTCGTCTTGCCCTCGTCGAGGAAGGTCTCCACGAACTTCTCGGGGGTGCCGCGCACGTCGCGGAAGTGGGCAAAGAAAATCTTGCCCTGCTTGCCAAAGTGCCGAATGGCACCAGGCAGGTCCTCCGTCATCAGGGTGAAGTTGCCTTGGCAGAGGGCAATGCCGTTGACCGGGCTGGGGTAAAGGTCCAGCAGGCGCTGGTAGTTCTCGATGGAGCGCATGATCCGTCCCAGGCCACGGATCGGCGAGAGGGGGGGGTCATCCGGGTGCATGGCGAGCTTCAGGTTGGCTTTTTCGGCCACTGGCACCACCGCATCCAGGAAATACTTCAGGTTCTTCCACAACTCTTCTTCGGTGACGATGCCATATTCGGTCAGGGGGGCATTTTTCAGCAACTCGTGGTCGTAGCCGGTCGCTAACGCTCCGCCGCGGGCTGGAACGGTGGTGGATGTGCGCACCCATTTGAATACCGGCATCCATTCGTAGCACCACACCGGGATGCCGAGCGCTCCCATATTGCGGATCAGGTCGATGGCGTGTTCGATCTCCTCGTCACGCCCAGGCAGGCCCAGCTTGGCTTTGCTCAGCGGGGGTCGGCTTTCGAGCACAGAGAACTTGAAGCCGGCGTCCTCGTAGGCGGTTTTGACGCGCAGGAGGGACATGTAGCTCCAGGGGAGTTCGTCACGACTGGCTTTTTCCCAACCGGGACGGAAATCCATCCTACCGACGACGTGCTCGATGCCGCACTGTTTCACCATACGCCACAACGGGGAGGGATGGGGGGGGAAGAATTCGGCAATTTGAATCATCGGGAATCCTTTCGACGGGGTTCGGTAAGCAGATTCTACCCGCAACAGGGTCAGGAGGCAAATGGACTATATGGATAGACCGGCCTCAGCTATTGCAGAATAGCGAGGGTTGTTCCACGGACGGGTCAGAGTCACTTGCCGGCATCGTGAACGTGCTTTCACACGAAGGGCCCTCAGCGCCGCGAGGAGGGCCCATCCGTCACGTGCCCATGAATGACAAGCCTCCTCCCCTCCAGGCTGAAATCGGAAGTGACGTCTCGGACCCTGCTCCTGCCTAGGGGAAGTTGGCGGCTGAAACCAGATCGGGGGAGTATTGGCGGACGACAGGATCAGAAGTACGCTGAGACGGCGACTATTGTGGCTTGACAAACTCAATGCCTGGGGGGATATTCGACTAGTTGTATGATCACCAGATAACCATATGACATGTGTTCCGTGCGCCAATGGCCCGTAAGGCCTTTCTTCAAGGGGATAGGGTGCCTTTATCTGGTGCGACCAATTTGCGGAGCTGGCGAAAACCGCCGAGGCTGTGCGAAGAGATTGCCCGTGACCTCGCCGATGCCATCTCACAGGGCCAACTCCAACCCGGCGATTTCCTCCCTACAGAGCAGGCGTTGGCGGAAAAGTATGAGGCGAGCCGGACTGCGATTCGCGAGGCACTCACGGTGCTGAGCACCAGGGGCATGATCGAGGCCATCCACGGCAGGGGCAGTCGGGTTCTCCCGCGGCACCGGTGGCAGCTCCTGGATCAGCTTGTGCGATTGGTTCGTGAGGACATCGAAGTGGATCGCAGCCTGTTTGAGCTGCGGCGGATCCTCGAGATCGAGGTTGCTGGCTTGGCGGCGGAGCGGGCAACCCCGGCGCATCTCAAGGCGCTCCGCAAGGTGATCAAGCAGGGCTGGGAGTGCGCGGAGCGGCCGGAGGATTGGACGGTTCACGATTCCACGTTCCACCACCTGCTCGCCGAGGCGAGCGGCAACCTGCTCCTGCCGCAGGTGATGGAGTCCGTCTCGATGCTAGTCCGGGCCGCGGCGCTCTCCACCGCGAGGGATCCGGGAGCCATCGCCAAGGCGATGGCAAAGCACGAGGCGATTCTCGCGAAGGTCGAGGCGCGTGATCCCGCAGGTGCGCGGGATGCCATGCGACGCCACCTGCTGGGTGTGGAGAAGCGCTTCCTGGAGAAACTAAGAATCGCAGACGCCAAACAGAGGAGACGCGAGAGTCCCGATTAGGGGGCGCAAGCGGGAGCCGCCCCGTAGATGGGTGGGCTGAAATCGAGGCCGACCGAAGGAAAGGAGGTTCTGCCATGGCAAGAAACTCCCGTCGGGTAACTGCAGTGGGCAGCGGACTCTCACGACGCGATTTCCTGCAGGCAAGCGCCGGCGGGCTTGCCGGCCTGGCGAGCCTGACTGCGCTGCCATCCTGGGCCGGCGAGCCGGCCGCCTCCGGAGAGGCCAAGCTCGGCCGACACCTCATCGGCAAGCTGGAAGGGCCCGAGATCCTCACCGATCCCACCAAGATCCCGAAGAAGTTCAACGAGGCGCCCATGCTGGCGCAACTGGTGAAGGCTGGGAAGCTCCCGCCCGTGGAGCAGCGGCTGCCCGAAGAGCCCATGGTGGTGAAGCCGCTGCGCGAGATCGGCAGGTACGGCGGCACCTGGCGGCGGGCTTTCACCGGCCCCGCCGACCTTGAGAACGGCAACCGCATCTGCTCGACGGACAAGCCGCTGTTCGTCGATTACACTGGAACGGTCGCGAAGCCATGCGTCGCCAAGGCCTGGAAGATGAGCGATGACGGCAAGGTTTTCACGCTGCAGTTTCGCAAAGGCATGAAATGGTCCGATGGCGTGCCGTTCACCGCCGATGACGTCATGTTCTGGTACGAGGATATCTACCAGAACAAGGATCTCCTTCCCATCCCGCCCACCGAGCTCACGGTCAACGGCAAGGTCGGCAAGATCGAAAAGGTGAACGACCATACCATCGCCTTCGTGTTCGCCGAGCCCTATTACCTGTTTGAGACGATCATTGCGGGTGATGCGCAGATCGCTTGCGGGCAGGCCACCGGAGCCTACAGGCCTAGCGGAATCATGGGACTCTACGCCCCCAGGCACTACCTCAAGAACTACCTCCCCAAGTATGTCTCGCAAGACCGATTGCAGAGGCAAGCCGACGACGCCAAAATGGGGAGTTGGGTCTCTTTCTTCCGGTTCAAGTTCAGCTGGTGCCTGAACCCCGAGGTGCCGACCCTCACACCGTGGAAGACCACCAATCCCATCAACACGCCGCAATGGGTGCTGGAGCGGAACCCCTACTACTTCGCCGTGGATACGGAAGGAAACCAGCTCCCTTACTGGGACAAGATCGTGATGACGCTGGCCGAGAACCTGGAGGTGCTGAACCTGCGGGCCATCGCCGGGGAATACGACTGGCAGTCCCGCCATATCCAGCTCCCGAAGCTGCCCGTGCTCCTGGAAAACCAAAAGAAGGGCAACTACAAGGTGTACCTGGACCCAGGGCAGTTTGGCGGCTCGGCCTACATCGCCGTCAACCTCACCTACGAGGGGGATGCCGAGGTGGCCAAGTGGCTGCGGAACGTTGACTTCCGCCGGGCCCTGTCTCTCGGCATCGATCGGGACCAGATCAATGAGGCGTATTTCTTGGGCCTAGGAACGCCGGGCTCACCGGCCCCCGACGAAAGCCTGCCGCACAGCCCCGGCCCCCAGTACCGAACCCTCTGGTCCACGTTCGATCCCAAGAAGGCCAACGAACTGCTGGACAAGATCGGCCTTACCAAGAAGGACAGCGAGGGGTACCGGTTGCGGACCGACGGCAAGGGCCGGCTGCGCATCGAGATCGCGACCCAGGCGGCCGCGTTCATCGACTTCACCGGCATCACCGAGATGGCGCTTGCCTCCTGGAAGAAGATCGGGATCCAAGGCGACGTGAAGGAGATGGAGCGGGGGCTGGAAACGCGGCGCAGCCTGAACAACGAACTGCAGATGGAGGTCAGCGAGAACACGGGCTCCGAGAACCTCTGGGTCAATCCCGGCCACGTCCTTCCGGTCGTCTCCAGCACGCGGAATGGACCGCTCTACTTCAAGTGGTTCGCCACGAACGGCCAGCAGGGGAAGAAGCCAGAAGATCCCCGGCTCCTTCGGGCCCTGGAAATTTACAGCAAGGGGCCCGGCTTGAAGGAGGCGGAGCAGCGACAGGCCGCCCAAGAGATCTGGAAGATCGTCCTCGATCAGGTCTACAACATCGGGCTGGTCGGCCTGGCGCCGGGCTCCTACGGAGTGCGCGTGGTGAAGAACAACGTGGGCAATGTGCCGGGGCGCCTGTGCCAGCTTCGCGAGGCCCGGATTCCCTGTGGGGCCCACCCGACGACCTTCTTCTTCAAGAGCTAGAGACGAGGAAAGTGCCGAGCGAAGGGACCCTCTCACGAGAGTCCATGGAAGAACGGCCTCGCAGGAAACGTTTCTGCAGGCCCGTTTGAACAGCGAAACCAAGGAGCCCCGCCATGCACGGACCGGATTTCCCTCGGCCGAGCTCCGACAAGATCGAGATCCTGAGCCGGGCGAGCACAGCCACCATTACCACGATCTTCCGAAAGAAATGGAACATCAAGAACATCTGGATGCCGCTCAAGCCGCTGTATCCGGGGATGAAGAAGGCGGTCGGGCCGGCCCTGACCATCCGGAGCGTGCCCGGTCGTGACGATCTACAGCCGATCGCGTATGTGCCGGACACCCTCTTCCCGGGGCATCCGGAAGAAGCGATCCGGGCCGTCCAGCCCGGCGATGTGGTCGTCCTTGACGGGCGGGGGGCCACCAACGAAGGACTGTTCGGCGACCTGTTGACGCTGCGGATCAAGATCAAAGGCGCGGCCGGGCTCGTGTGCGACATGTGCGTGCGGGACGCGCCGCACATGCCCGAGAAGGACATCCCGATCTACTGCAAGGGTGCGGCCAGCCCGGGTGGCACCGTCTTCAACGTCGACTACAACGTGCCCATCGGCTGCGCGGGCGTCCTCGTCTGTCCCGGGGACATCATCTTGGGCGACGAGGATGGCGTGGTGGTCATCCCCCAGGCAATGCTCGATGAGACCGTCGAGGCGTGCCTGGTCCACGAGGACCGCGAGGAATTCATCCGCTTGAAGCTGGCCGAAGGGGTCCCGCTGGAGGGCCTCTATCCGACCGGTCCGGAGTGGGAGCAGCGCTTCCAGGAATGGCGGGTGACGCGAAACAAGGCGAAACCGGCGGCTGGCAAGCAGGCGGATCGTGGGCGCCGTTCACGCCGGCGTTGACAGGCGCATCCCAGGGCCGGGCCACGCGGGCCGACCATGGGATGGGGGAGGGGGGAAGAGGACAGAGGATGGCAGACAAACGCGACCTTGACGCCAAGAAGCGTCAGCAGTGGAAGCGCCTCGTCACCTTTGGCGAGCACATGAAGGAGCGACGGGCGCGGGGGGAGACGATTCCCCGGTGGCAGTGCAACGTCCATCCGGCCTACCCGGTCGTCTATGACATCCTCCGCCAGGACGGCCTGACGACCGACGATCTCGACAAGCCGTTGCTGGGGATCGCCAATAGTTACTCTGAGGTGCCCCCTGGCCACCTTCACTTTCGTTCACTCGCCGACGCTGCCAAGCAGGGGATCCGGGAGATGGGCGGCGTGCCGATGGAGTTCGGCACCGGCGCCCCCTGTGACGCCTTCGGCAACGCCAACCCTGGCTACCGTTACATCCTGCCAATGCGGGAAAACATCGCCGACACGGTTGAGCTGATGGCCCAGGCCCACCACTTCGACGGCCTGCTCCTGATCTCGAGCTGCGACAAGATCAACCCAGCCATGCTCATGGGCGCCGCTCGGGTGAACCGGCCGGCGGTCTTCCTTGGCGGCGGGATGGGGCACAACATGTGCCCGGGCGTCGGGCTCGGCACGGCCTTGACCATGCAGTGCCTCGCCGAGGCCCTTGGCATGGCACTCTTCCACACCGCAACCACGTTCGCCACCGATCATCCGCACCGCCAGCTCGCCCAGCAGAGCGGCGCCGCCCTCGTTAACCTGGTCCGCAAGGGAATCAGGCCCTCCGACCTCCTCACGCGGGAGGCATTCGAAAATGCCCTCCGGATCAACATGGCAATCGGCGGTTCGATCAACAGCTTCATACACATTCCGGCCATCGCCCATGAGTTGGGGATCGCGATCACTGCCGAGGACTTCGACCGGATCAGCGACGCCACGCCCTACCTCTGCAACCTCCAGCCGAACGGACCATGGAACCTCGAAGATCTTGAAGCAGTGGGGGGCATCGCCGCCGTGATGAAGGTGCTCGAGCCGCTGCTTCACACGGACGTCCTGACGGTGACAGGACGGACGCTGAAAGAGGAGTTGGCTGAGGTCCAGGTGAATTGGAGCGCGCGAGCCGACGCCAACGTCCTCCGGCCACTCGATGACCCGCTGCTACCAACGGGCGGCCTGAACCTTCTCCACGGGAGCCTGGCACCAGAGGGCGCAGTGGTTCGGACGGGCGGCGTCCCCCGGTCGATGTTCGTGTTCGAAGGGCCGGTCCGGGTCTGGGACTCGGAGGTCGCCGCCCTGGATGACATCTTCGAGCGGAAGTATCAGGCGGGGGAGGTTCTGGTCATCCGTTATGAGGGGATCATCGGCGGCCCAGGGATGCCCGAGCAGGGCCCGATGGGCTGGACGCTCCAAGCGCACGGGATGTTCGAGAAGGTCTATCTCGTCACTGACGGCCGGTATTCTGGCAACAGCACGGGGCCGCTCATCGGGATGGTGACGCCAGAGGCGGCGGTGGGCGGACCGCTCGCGGCAGTCCGAAACGGCGATCGAATCCGGATCGACCTGTATCAGAAGCGGATCGACCTCTTGCTGAGCGAGACGGAGATCAGCGGCCGCCTTGCGGGATGGAGTCCGCCGGAGCCCCGCATCAAGTCGGGGTACATGGAACGCTACCTGAAGTTCGTCCGGCCCGCACTGGAGGGTGCGGTCCTTCGGGTCTCATGATCGGTCGATGAAGGCGCAGGAGAGATAGGCCACGGTGTGCGCATGGCCTCGGCGGCCCTCGGGACATCCCCAGCGGTCGTCTCCTCGCGCCAGGGGATGGAGGGGCAAGCGGGTTCGACGAGTGGCGCCGACCGTGCGTGGATGCTGTCAGGGCGAGGGGTTCTCGGAGTGGAGGACGCCCCCGGAGGATCTGGCCAGGGCGGCCCTCAACGGAGTGTATAAAGGGGGACGTAGCGCGGTTATCGCGGATATTTCTTGACGCCGCCCGCGGCTGCGCGTACCCTGGCGTCATGCCCCGTGGCCCGCGCCTGGACGCCCCGGGCGTCCTCCATCACGTCATGGCCCG
>Ga0315285_10004172_pt1 | contig 15011 bp, 13 predicted proteins | sample YL17G09_36_MG_FD_203698 | JGI IMG/M metagenome (GOLD analysis project Ga0315285, IMG submission 203698) | Sediment microbial communities from Yellowstone Lake, YNP, Wyoming, USA - YL17G09_36 | ecosystem: Environmental > Aquatic > Freshwater > Lake > Sediment | place: USA: Wyoming | collected...
TGGCCAGGGCGGAAGTCCGTGTAGAAGACGCGCTGCTGGGCGCGCACGCAGTCCTTGCAGCGGTAACCGACCGGTGTCAGCGCCACACACTTGGCGCAAACGGGCCGCCCGCACTTGTTGCAGCGCAAGAGAGTTTCGACGGTAGGATGATTGACGCAGTATAGCTTTTCACTCATGTATAGGCCTCGTAGATTCGCTATGAATTGTCTCTGTTCTGTAGCCGATAAACATAGAAAGGATACTCCTCACCTGTGGATGTACGCCTGACCTTAGTCAAGACGCGAACCAACTGCGGATAATCTGCCTCCAAATCCTCCATCTCAGTGACCAGGCTCACACTACTCAGGATGTTCCAGAAGGCTCTGCCAAAGGGCCACATCGAACCGCTGCTCATCGGCAGGTATTTCCACCCGAGCAACGCCCTGGCGGGATGAGCGATAATGTTCAACCGCCTGGGTACGCCAGAACAACCATTCCTCAAAGGAATCACCCATCGGCGATCGCGGCTCCTCTCGCAGACAGGTTGCCAGGTCAATGAACAGCTCAACTGCAATGCATTCTGGTTCCATGGGTCTCCTTCAAACTGACTCACCCACTGTCAGGCTCGATGGCAGAAGTCTGGTCCGTCCCTGAGTGTACCACATGGCAACGACTGCCTGGGAGAGACTGCGCCGGTCGGCTTCAGACAGAGCCGTCACCTCCGCGAGCATATCAGTCATAGGTTGCGTTCCAAGCCTGATCTGCTCAACTAACGTTACTGGATCTTCAATCAGCCGAGCCGCAGTCTCTTGCCGCTTCCGACACACCAGAATAGCATCGAACTTGACACTCCGTTTACCCAGGATGGGCACCCCGACATCCATCTCCGCGTGGACCGGCCAGATACGTTGGACGCTGAACTCCGCCTCGTCCAGAGCCTAGGCCAGAGCATCCCACGCCTCTGCCGTTCCGTGGTGAAACGTAAACACCAGCAACCCTTCGTCCTTCAATACCCGATGACATTCCTCAAAAATAGCCGACAAGGTAGATTGATAAAAATCTGTCCCCTTTCCCTGCTCGACATTCCTGATCGCTTCATCGGTCCGCATTGCAGAGGGTTGAGCAAATTGTGGATAGCGATTCTCCAGCCCCAGCCGGAGCCAAACGTAGAAGAAATCCGACAACTCAGAGTACATCACGTTGTCCAGGTAAGGAGGATCGGTGATCACAGCATCCACCGATAGATCGGGGACCTCTGTCAAGTCTGCCGACGAACAGTTGAGCAAAAACGCTCGCCTGTCAGGCGACGAGACCATGTCCTCAAAAGACAGTGCCAGCCCAGACTCGATACGCTCGCTCAGGACAGGTACTTTGACCGCCCTGTTCCCGGCCAGGCAGCGTTCCACCGGCTGGCGTGCGTAGACCTTGCCCCGGCGCAACCGCTCCCGGTAGAGCGTGGAGAATCCTCCCGACGAGTTGTTTACCCCCCATAAGTTAGCCTCCAGGGGCTTTTTGGCCGGGATGAAAGCGTGATGGGCAAAGATGTGCCGCACTGCACCAGTGCCCAACCCTTTGGGGGAACAAAACAGGTTGTTGAACTCCAACGCGCCGGAGAATAGCAACAGCATGAACTCCATCACGTTGGGGTCTTCGATGGCCAGGATTGCTTCGAGAAGCATAGAGAGGCCGAGAAGCTGTCGTTCGTTGAACATCTGAAACCAGAAGCGATAGTTGTAGTTGAGCATCTGGTTCGTGTTATGACCGGGTGGAATAGGAGTACGGGGATAGAACAGATGCTCCCGCCGCTCCTCGAATTGCCGTTTGACGTGCTCGTAGGTCTCTATATCTTGAACGTCCGGCCTCTTGTACCCCTTGCCACAAATTGCGCAATGGCAATAGATCGCGACCATCGCACGTGAGGGGGGGCCATCCCAGCCGCGCAAGGTCTGGGTGATCTGATCATGGGCACCACATGCAGGGCAGGTGTAGTTGGCACCTGTGGAAAAGCTTCGCTGTGCGTCGAAAGCGGCTTCACAAACCGGACAACGTTGAGGCTGATCAAGCGTGGGCGAGATATAAGGATGACCGCACTCAGGACACGTGACCAGGCCAGCGTGGGCTTTGCTCATGTGCCGGGCAAGGATCATAGACTTACGCAGGGGGACCATCTCCCCACAGGTCCGGCAGGGAACGAGGCTGACCCAGTAGGTATACATCGCCTGAGCCGGCCTTCCACACTCAGGGCACGTAGTCTCGTAAAGTCGCAGGATCTCCGGTCCAACGGTTGCCTTCAGATGACGAAATGCGGCATCCAATGCGCTGAGTGACACCGGCTCGACGACCTTCTTGACCAGGAACCACGATACCGGGTTGATGTCCACCCCAACAACTTTAGTGCCCAGGCGCAGCGCCTCCCCGACCGTTGTGCCTCCTCCCATAAAGGGGTCGAGGATCACTACATCCTCAAAAGAGTTGGCCTGGTAGAAGAAATCCATCGGCGAGCAATCAGCCGGCAAGAGTGTGCCCAGCAGGATAGCACGAAACACGGCCCCGGCGCGACGCGCCCACCACTTGTGGATGTAGTAAGCAGGCCGATAGATGTTCTTCCGGTAGGATTCGATCTTCGCCAGGCGGCTGATCTCCACCACGGGAAAATCCACCTCGATGGAGCGTGGCCCTATCAAGACTGATGGAACCTCACAGCCAAAAGGGAGAGCCAACTGCATGACTTCCTGGCCTGACCTCATGGTCTGTGTAAACGCAAGTCGCATCTCGTGCTTATCCCTCATCTCGCGGTACTAACCTCGCCACCAGCGTCTTGTAGAAATACGTCCGCTCGCGCACGCGCGCAAAGCGGGCCACGTACGGGCTGGCCTCCACGGCCACCTCGTCCCCTTCCTCCAGGTCGGCCTGTACCTCTCCATCCACCGTCAACACGGCCGGCCGCCCGCCAGCGACGGTGATGCGCACGGTGACCCCCTCGGAAAGGACGATCGGCCGCGCCATGCTCAGGTGCGGTGCGACCGGCACCAGCAGGATGTTGCGCAGTTGCGGCGGCAAGACCGGCCCCCCGGCAGCCAATGCGTAGGCGGTAGAGCCCGTCGGCGTGGCGACGATGAGGCCATCGGCCACGTAAGTGGCCAGGTATCCCCCGTCAACCTCAGCACGCAGGTGCACCACCTGGGCTCTCGCACCCCGCCCCACCACCACGTCGTTCAGCGCCTCGGCCTGTCCCACCACCGCGTCGCTCCGACGGGCGGTCACCCGCAGCATCATCCGTTCCTCGACCCAGTAGTCGCCGACGAGCGCCCGCGACAGGACGTCCCGCCACGTCTCCGCCTCGGCCTCGGTGAGGAAGCCCACCCGCCCCAGATTGACCCCCAGGATCGGCGTGCCGTACGGAGCTGCAGCCTGGACCGCCCGCAGGATCGAGCCGTCACCCCCCAGTGTCACCAGCAGATCAGTCTCCTGCCCACAGCATGCACCCGGGGCGCTGTTGATCGTGCCGACCTGTGCCTGCCGTCCGCGCTGTTCGATCCAGGTGGCCATTTCCCCGGCCAGGTGCTGTGCCTGGGCCATGCAGGCGCTATAGAGGATACCAATCGTCTTCATCATCCTGCAATCCGTATCTGTCCTGCAATCCGTGTTCTATCTCGTGCACGCCCGTGCCTTCAGCCACCCCACCAACCCGGCCAGTTCCACACTCACCTGCTCTCCCGCCTGCATGTCCCGCACCGTCGCCACCCCGCTGGCCAATTCGTCCTCCCCAAGGATGACGGCGTAGCGCATGTCCCGTTTACCGGCCTCGCGCAGTTGGCTCTTCAACCCGCGCTCTCCAAACGCGACCCACGCCCCCACACCCTCCCGGCGCAGCGCATCGGCCAGCCGCAACGCCTCCCGTCTGGCCTTGGGCCCCAGGTGCGCCAGGAAAACGGACGGTTTCGGCAAGGGAGGCACTTCCACGCCCAGCCCCTTCATCACCAGGATGATGCGCTCCAACCCCACGGCCACGCCCACGGCGGGCGTCGGCGGGCCATCCAGAAGTTCGGCCAGACCATCGTAGCGGCCTCCGCCACAGACGGCCGCCTGCGCACCGATCCCGGCGGCCCAGACCTCGAAGACGGTCTTGGTGTAGTAGTCGAGTCCACGCACCAACTGGTGGTTGAGGGTGTACCGCTTGCCCAGCAGGTCCAGATACTCGCACAGGGCCTTGAAGTGAGCGGCACACTCGTCGCACAGGCAGTCGAGGAAATGGGGCGCACCCTCGATGATCGGCTGGCACTGGTCGGCCTTGCAGTCGAGCACGCGCAACGGGCTGCGCTCCAGCCGCCGGTGGCAGTCGTCACAGATCCCGGCGCGATGTTCGGCATAGTACGCTGCCAGCACCGCCACGTAGCCCGGCCGGCAGCGCGGGCAGCCGGTCGAGTTGAGTTGAAACTCCAGGTCGCGGAAGCCCAACCCGGCGTAGAGGTCCCACACCAACGCCATCACTTCGACGTCGGCCAGGGGGTCCTGCTCGCCCAGAATCTCGACGTTGAACTGGGTGAACTGGCGGTAGCGGCCTGCCTGGGGCCGGTCGTAGCGGAAGATTGGGCCGAAGGAGTAGAATTTTTGCGGCTGGGGGCGCACGTGGAGCCCATTTTCGATGTAGGCGCGCACGACACCGGCGGTAAACTCCGGCCGCAGTGTCAGTTGGCTGCCCCCTTTGTCGGTGAACGTGTACATCTCCTTGTCCACCACGTCGGTCCCTGCACCAATGCCCCGGGCGAACAGGTCGGTCGCCTCGAAGACAGGCACGTCAATCCGCTCGAAGCCGGTCAGTTCTGCCAGGCGTCGCGCGCGGGCACACACGTGGTCCCAGTAATGCTGATCTTCCGGCAAGACGTCCAGGGTTCCGGTTGGTTTCTGATAGCGAGGCATAAGTTACGTCCTCCTGGGCATAGATGCCCGCTATTATAGCCCAAGTCGGGGAACTTGTCACTTCCGCAGGCGATAAGACTTGCTGGACTTTTCTGCCCGATTGACGTATGATACCTTTACCATATTCGTGTGGAGAGAGTAGGTATGGCTTCCAGTTTCTTGTTGAAAGAGTATGACACTGAGACCACCCAGGTCTTTCACGAACTGATTCAGGACTCCCTGCGCGTCCTGTTGCCCGCCACTGCCATCACCACGTGGGGCTGGGACGTGTTCGTCTTTCTCTTTATAGACCGCCATTTCTATCGCGCGCTGGGGGTGCTCATCCTGACTTTGGCGATTGCCTGGCTCAGTTATCGCCTGTCCGAAAAGCACCTGCGCCTGGCCGTTGGGCTCTACCTGGCCGGCTTGATCACCACCGTCACGATCGTCGCCCTGATCTCTCGGGGTCCAGCAGTGCTTTACCTCTACATGCTGGTGGTGTTGATCACAGCCATGCTGACGAATCCCCCGATCACGTGGGGCATGGCTCTGGCCAGCGCCGGGCTCGTGTGGGCCATCAGCCAGCATGGCCGTACGGCGCAATTGGCCGACGTGGCTTTGCCGATCATCATGATCGCACTTACGGCGCTGACTGCGTGGCTGAGTGCACGACGGTTGTTCACGGCCCTGGCCTGGGCCATCAGCATGACGAGGGAGGCACACAAGAACGCCGACGAGGCACAGAAGCACCGCGCCGAGGTACAACGCGTGTTGAAGAGCCTGGACGAAGCGTACGTGCGCCTGGAACGGGCCAACGAAGCATTGCTTTTCGCACAGGAAGCCGCGGAGAAGGCCTACCGCTTCAAAGCGGAGTTTGTCGCCAACGTCAGCCACGAACTGCGCACGCCGCTGAACCTGATCGTCGGTTTCAGCGAGATGATGGCCACCGCGCCGGAGAGTTACGGAGGTGTGCCGCTGCCCAGCGAGTACCGGGGAGACGTGATGGCGACCTATCGCAGCGCCCGCCATCTCTCCGATCTGATTGACGACGTGCTGGACCTCTCGCGCATCGAGGCGGGCCGCATGCCGCTGGTCAAAGAGGCCACGAACCTGGGCGAGGTGGTTCGCGAAGCCGCCGACATGGTGCGTGGGCTGGTGGAAGCGCGCGGGCTACGGTTCGAGTTGGACATGCCAGGGGACATGCCGAAATTGCGCCTGGATCGTACGCGCATCCGCCAGGTGCTCTTGAACCTGTTGACGAATGCCACGCGCTTCACGGACCAGGGTGGGATACGCGTGCAAATCCGTGCGGAAGAGCAGGAAGCCACGGTGACCGTCCAGGACAGCGGACGTGGCATCGCGCCTGATAGACTGGCCCAGGCGTTCGAGGCGTTCAGCCAACTCGAAGACAGCCAGGTGCGCGAGGGCAGCGGGATGGGGCTGGCCGTGAGCAAGCGGTTCGTGGAGTTACACGGGGGGAGAATGTGGATCAAGAGCCAGGAGGGGCATGGGACGACGGTGGGCTTTATCCTGCCCATCCCCAAGGATGGAAAAGAGATTCAGTTGTCCCACCTCGAGACTGATACCCCGCGGCAAAGCCGCACAGGGGAACCCCCGGTGTTAGTACTCCACGACGATCCACGTACCCTCTCGCTGCTACGCCGGTACGTGGATGGCTATCAATTCAGGCTGGCAGACACTGTGGACAAAGCACGCGAGACGCTCCACGAAGCATTTCCGGCCGCAGTGGTGATGGATACTGCCTGGGCTGACCGTTGGGCCGCCGACGGTTCTGCACTGGGCCTGCCTTCATGCACACCCCTGATCACCTGCCCACTGCCCAGCATGCGCCGCCTGGGCCTCCTCTTGGGTGCGGCCGACTACCTGCCGAAACCCGTGACGCGGGAAGACTTGCAGGGCGTACTATCACGGTTGCCAGCGCCACCCCAGACCGTGCTCGTCGTGGATGACAACCCTCACGTCGTGCGCCTGCTGGCACGCATGTTGAGGGCGAGCACCCCGTCCCTGCGCGTGCTCGAGGCCTTCGGTGGCCGGGAGGGCCTGGAAATTGCCCGTTCGAAGCGGCCCGACGTGATCCTCCTGGACCTGTTGATGCCAGAAATGAGCGGTTATGACTTCCTGGAGAACGTGGCAGACGACGAGACACTGGCAAGGACACAGATCATCATCGTCTCCGTGCGCAGCGTGGAGCAAGAGTCGCCTCCGATCATGGGGGAACTGCGCTTGGCACGCGGGGCGGGCTTCTCGCTCACCGAGATCCTGCAGACGTTGCGCGCCACACTCTCTGCGATCACGCGCTCGGCTACAATGGCCCCAGCCAGCGCCGTAACACTTCCAGCAACTCAACCTGGCTGACGGGCTTCGTGATGGTATCGCTGGCGCCCATAGCCAGCGCCAACTGAGGTTCGTCAAGTACAGAGCATACGATGACAGGGACGTGGCGGGTGTCTGGCGAGCTCTTCAATCCTTGCAGAATCTCCCAACCGTCCTGATTGGGCATCATCACGTCGAGGGTGATCAATTGAGGTTGTAGTTCCGCTGCCAGACGCAGCGTTTGCTCCCCATCCGTCGCCCCAACGACCGAAACTTCGTGGCCGCCGAGGTAGCGCTGGAAGAGCGCCACCAGGTCCGCGTTGTCATCCACGACGAGGATGGTTGCCCCACCCGAGGTAGGCAGCACGATACGCGCCTGCCATCTCCCTTCGTCAGCGCGTATCTCCAGTCGTCCCCCCTGCGCTTCGATCAATGACCGGGCCACGGCCAGGCCCACCCCATCCAGTTTCGGAGAGGACGGTGGGACTGGCAGTGTCTCAACCATAGCGGGGAATTCGTCAATATCTATCAGCACCTCTCCCTTCCCATAAGAGACGGTGACAACCAGGTCTCCTCTGACGGTATGGAGCGCATGGCTCAACAGGTTCAAGAAGGCCTGGCGGAGCATGACGCGATCCGCGACAATCGAGGGCCACGCACCCAAAGACGACATTTTGATCTGAACACCCGTTTGTTGAGCCAGAGGAGCCAGTAAATTGCAAACCCCCTCCAAGACGTCCCGCAGGCGCAGGGATTCCCTGGCGTGCCCGGCCTGCCGGAGGCGCTCCACTTCTGCCTGCACCGCTTCCAACCGGTCCCCGCCACTGTCCCGACCGACAGGCACTGCCAACTCCCTATCCTCATCCCTTCCCTTCCATCCCTTCCCTCCCTCCCCTCCCTCCTCCTGCATCCTGCCCCTTGCCTCTTGCACCCTGTCCCACAGCAAACTGGCGATGGCTTTCACTCCTTTCCCGTATTCCCGGTACACCTGCCGCCGGCTGAGAGCCAACTTCCCGCCGATATCCTCCATAGACAGGCCGTCCACAAACCGATACGTCAGAATAGCATACGCGCGCGCGGCCGCCGCCCGATCACCGTCTCGCGCTTCTGGCCTGAGCGCCTCGATGCACTCGAGCAAGATACGCCGCACCCCCTGTGCTCGGGTCACCTGGTCGAGGTCCATATCCAGCTCCAACAGGGGCACCAGGGGGTGATTTTGCAGATAGGCAGGATCGTACAGGTGCGCCAGTGCGCTGCGCACCAGGTGGATGAATTCTGCATCGGGAGTATCTACGTCAGGTCGTCGGCTGTGCATCTGTCTGGGCCAGTAAATCATGTCACATTTTTGGCACAAAAGTGCTGGTGCCAAAGCCACGAATGTGCTATAGTGTAATTGCTATTCGCAAGGATGTGTTAGCGATTGCAGGCGAGTATGCCACAATCCTACGGGAAGTGGTATATCCTCTTAATTATAGATGACATCCAATCTTATGGCAACTGTCCATTCTGGGCAATCTCTTCCGGCTTTCCTCACGATCCGCCACTCGGCGTCAGTGCTGCATACCCCCACATTCCACGGGTATCTTTCGCTTCACTGCAATTCTACATCATTGTCTCCCAGTTCGATTGAAGCATCAATGCCTGCCCTTATGTCCACCCAGCGCTACTTTGCAAGGGGTGTCCAAGCGCATGGGGTCCACCAGTGATCTGAGATAAGGAGGTACATATAGACTGAAGGTTCAATTGATGTCCCAAGCATTCGCTCAACCATCTATACCATTTCCAAAGGAGGAATAAAGATGAAACGCACGCTTTGGACGTTACTGGCCTTGGTCGTCGTAACGAGCCTGGTCATCCTGGCAGGTTGCGCGCCCAAGCCGACAGAAGCACCGACTGAGGTACCGCCGACCGAGGCACCTGCCGCGCCGACCGAAGCACCGGTTGAGCCAACCGAGGCGCCTGCCGCGGCGGAACCGGTCAAGATTGTCATTTTCGTCGGCTTCGGTACCGGCACCTCCCCCGAGCAGATGGAAGTGCACAACCAGATCGCCGAGGAGTTCAACTCCACCCACGACAAGATCCAGATCGAGTTCCTGACCGTGCCGTGGGAGGAGCGCATTACCAAGTTCTCGACCATGCTGGCCGGCGACATGACGCCGGACATCGCGATGCCCATCGGTGTGGGTGGTATCGCCGAATTCTACGACGAGTGGATGGACCTCACCCCCTTCATCGAGCGCGACAACTACGACATGAGCGACTTTTTCGGGACGACCGTCGAGATTCACACCTACCCGAACAAGGGGCTTTTGGGTCTGCCTCTGTGCGTCTATCCGTCGGTCACCTACTACAACCAGGACCTGTTCGACGCCGCCGGCGTGGAGTACCCGCCCCACGAGTGGGAAGCGCCCTATGCGGACGGCGACCCCTGGGACCTGGACAAACTGGTCGAGATCTCCAAGAAGCTGACGCTGGACTCCGACGGCAACAACGCCGACTCGCCCGCCTTCAACTGGGAGAACTCGACGCAGTGGGGTTGGAACGGCTGGGACTGGTCCAGCTTCGGCTCTTTCGTGCAAAAGTTCGGCGGCCGCCCCACGGGCGTCAGTGAAGACGGCAAGACCGCGCTGCTGAATTCGGAACCCTGGGTCCAGACCATGTCGTGGATCAAGGACACCGTCTGGACCTGGCACATCCGTGCCAGCAGCGAGCAGGCCGGCGCGTTCTACGATGCGGCCGGCGACCCCATGGGCAGCGGCATGGTCGGGATGTGGGAATGCCATTCCTGGATGTCCTACGCCTGGCCGTCCTGGACGGAATCCTTCAACTGGGACGTGGCGGCCGTCCCGGCTGCCGGCTCTAACAGGCCCCAGGCCGCGGTTGACGCCGACACCTTCGTCATGCCCAAGAGTGGGAAGCATCCCGACGAGGCCTGGGAAGTCGTCAAGTGGCTGTTCCAGCCGGAGAATATGAACCGCCTGGTCAAGAACTATGGCTGCATTCCGGCTCGCCAGTCGCTGGCAGCCACCTGGGTGGACGAGATGAAGGCCGATTACCCCAACGTGGACTTCCAGGTGTTCCTGGATTCGCTCGACTACATTGACCTGCCGAACCACGAGTCGTGGGTGCCTGACTACACCAAGAAAGAGGACGCCGTCCAAACCGCGCTTGACCAGGTCATGACGGGCGAGAATCTCGACGTTCAGGCGGTCATGGACACCCTGAACACCACCGTGCAGGGCTACCTGGACGAGTACTGGGCCACTCACTAGTGCTCGATCTCGAAGGCCGGTGATGACTTCGGTCATCTCCGCGTAACAAGACCGGCTGGGCGGCGGCCTGAGGTGTTGTCGCCGCCCAGCAAACTTATGTGCCGATAAATGGATTCTTCAGCAGAGGTGACATCATGGGTGATAAAGTACGCATCGGTATGGTAGGGGTAGGACAGATTGGCAAGCACCACCTGGACGTCTATCGAAAAGTAGAGGACGCCGAGATCGTCGCCATCGCCGACATCAACGAAGCGGAGGCCCAGCGGGTGTCCCAGGTATACGGCATCCCCAACGTGTATAGCGACTTTCGCAAACTCCTCGAGCGTGACGACGTCGTGGCCGTTGACGTTTGCCTCCACAACAACCTGCATCGGCCGGTGACGGTGGCTGCGCTCGAGGCCGGTAAAGATGTGTACTGCGAAAAGCCGATGGCCGGTGCCTACTGCGACGCAGAGGCCATGTACCGCACGGCCCAGGCGACGGGCCGCAAGCTTTCGATCCAGCTCAGCACGCTCTTTGCCAACGAGACCAAGGCAGCCAAAGCACTCATTGACGAGGGGCTGCTGGGGAAACTCTACCATGCGCGTTCTACCGGGTTCCGCCGCCGTGGCCGGCCCTACGTGGACGGCTATGGCAGCCCGGCGTTCGTGCAGAAACACGTTGCCGCCGGTGGCGCGATGTATGACATGGGCGTCTACCACATCGCCAACATGCTGTATCTCCTGGGCAACCCGGAGGTCTTGTGCATCTCGGGCAAGACCTACCAGGAGACTGCTATGGACCCGGTCCGTAAGCAACTGAGCGGCTACGACGTGGAGGAGCTGGGCCTGGGGTTCGTCAAGTTGCAGAACGAGATTACATTGGATATTATCGAATCGTGGGCTATTCATCTCGATGGCTTCGAGGGTCCCTATATCGTGGGCAGCGCAGGCGGCGTACGGCTGGAGCCGTTCGGTTTCTACCACAGCGTCGGCGACCTGGATTTGAACAGCACCGCCGATCTCGACGGATTTGACTGGCGAATACACAACGTGCGCGAAGGTGGCAGCGCGTACGATAGCCCCCAGCATCACTGGATCGCGGTGCTCCAGGGACGCGTCGCACTGTTGCCGACGGCCGCACTGGCGCTGAATACCATGTTGATTTCTGAAGGCATCTATCTTTCGGACAAACTGGGACGTGAGGTGACTGCCGAAGAGGTCAGAACATCGTCGCAATCAACGGCTATTAAACTATAGCAGTTCATCACACAGATTCTGGTGGCTCGTAGTAACGACTTCAGTCGTTGTTGAAGCAGGAAGAGCGACTGAAGTCGCCACTACGAACCCACCATAATCGAGGAGGGGAAAAGTGGAAGCAGTGAAAAAAAGACGTACTATCAGCCTGGCCCGCCATGAAGCTATATGGGCTTACGTCTTGATCAGCCCCTGGATCGTGGGCTTTATCCTGTTCACCGGCGGCCCGATGATTGCCTCTTTCGTGTTCTCGCTGTCCAGGTACGACATCGCCAAGCCACTGCAACTGATCGGCTTCTTGAACTACGCCAAGTTATTTACCGACGATCCCCAGTTCTGGCACTCGCTCCAGGTGACGCTGACGTACGCCATCATCGCCATCCCGCTGGGCCTGGTCGCCGGGCTGGCGCTGGCGCTGTTGCTCAACACCAAGGTAGCAGGCATTGCGGTCTGGCGTACCGTGTTCTACATGCCGTCGGTCGTCTCTGGCGTGGCCGTCTCCATTTTGTGGATGTACATTTTCAACCCACGCTTCGGCATCATCAACTGGATCCTGGGCTGGTTCAACGTCAAGGGACCCGGTTGGCTGGCTGATCCCCAGTGGGCCTTGCCAGCGCTGATCGTCATGAGCCTGTGGAGTGTGGGCGGGGGTATGATCATCTACCTGGCCGGACTGCAAGCAATCCCAACGACACTGTACGAGGCAGCCACGATAGATGGCGCCAACAGTTGGCAGCGTTTCTGGCGCATCTCGCTGCCCCTGATCACCCCCGTCATCTTCTACAACCTGGTGATCGGCATCATCGGCACCTTCCAGTACTTTACGCAGGCCTACGTGATGACAGACGGTGGCCCGGCTGAAGCCACCCTGTTCTATAATCTGTATCTCTACCGCAACGCCTTTCGTTACCATCAAATGGGGTACGCCTCGGCACTGGCCTGGATCCTCCTGTTGGTCGTGCTCATCCTGACCACGCTGATCTTCAGAAGCTCGGCCGCCTGGGTATATTACGAAGGCGAATTGAGAAGGAGGTAGAGAGATGACAGCACTTGCCACGACGCTGAAAGGCATAAAGTTTCAAAGGCTGGCCACGCAGGTCATCGCCCTGGCATTGTTAGCGGCCGGGTCTGTCCTGGTATTGATGCCCATGGTCTGGATGCTTTCCGCCTCGCTCAAAACCAAAGAAGCCTCTACCCTCTTCCCACCCCAATGGATCCCCCGCGACGCGCGTACCGTCGTGATTGACGGCCGCGAGTGCTACATCTATGCCATCCCTGTCGAGGGGCAGACGCGCGAACTGGCGCTGCTCGAAAAGAAAAGCGCGATGGGAACCTTTGTGAATCCGGACAACCCGGCTGAACGCTACGAGCTGCGGGTGCTGGACGGCCGGCGCATTTCGGACGTCCGCTTGCACTGGGAAAACTACCCCAAGGCCTTGACCCAGGTACCCTTTGGAAAGTATCTGGTCAATTCCCTCACCGTCGTCGTCACTACCACCATCGGTGTCCTGGTCTCCTGCACGTTTGTGGCCTACGGCTTTGCGCGTTTTCGCGCCAAAGGCCTGGGTATGCTGTTCCTGGTCCTCCTGTCCACGATCATGTTGCCCGCCCAGGTGACGTTGATCCCCCAATTCGTCGTGTTTAGCAAGATCGGCTGGTACGACACGCTCCTGCCGCTGATCATACCGGCCTTTTTCGCCAACGCCTGGGACGTCTTCTTGCTGCGCCAGTACATCATGACCGTCCCGCTGGAACTGGACGATGCGGCGCGCATTGATGGCTGTGGCCCGTTGGGCATCCTCCGCCACATCATCCTGCCCCAGGCTGCGCCCGCGCTGGCCACGGTGGCCATCTTCCACAGCCTGTGGGCCTGGAACGACTTTTTCTACCCCTTGATCTACCTGCAGAGTAAAGAGAAGTGGACCGTGGCGTTGGGACTGCAGTCCTTCCAGGCGCTCTATTCGCGCAACCTGACGCTGTTGATGGCCGCCTCGACTGTGGCCATGTTGCCCTGCATCCTCATCTTCTTCTTCGCCCAAAGGCTATTCATCCAGGGCGTGGTGATCTCGGGCATCAAGGGGTAAACGTGCCAACGGATGAGGAAACGGATAAACGGATGAGGAAAAGGAGAAACGCCATGCAATGGGAACAGTTGACCGCTCCGGATTTCGCAAAAGCGGTGCGTGAGACAGGCGTGTGTGTGATTGCGATGGGGGTGGTTGAAAGGCACAGCGAGCATTTGCCCCTGGGTACAGATTACCTCGTTGGGCACAAGGTGGCCTGCCTGGCAGCGGAAAAGGAGCCGGCCGTCGTCTTCCCGCCATTCTACTTCGGCCAGATCTACGAAGCGCGCTGCTTCCCCGGCACCGTGACGGTCAAACCGACGCTGCTCCTCGAGCTCATCCAGGGCGTGTTCGACGAGATCGGGCGAAACGGTTTCAAAAAGATTGTGGTCTATAATGCGCACGGCGGCAACGAATACCTCTTGGGTTTTCTGGGGCAGTGCAGCCTGTGGGAAGAGAAACCGTATGCGCTGTACTTCCCGGTGCGCACGCTTTCCCCGGAAGGCGAGAAAGAGTGGGAGAGCATACGCGCAACGTCGTTCGGCGGGCACGCCTGTGAGCAGGAGACCAGCATGGTCCTGGGCACGTATCCTGAGTTGGTGAAGATGGAGCGGGTGCCCGAGCAGCCGGCCCTGCCGCTGAACCGCATGAAGGACCTGCCGCCCACTTTCAGCGGCATCTGGTGGTACAGCGATTATCCCAACCACTACGCCGGCGACGCCCGCACCGCAAGCGTGGAGAAGGGACAAACGCTCGTACGCCTGGCATCTGATTACCTGGCGCAGTACATCGCGGCCGTCAAGGCGGACCAAGTCGTTCCTGCGCTGAACCAGGAGTTCTTTCGCCGCGCACGGCAGATCAGCGAGTAATACCCGTCATTCTGAGGAGCGCACCAGCCTTCGTCATTCTGAGGAGCACAGCGACAAAGAATCTCGCCTTGCGAAGGCTCGTAGCCCCCGTCCCCGGGGGCGTCGTCGTCAGGCCATCAAGCGCATTGGTGATCCAGGCGAACTATTCATCTTGACTGGAGAATGAATTTGAAGACCAATTTTCGCCACATTCTCAACCTCCAACGCTGGAGGCGGCTGGCGATAGCGTCTGCGCTCGTCCTGGTGCTGTGCACCGAATCGCTCCCGCTCCAGGCCTTCGTGCACCCCACCAAGTGGGGCAGGCTTTCCAGCCTGCCTAGCGGGGACCGCTTTGCGCGCCTGGCGCCCAACGTGGCACAG
>Ga0315285_10004173_pt1 | contig 15009 bp, 15 predicted proteins | sample YL17G09_36_MG_FD_203698 | JGI IMG/M metagenome (GOLD analysis project Ga0315285, IMG submission 203698) | Sediment microbial communities from Yellowstone Lake, YNP, Wyoming, USA - YL17G09_36 | ecosystem: Environmental > Aquatic > Freshwater > Lake > Sediment | place: USA: Wyoming | collected...
ATGCAACCGGGAGATGTCCTGCTTATGACCGAAGGTGCTGGCGGGGGTACTATCGCAACAGCGGCGATTTATTCAGGTTACCCTGATGTCGTTGAGCAGACAATCAACCTTCAGTTCCTTATGGCCTGCGAAACCCTTATGAAAAGTGAAGTATTTTCCCAAATTCATGCAATGACCGATGTGACCAATGGTGGATTGCGCGGGGACGCATTCGAAATGGCGGAAACCGCACAGTGCCGGATTGTGATTGATGAAAAAGCCACCAGCGAACTGGTTGAACCACGCGTAAAGGAGATGCTGGAAGATCTGAAGATCGATTACCTTGGCGTGTCCATCGACTCCCTCCTCGTCGTCGCACCTTCGGACTCAGCAACGGAGATACGCCGTGTCGTGGAGGCAGGGGGTGTTGTCATGAGAGAGATGGGGAGAGTCGAGAAAGGAGCACCGGAATCTGTCCTGTATCGTGATGGCAGGGAGCATGATTTCTCCCCAAGGTTCAGGGAGTCTGCCTATACCCCGGTAAAAAAGGTGATCGATACCAGGGTTGGAGATGTTGAAGAAATGAAAAAGAAGGTGCTTCACGCATCTGAAGCCGCCATCCAGAAAAAACAACGGGTCCTTTCAAACCTGCTCCGTACCATGAAAAATGCAGCCACCTGATTTTTTACTCCTCCACTTCAGTCACCGGTTGAACCCATAACCAGGAAATTTACTCTCAATGATAAAAAAACCGGGCGTTCTCAATTATACGGGTTTTGCCCCGTTTACACAGATGTTGTACGCGAGCTGCGGGAGGCGGCTCTCGACGAATGGTTCGACTTTCCGGGCAAGGTGAAAGAGTGGATCGATCAGGTCAATATGGGCAAATGAACACCATTTCGTCTGAACATCGATAAAGCCTGCAGTCGTGAACATGTGAACCATCTCTTCCTCATTATAGTAGTGTTCTCCGAAGTCCCGCATCACCACATGGTCTACCTGAAATCTCTCACTGATAAAATATATGGCAGGTATTCCGCGTGTGAGCAGGTTCTTTCCCAGTGTGCACACCGCGAGGGTTCCCCCCGGTTTCAGTACGCGGAACGTTTCATCCAGCATTTTCTTGGGGTCTCTCATGTAACTGAATGCAAGGAGGCTTGCGGCCGCATCAAACGAATCGTCAGAAAATGGGATCGTCTCGCCTGTCCCGACAACAAACTCTCTTTCCTTGCAACGCCTTCTCGCCTGAAGGATCATTCCCCTGCTGATGTCAAGCCCGATAGCCGTGCTATGATCCATGCAGTATTTCTCAACAAAAAGTCCCGTTCCACAGCCGATATCGAGCAGGAGACCGTTTTTTGGGAGCACTTCCATGAGATGACGGCTCAAATGTGTATGGTAGCTTCTCCCTCTGGAATGATCATAATGGTGATCGTACCGGTCTGCAACCTCATCGTAGTGTTTCTGGATTTTCTCCTGCTTGACCCTGCTCATGGAAACACTTCCTTACATTCAGCGAGCAATGAACCGATATGGACAAACTCGTTATTGCAGTGCCGGATTCTGAAATCAGCATCAGCAAGTGCAACTGCTAATTTTGGGTGGTTGTATTCGCGGTGGGCTATGGTGCGCACTTCGTTAATCACATCCGGACCTGAAAGGCCGTAATTGATCATCAGTGATTCAAGCTCCCGCGTGGCTGTCCGTATGTCCCCCTTCCGTACGGCAGCCATCGCAGCAGAGGTGACATTCCCGCTCTCTGATTCAGTTATAGCTGTAAGATCCACCCTCGTTTTTGACTGCATGCAAAGTTGCAGGAGCATGATTGCCCGGCGGAGATCCCCTCGTGATGCCCGGGCAATAAGTTCGATATAATCCTTGTCACAGGACTGAGCGCTTTTACCCGCGGACTCTCGTTGCCATAGTACCGCAAGATGAGCCTGGATCATGGAGCTGTCAATAGGGGCAAAGAACAAGGGAAGGCAGCGTGAGGAGATAGCAGGAATAATTGCGCTGGGGTTCGTGGTTGTAAGAATAAACCGGCAGGTAGTGCTTGTGCGCTCCATAATCCTTCTCAACGCCTGCTGGGCATCTCTTGTCATTGTGTGGGCATCTTCAAAGACCATCAGTTTGAAATCAGCATCAAGCGGGCAAAGTGCTGCATACGATTTGATAATGTATTTGAAGTTGGTGAGCAGGCTCTCCTGTTTTTTGTAGAGGTGAGAGTACCGTTCATCCTGTTCAAGATAGTTTTTCCCCTGAAAAAACAGGTCCGCAGTCTGGAATACTGATGTATTCATCTGCCAGTTCTCGCCATAAAGTTGGCGCGCAAAGCAATCGATCGATGAGGTCTTTCCGGTGCCATGTTGTCCGGTCAGCATCATATGAGGCACAGAACCGGTTTTTGCAAACGAATCAAGATATTGAATGACCGGTTCCTGCCCGATGATATCTTCCAGAATCCGGGGACGGTACTTCTCAGTCCAGAGCATGGGAGAGCCTCGCTGTCATTTCACGTATTGCGTCTGTCAAAAGATAATTGTTATCGAATGAAACGGCAAGGTGATCCCGTTCTTCTTTTGATAATTCATTACAAGCGTTGGTGATATTGGGTACAGCCCTGGTCAGCTCATCAACAATGGTAAGGGTTGCGGCGCGAGCGGTCCTTGAGAGGGGATTGAGGTCGATCGTAATCACTGTCTTGCCCATGGTGACCAGCGCTTCGCACCGGTCCCCATCCTCAAGCGGCACAAGCACGACATCAGAGGAAAATATGCCACCGCGCCTGCACCATGCACGACCATGGGAGAGCGGGAGTAACCGTTCAGCCTCTCCGGAGAAGACCTCCACGCCTGCATCCTGCAACAGGCGTTCAACCGATTCCATACGTTTTTTTGTCCTGTGGAACAGGTTCACTTCGACCAGAGCACCGCTTACCCTCTGGAGGTCGGCGATCTGATCTGCAGCGAGGGCTGCGGTGTTCCCATTGACAGAAATAACCGGATAGCGCGCTGCCATAAGGAGTGCAGCTGCGGTACGTTGTGCAAGAAAAGCGCTTTCTGTTGTTCTCTCACCAATCAGATAATCAAATGCCTCTCCCCGCCCATGGGCAGTGAGTCCCTCAAGTGATACGATCCCTTTTTTTGCATAACGGGCGAGTCGCTCCCTTATCTTGAGTGAAATATACCGGGGGTGGTCGCGTGGGATCATTCAGCAGCCTCTAAAATCACCGGTCCCTGATTCGCGACACACATTTCATACACCATCCCAAATCCTGAAAGTATATCTCTTGCCTTCTCACCATATGCAAACACGCCGTTTCCCAGCATTGTCATACTCGCAGGAACGCCTGCCTTGTCACAGCTGATAAGGACTTCCTTTACCTGCGATGTCATCAATCCGCTTTGTTCTGCAAAAGTCCGTGAAAGCTGGAAGAACTCCTCGAGGTCTTTTGGTTGTTGTCGAGGGAATGCTGACGCCACCCTGTCCATCTGATCCTGTGAACCGAGCACAGAGGGTGAATGGATTGGCCCAAAACTCACAGCAGAGAGGGGTTCATGGAGATCAAAATACCGGAAGACTGGTGCAGTGATACCTGCGGTTGTGCGCACAACAAATCCCCCTCCCCGGCACGCCGCAACATCGCCCAATCCGGTGCGGTGCGCAATTTCAGTCTCATGGGCTATTTGGGTAATCCGGTCCTCGCCCAGTCCAAGTTCGAAGAGAAAATCCAGCGCTGTGAGGGTGGCAAGAAGGGAAGCAGCGGAGAGCCCGAAGCCCGCTCCAACCGGAAGGTTGCATTCGGTAGAGACGGTTGCTCGAACGGAAATCCGGTTCATCGCAAAGGTGATAGGTGGGGAATCATGTGCCATCACGGTTTTTCTTCCTGATGTATCTTTCTTGTACACATGAACAGATATTTCATCGGCTTTTCCTACCCGCGCAACAACCCCTTCGCTGATTACAATACCGGCACCGATGCTCCCTGTTGTTGCCATATCTTTGCCGGATACGCGTTTGAAATAGCCGGAGATATGGCCCGGAGAGAATCCAACCACCTCACGCGCCATGAGTATCGTAATTCCTTGTCAGATTATTGGTATGGTTCATCATCCCCGATAAAACAATCCTCTCAGGAATGGATGCCATACTATTCTTACACAAAGTGTGGAGTTGAACTGGCAGATTTACAATAATCATGATTTCTTTTTTTGCAAAGCGAGCAGGGAATTCCAGATCGCAATTGAGGCCTCTTCTTTACTTCCCTTGATCGTCTCGCTATGGTCTTTTGTCCGCACCACAAATACTCCCCGGTCGGATCCCATAGTATCTGGAGTGTTGCACACAACCACCGCCACCCCTCGTTTCAGGAGATCAGGCGCCATCCTTTCTGAATCCCAGTCAAGCTTGAAGGCGACGGTGAAAGGCTGGAATGTTGAAATGACCTCATCGAGAAGCTTGGGAAGAGGGGTGAGATCGATACTGTATGCCTTACCGCTGGGGATCTTTCCGTTCACCTTTACAGGTGCAAAATCCGAGATTGCGGCAGCGCTTATATATATCTCAGCCCCGCTTTTTGAGAGATGTCCGGTCACAATAGTATACATTTCCTCTGCTGTATCTGCGAAGATATTTTGCACGCAGGGAAAGACATCCCGGTGTACAACCGTCACGTCAGCTCCAAGCCGGAATGCGTGGAGGGCGAGCTCCCTGCCCATCTGTCCGGAGGAGCGTGTTGTCAGCACCCGGATGTCATCGACCGGCTCCCTGCACGGACCACTCGTGATCAATACACGCCTCCCCATGAGAGGGTGCGAAGAAAGCATCCTTTCGGTCCAGAGTACAATCTCCTCCACCGAAGCGATCTTTGCCCTATCCTCTTCAATCCTGGGTCCGGCAACAGCCACACCCCAGCCTTTCAGACGTTTCAGGTTTTCCGTGACCGCTGGATGACGATACATACTGTAGTGCATCGCAGGGACCACAAGGACAGGGATGCCACTTCCCAACGCGGTCGTGGCAAAGGTGGTAACCGGGGTATCATCGATACCGGAGGCGATTTTTCCGATGGTGTTTGCGGTGCAGGGAGCAATCAGGAGAAGATCTGCGGTTCCATTATCACCGCAATAGCCTACATGTTCCACCAGACCGGACAACCGGGTGATAACCGGCCTCGCAGATGCATAGGCAAGGGCATCAGGATGGACGATCCCGGTTGCCGCGCGGCTCATAACGACCTGAATTACGGCCCCTTTGCGCCGGAGTGCATGGATAAGTTTCACGACCTCCACTGCCGCGATACTCCCGGTAACCCCAATCACAATCTCCTTCCCGGCAAGTGTCTGAACCTGAGTCATAGAAGCATCACGTCATGCACAACGTGCCATGTGTGCGGGCGGTATTTCTTTACCTTATGTACGTGGATATCTGCAGAAAAACCTGTGCGTGCCAGCTGAAAATTGATCTCGCACTCAACTGAGCCGAGACTGTGGATGTGGAGGACAGTCCCACCGCGGACATGCTCCAACGCATTCGGAAACATCGTAATCGCATCGAAATGCCCCATCAGAATCCGGTCATACGTTCCAAAAAGCAGGTCCCGGCAATCCCCGCAGGTTGCCTGGACACGGTCAGAAAGCCCATTCTCGACTATATTTCTCTCGAGGTACCTGAAAGCGACAGGATTGATCTCCATCGCATGAACCGATGCCCCGCTGCCTGCCATGGGAATCGTGAAATACCCGATGCCGGCATACATGTCTGCGACACGCTCAGGTATTCCGGATTTTCGTATGAGAGCTGCCAGCCGCCGTTTTTCTTCAAGGTTGCCCTGCGCAAACATGACTTTTCTGGGATCGAACAGGTACGTGAAATTGTCCTCAACATGACGCACTTCCCCGACTTCTCCATACACTACTTCGCTCTCCGGTTTCCGTGTATGGCCATGCAGGGATTGAATCCACAGGACGCCGCTCGGATGGCGGAATTGTACAATTCTTTCAACTTCCTGTGGAGAAGGTTTCCGTCCGTGGATGACTGCAACATCCCCAAGGATAAAAAATCCCCTACCCTTATACTGCCTGCGTTCGGCAATTTCAAAATCGCAGGGAAAACCGTCTTTTACCGGTAAATAGGCGACTAATCCAGTCACGTAAGGCCTTCGCTGAGGATCGACCCAGTCCTCTTCCAGCACCTTTGCGAGGTCTTCTTTTGCAACCATCCTCGTTCTCACGGATCACCTGAGCACCACTATATGGTCCCCGTCCCGAAGGATCCGGATGTGCTGCCCCGCACTGACTCCGTGACCGCGCCATGCGGCACACTCATGTGTCGCAAATGTCAACGGGTCGATAACACCAATGGTATCATCGGATGAAAATGCAACCATTGCATCTTCTGCAGTGTGCGCAGTTCCTATGAGCCTTTCGACTTCTTTCCCTGCTATGACCTTGATTGTACCGTCGGAAAAGTTGAATACCCGAAGGTTGCGGGAATCTGCCTGGATAACCTCTCCGTAGTGTTTTTTGAACCGTATTACGTCGCGTTTCTGGTATTTCGGGAGCCGTACCGAATACGTGATCCGGTAGAGCTGCTGCCCGTTTCTCTCTCCTATAAGTTTGGGGTGCGTGGAAAATCTGCCCCCAATCTCTGCCGTTATTCTTCTGGCAATGAGAAGCCCGATGTGCTGGGAGCCGACAATTATATCCAGTCCATCCCGGATTATATTTACATCTGAAATGAATGATAAGCGTTCACCGCCGGTCTGGAGTGACTCCTCCACATCGTGTGCAAGTCCAGCTGCCGTCTGGACTTCATACGGACTTGGTATACGGTCGTGTGCACGTACCTGGACAACACCTTCATAGTAACTGCCGCTGATACGGTTGCAACGATCGCACTGTTCTTTCTGCCAGGCGATCTCTGTCTCACATGTTGCCTGAACCGGGTTATCATACAGCACTCCAGTCAGGGATATGATAGCCTTGGAGCGGTTCGCGCTCATATCATCAATTCTGATACCGATGTTTCCCTTTTTTACATCGGGATGGATGTGCACGGCGCTGCGCGCGAGATCCAATGAAATCTCAGACCGCTCCCGGTTTGTATCCGACCAGGTGTTTCCTTGTTTCAGCGCACCACACGTCGGGCAGTGGGTGCACCAGACTTTTTGATCACAGGAAAACCACCTTGTCCCTTCAGACCTGCATTGATTACAGACCCCCTCACCCTGCGTTGGTCTTCCGCACTTCGGGCAGAACCGGTCCTTGATGCCCATTTCCTTACATCCTGAAGATTAGCGCGTGCGGAACATTATTAATCATGATGCAGCTGGATGGTGAGATAAGCCCCATGCCGATGGCAAGGGAAACAGCGCGCTCTCCCATCAGGTTAGCGTTCGCTGCACGTGTGAGCGCATCACGGACTTCGCTCTCACTGGCACGGTAATTCCCATAGAACGATTCAGTAATATGCACTTCAATTTCACCGTTGCTGAGGGTGGTGTTAAGCAGTTCGGAATCGCATACCGCCACGACATCTCCATCCCTGCGTGAGCGGTGGACCTTCAAAAACATTGATCACTCATTGGGAGGGCGTGATAAAAAAGGTGACCGGGTTCTAAGACAGCGTGATTGGGACACCATACGCCATTTCCACTGTTTCTGCATGGATGCGGTGGCAATCCTCCTCGCTGATGAGCCCCTGCGAAAGAAGCTGCTTTGTGAACCGGGGCACTGATTTTGGACCAATTACTGCCCCGGGTCGTGAATTCTCATCCATGTAATCGCTCTCCATCGTAAATCGCCGCTTCTCCCTGCTGAGCGAAGGGATAGCCTCGTGGTTCGCAATAAATGAGGGCAGGAGTTGAGTGTCAGGAGTAGCATAGTGTTTCACGACCCGGGACGGGGTTATACCGGCACTCCGCACCATCTCGACAATATCATGACATGCCCCTCCCTCTGCATGGATCTGGAGGGCACAGTTACACTCTTTTGCGAGCTGTAATGCATGATCGAGAATGTCATTGGAAGCCGACAGGATTATGGGAGTAACCTCATAGTGCGGGCGACCGCTTTTAAGTGCGTATGCCGCCCCTTCTGTGACATAGCGCGCAGCGAGTTCAATCCCCCTTTTCATCACTGAAACGGCACCTTCCAGTCCAAGACGTTCCGAGAGATGTGAAATCTCCGCCGGGTGTACTCCGAGCACAGGATAGGCCACGATCCCGAGCCCGGATATCATGTGCCCGATACGGATCGTTTCATCAAAGACGGAGGCATAGTCAGCACCGGACGACGGGTGCACGCCGTGTGACCATGATGGTTTTGAAACGAGGAAGAGGTGCGTGCCGCCCGCACGCATGAAGTCTTTAGCAGCTTCGATCCCGCGCCCGTTCTTCGGATCGATATGGATATGGTCATCGGTGATTGGGAACCTATTCGGTTTCACGGCATTCAACAACCTGCATAAGGGGATAGCCGTCGAATGGGGAAAGCCGGGCCCTGCAATACGAAAATCCTATACGGGTCACGATTTCGACATCAAACATCAGACCGGCAAGCTCGGAATACCCGAACCTGTTGGGCAGCATCAGGTTGCGGTCAAGGCAGACTGATATCTCCTCAACATAAGGCTGGAGTATGACACTTTTTTCAATTGCAGATTCCATACTCGCCGCGCTTTCACGCGATACAGGTGTACCAATCCACTGGTGATAGAGCGCTCCCAGTTTGATCCCCGCTTCAAAGATTGCCAGTTCCTTATCGTTTTGCATAGATAACACACTAAATAAGCTGGATGATCCCGTTCTTGGGTTCCATTGCCTCGCCATTCCGCAGGAGCATATCGATACCCTCCCGCACCTTATCTCTCGCAAACCCTTTTTGTGATGCTACGTCGATCACCTGATCAATAGCCGCACGTTTGCCTTCTCCACCGATATCGCGGATCGCGTCCTTGATGACCCGGACGATGTCGCGCTTTTCTTTGGATATGCCCGTTATTACCTTGTCGATGTCAAATGAACCGGTCCTCGCATCATATGCAATCTGGCGCAGGCATGCATCAACAATATGGATCACCCGTTCGGCATCGGTCTGCTCGATGGTATTTGAGAGACGGATACGGGCGCTTGCTTCTGCAAGCCGTACAAGCGCCTCCAGCTGCCGCGCGGTCACCGGAACGGGCTTGTTGGGTTCCGCGATCCCCCTGAGTTTCAGATAATAGGTTACAAGCGCTTCTTTTGCTTCTGCTGAAAGTATCGGGTAACAGGACCGTTTTGCATACGCAACATATTTACGGAAGAGGGACGGTTCAATATCTGGTTTTACCGGCGTGAGTTGTTGTTCGATATACTCCTCTGTGACCCCGGGGATCGGTGTCTTACGGTGCTGTGCGATCAATTCGCCAATGCTATGGGCTTTGAGAATGTGCTCAGCAATGGCAAGATCCCGTCTCTGCTCGGGTTGATCGGTCATAATAAAGATAAGGTCGAACCGGGAGAGCAGGGACGGGGGCATGTTGATCTGGTCTGCAATATCCCCGTACATGTCGAATCGCCCGTATTTTGGGTTTGCTGCACCCAAAAGAGCGCAGCGGGACTTGAGTGTTGCGGTGATCCCTGCCTTTGCAACGCTGATGGTCTGCTGTTCCATCGCTTCGTGAAGTGCGCCCCGGTCCTCTTTCTGCATCTTGTCCATCTCATCGACCGCGGCGACGCCCATGTCGGCGAGCACGAGTGCCCCTGCCTCAAGTGTCCAGCGCCCTTCACCGAACTCATCCTTGACAGCTGTCGCCGTCAATCCCGCCGATGTGGATGACTGCCCGCTTGTATAAATCGCACGGGGGGAGAGTTTGACGACGTACCTCAACAGCTGGCTTTTCGCGATGCCAGGGTCTCCGATAAGCAGGACATGGATGTCACCGCGCAGATGCGTCCCGTCCGGCATCTCCTTGACAATACCACCGAAAAGCTGGAGAGCAATTGCCTCTTTTACATCCTCGCTCCCGTAAATCGTAGGGGCAATGGAATGCGTGATCTTACGGTAGATCATCGGGTCATGGGAGAGCTTCTTAATTTCGTCTTCCGCGCGTTCATCGATCTCCACCTCTTCGAATTCCTTTTCCTGGATCTCAATGGAGTTGCATTCCAAAAAAATATCAAAAACTGTGCTCTTCTCTCCCCTGACGATCCTTTGCATCGATCGAAGGATCCCGTTGATTACTACCCGGTCACCCGGTGATACAAGCCCGGCAAGGTCGTCTGTGACATCAATATCGAGTGTCTGCGGTTGTTCACCGCCACGCAACCCTTCGGGAGACTCCTGCACCCTCAGTTTTTGCGAATCGACAAACCTGGAACGTTTGGGGAGAAGTTCCAGTTTCCTGAATGTGCACCCGTCGGTGTCACATCCTTCAGGCTCGATGAATTTTCCGTACTTCTGCTTTTTTATCGTGAAATGCCCGGCAGGGCATTTGAAGACCGCTTCGATAATCCTCGGGCGGACTTCAGTGGTCTTGCGTAAAATTCCCTCAATAGAGATGAACCTGTTAATGTCATCTGACCTGATATGACGGACCCCGACTTTTTGCGGGAGGTTTTTAAACCTGACATTGATTCCTTTTGGCTCTTTTCCGTCCTTTGTGCGGATCAGCTGGTTGCTTTTGATCGTGTCCCAGACATCCTCAAGAACCTTCCCGGGATTTTCCAGAAGTTCATCCGCAAGCGTAATACCTGCTTTTCCGAATTTCTCGATCTCGCGGTAATCAATATAGAGTGAACGGCGGTGAGGGTATTCCCGGCTCAGCTCACCAAGCTCCTTTTTATACCTGCTTTTAAGGAACCGGGTCCAGTCCGATGCCCTGTCAGCAACGCTGTTTTGCGTATCCTTATCCACACCTGCACCTCATGACCGTCCCTGCGCTGAAAGGACGAACCGCGCAATGAGCGCCTCCATCTGGACGTCAGTGTTTGCACCTTCCGAGAGGCGGAAATCCGTCTCGCCCAGATGATCGATCAACCGGACCTTGAGTCCCCGATCCATATCACGGGTCAGAAGGGCACGGTAGCACTGGTTGATCAACTCATTTGCAGCTATCCCGCGTTCATGCAAAAGATGGGAGAGGAGAGATTCGGCACCCTCAAAATCTCCTGAAAGAGAGAGGTTCAGGAGTTCGCCAATCTCTTCCGGACGGGCAGTCGACGTGATCGCGTAGACCATCGTGGCATCAATATTCCTGTTGATGATCGCTGCACCCTGAAGGGCATTGATGGCCTTGCGCATATCTCCCTGCGCGATGTAGACCATCGCATCCAAGGCATCCTGAGTAACAGTAAGCCCTTCACGTTCGGCAATGCGCAGGATCTCCTCTTTGACAGCACCGGGTGAGAGAGGTCTGAACCTGTAGATTGCACACCGGCTCTGGATCGGGTCGATGATCTTGGAAGAGTAGTTGCAGGACAGGATGAACCGACAGGTCTGTGCATAACTCTCCATCGTCCGTCGCAGTGCCGCCTGAGCATCAGTGGTAAGCGCATCTGCCTCATCCAAAAAAAGGATTTTAAAGGTTGAATCGCCAAGCGGGGTTGTACGTGCGAACTGCTTGATCTGGTTGCGCACGACATCGATACCCCGCTCATCAGACGCGTTCAGCTCTCGGAAGTTCATCTGCCATGATTCACCAAAGATCTCGCGCGCAAGGGTAACTGCTGCGGTTGTTTTCCCTACACCGGCACTTCCCGTAAACAGGAGGTGCGGGAGATTTTTTGTTTTTACATACGAGGAGAGGCGCTCGACAATGTCGTCCTGTCCCACAATATCGGCGAGACGTGTGGGGCGGTATTTTTCGATCCAGATGGTGTGGTTTTGTTCCATATGCATCTCCTCCCTGTCCAATTACGGTATTGATATGAAAATGTATAGCACTGTTGTCTGCCAGCTTTCATGGGTGTGGAAAGGATTTTCCGGCTTGTACTACATGAATGTCATAATCTTTATCATAAGAGTTTTGAAATTACTCCTTATGAATTCCCGGTTATCACTGCTCGTCGTTTTGCTGATTGGAATGATTGCTCTCCCGGCTTCAGCCAGCCTGATAAAAGTTCTTCCAGGCACGCCGGTATTTATCGGGGAGGTCGGCTTGGATATATCATCCGGACTGTTGGGTAGTCATCAGATCGCGTGGTGGCCTGCAGGAAACGATACAAGCACACCTCCTGGCAAGATTCTTGATATAACCGGTGATATCCATTCCTACAATATCACACCTTCCGATTATTCCGGGTTTGAAGGAACATGGTATACATTCGATAAAAAACCGAGTGTACCGGTATTTGAAGTCAAAAAGCCGGAATTCACTTTGCGGGTATGGGATCTTGACCATGACCGTGATGTAACCGGACAGACCGTCTCACAGAGCACGCGGATCACCTACCGGATCGATACAAACCTATATCCGGTTCTTAATAAGTATAACCGCCCTGACGTCACATCACTGGATTTAAATTTTGATGTCGGGCTCAAGGCTCCGAACGGAAAGGATATTCTTTCTGTCTACACCGGGAGTGCCGGGGTAAAAGATTCGGTCATCCTTCCTGTGGAAAATAAACCTTTTATCAAGACCTCCCCTTTTTTCTGGAAATATGGGGGGGAATGGAACCGCACAGCGCGCGGTGGAGGGGGGGATATTCTCTATCCTCCGGGAACCTACACCTTCTCCGCATCGCAGAACCTCAACAACATGAAGTATTTTTATGGAGATGCGGAGGGAGTGACCATCTCCGGGCCTAAAAGGATCACTTTTATCGCTGACCAGCCAACCGCTCAACAAACGATAACGGTTACAACCGCCAGTACCGCTGCGACAACGATCCCTTCAGCTATGAAGACCAATGTGGTGACCGTTAAAACAACGGTAATCCCGACCAAAAAGCCGACGTGGACGTCCGCCCCAGTTCCAGCATGGATTACCTTCATCGGGCTGGGTATGGCAGGATTATGGGTTATGTATAGCAGAAAAGAAGACTAAAAACATTTTTTATTCCATGCGTCCACATTTGAATCACAATGTAATGTCAGATGTGGTTTTATGAAATTCTCTTATATGTCCCTGTTCATCGTTTGCACACTGGTGATCATCGCGCTCCAGCCTGTAGTGCGAGCTGCACCAGATCAGACAGATAATCCAGAATACTGGTACAATAAAGGTGTAGATTTAGCAAATGGGGGGAAGTATGATGAAGCACTGGCAGCGACGGATCATGCCCTTGCACTTAATGCAAGTTTTCCCCGTGCGCATGCAATGAGATCAGGGCTTCTGGTAATGGTGGGGAGATATGATGAGGCAATCACAGAAGCAGACCTGGCGCTTGCCACAAAAGAGAATTTGACGGTAACAATCTTCAGTGCATGGGCCAATAAAGGTGATGCCCTGCGGCATCTTGGAAGAATAGAAGAAGCAGGGATTGCATTTGCAATGGCGCAGAAACTTGACCCTACCTTTATCCCTCCTGACATGAACGTCCCGTCAGCCTCGGCTTTACCGACATCAGCAAAATCTTCCCTATCCCAATTCGTAGTGCTTGCGGGTTTGGTGGGTGGTTGCGCGGTCTTTTTCTATTTCCGATATAAAATTTAATCTTTTTTTAAGGGCAACTGTTGAATACCTTGCATTCTTACCATTGAATATGGGGCAAAAATTCATCCTTCATGTCATCTGCATTCTCCTTATTTTTGGATGCATTGTCATCGCGGGCTGTTCTGACCTGTTGACGGTTGAAGGGCCTCTCACAAAATACGCGGTCTCCAACAGAACTTCGCCAATCTTGGCGCTAATACCTGCCCCGGCACCAACTATTACGACACAAACCACCCCCGCTTCCGGCACTCTTGTACCTGAACAGTCACCATCGATAACGATTCTGGATACACCAACAGACGATCCCTATTCCTATCACCCGCTCCGCGTCACCCCGATGGCCGGTGATACGGTGGAATACCGGACATTTACATTCCGCTACCGGACTGACGATTATACTCTCAAAGTGCCGGTGAACACATCCATCTACCGGACGGCAAATACTTCAAAAAACAAGCAGATGATCATTGATGATAAAGAGTTCCGGCTCTTCTACCAGCAGATGGTTGCTGACACAGCGATGGAACCGTTCTATAAGGATATTCTCGAAGGGATACAGAAGCTACGGTATAAGGGAGGAAAAACCCTCACCGATGATGAATACCTTGAGATGATTGTCAGTTTCGTCCAGCAGATCCCGTATGACAATACCAGCGGGGGTGTCCGGTATCCAATCGAGGTAATCTATGACCAGAAAGGAGACTGTGATGAAAAATCCATTCTCCTTACCGGACTCCTCTCACGGGAAGGATACGATGTCGGGCTTTTGCTCTTTCCCTCACTGGACCATGCAACTGCGGGAATCCGGATACACCTTGTGACCAACAATCCGTCCTTCAGGGTATTTTCCGATGGTATGCGGGATTATATCTATATCGAGACAACCACCACACGGCTCATTGGATTCTATGAGGATCAATACAAAAACGCTCCCCAGCCCATAATTGTTCCTGTCGGCAGTGGGACGCTCAATTACAGGAAGGTCAACTATGTCATGAGCATTTTTTACGACCTGGGAACGATCAGAACCAATATCCTTACCCTCAACGATCGTGCTAATGCGAACAATAACGTCCTGCAGAAGTGGGATTATGATGCATATGTCTCATACATCAATACCTATAATTTTGTGCTGTCCACAAACGACCGCGAAGCCGCAATGGAGGCGATTCGTGAGAGTGAGCTCCCGCACCAGTCCTCGTGCATGAGCTGTAGCTAACCTCTTTTTTATGTCCGACTATACTTTGAAGATATCTTCCCGCCAACTACACTACCAGATTTATGGAAGGGGCAGTCAGGGTTTTTGCCGGAGAATTCAACCGCTCGACATTAACCATTCAAAAGTCCGACCGGGGAGGACCCCGGGTTGTTGTTACCCCGGGCGGTGCATGGTGC
>Ga0315285_10004174_pt1 | contig 15009 bp, 7 predicted proteins | sample YL17G09_36_MG_FD_203698 | JGI IMG/M metagenome (GOLD analysis project Ga0315285, IMG submission 203698) | Sediment microbial communities from Yellowstone Lake, YNP, Wyoming, USA - YL17G09_36 | ecosystem: Environmental > Aquatic > Freshwater > Lake > Sediment | place: USA: Wyoming | collected...
TGCCGGCTGCGTCTTCGGCAGAAAATGTCGGCTCCTCAACGACATCCGGGACAACAAGGGATTCGTTGAGTTCGGTGAGCCGTTTTTTTCTTCTGAGCTGGTGATATACCTTGTTGCGTGCGATTCGATATAGCCATGCGGCGAAGGCCTCGGCGTTTCTCAGAGTGCTTATGCATCTCAACACACTCAGCCATGTGTCCTGGAAGATGTCTTCGGTCATTTCCAAATCGCCCAGCAGACGACTTATGAAGTAGCGTAAAGGGCTTTCGTATTTCTCGATAAGCTCGGCAAGGGCGCCCGGATCACCGATTTGGCAACGGAGTATCAATACCTGCAGTATCAGTTGTTCGTCTGAACTCATGTTCTGTCCTCATATACGAAGATGCGCTGCCATCTGATAAGTTCAGGAAATTATCGTTTTCTTTACATTTTGTGCAAGTAGTTGTTCTCGCTGGGGGTTTCCGGTGGAACGAAGTGTTGGACATTGGGCCGGATATTTGGTAAAATGGTTTCGTGACGCTGTATTGCTTTGTTTGTGCGTCGAGGAAGAAATAACATGGGCTGGAGGACAAATCTGAGAACCCGGCCGGCTACAATTATACTCATAGCTGTCTTATGGGCGGCAGTCGCTTCGGCGCAGGTGGTCTATGTTGATTGTCGGGTGGTTTGCCGATATCAAGGGTCAGGCCCCGCGGGTACCTCGATGAGGGGCCTTGCGGCATAGTAGCCACTCACAGTTGAATTTGTGGGTGCTGCTCGCTCAGCAGCCGGCTAAGGGTAGTGGATTCCTGCTTTCACAGGAATGACAACTGGCAACGGTCGCAGGAATGACAACGAACAAGATCAACATTGACGGGCCACTGGTGGGGACGAGGCCTGCTCGACCTGGTCAATTGTTCGTGGTATGGGTCTGCCGAGGACTCGCCCGCCGATGGTTGGGTGGGCAAGCCCGCCTGTTTCGGTCACGAGGACGTCGTCTTCGATTCTTATGCCGCCGAAGTCCCGGTATTTTTCAACTGCGTTGTAATTGATGAAGGAGTTGCACTTATTCTCGGCCTTCCATCGGTCGATCAATTCGGGGATGAAATAGATTCCCGGCTCGACGGTGATGACGTGGCCGGGTTCGAGTGCTTTGGCGAGTCGCAACGACCGCCAGCCGAAGGCGGGATTACGTTTTATAGCGTCGGTGTAGCCGACATAGTCTTCGCCGAGGGCCTCCATATCGTGGACGTCGAGACCCATCATGTGGCCGAGTCCGCACTGGAAGAAGAGGGCGTGTGCGCCGGCGTCAACAGCTTCGTCGGGATCGCCCTTAATCAGGCCGAGGTTTTTCAGGCCGGAGGTGAGAATCCTACAGGCGAGACGATGGACGTTTCTAAATTCGACGCCGGGGGCGACGGCTTCGATGGCTTTTTGCTGGGCGTCGAGGACTATGGAGTAGATATCTGCTTGCCTTTGGGAGAATTTTCCACATACGGGGATTGTCCGGGTGATGTCGGAGGCGTAGCCGAGCGCGGTTTCTGCGCCGGAGTCGTTGACGGCGATGTCACCGGCTTTCATTACGTTGCCGTGGTAGTGGTTGTGGAGTGTTTCGCCGTGGATTGAGAATATGATTGGGAATGAAAGTCGTGCGCCGCGGGCGAGGGCGATGCCCTCCATCGCGCCGGCGATTTCCCGCTCACAGACGCCGGGCCTTGCCATTTTCATTGCTGTCGTTTGCATTTCATAAGCGATGTCGAGGGCTTTCTCGATTTCGCGGATTTCTTCTTCGCCTTTTATCGATCTTTGTGCGACGACGGCCTTTATCAGCCTTTCGGAAACGTGCTGCTGAACGTCGCTTGCCGGAATTCCGAGGAGCTTTTCGATTTTCAGGAGACTTTCGGCCCGGTACTGGGGTAGGAAGTGGATGTCTCTGCCTTTCTTGAGGGCTTTTTTCAGGGTGTCGGGGAGCCTGGCGGATGGTGCGGTGTTATTGACCCCCATTTTTTCGCACTCTTGGCTCAGGGCCGGCTGTGGGCCGGTCCATACAATTTCGTCAACGGTCGGGTCGTCGCCAAAGACACATTCGATTTGTTCGTCGATGTCGATGACGGCGGCGAGGCCCGGCGAATCGAGTCCGAAGAAATATAGAAAGGAGCTATCCTGCCTGAAGGGATACGGGTTATCCGGATAGTTCATCGGGCTTTCTTCGTTGCCGAGGAAGAGAATCAAGCCGGACTGGATGTCGCGTTGCAGGCGTTTTCGTCTTTCGATATATGTTTCTTTGGCAAACATCTTCTTCCCGTGAATGACTCAAACTGACCGGTTTTCAAGAAAAAGGAACGATAAGTCCCTATGCGACAGCAATATAGCACAGTGTGTCATTCCCGCGAAAGCGGGAATCCACTCACGCGCGACACTACTGGATACCTGCTTTCGCAGGTATGACAAGGCGAACCGGTCAGTTTGAGTGAATGAGATCATTGTTTGTCGGCTGTTCGATGCTGATGCTTGGTGCACAGGCTGACAACTATCAGGCAGATGACCGAGAGGGTAATTGCGGGCAGGACGGCGTCGAGCTTCGCAACCTCGGCGGGCAGGCGGACTTTTATTATTTCTTCCCACAGAAGGGTGGTGATCGTCCCGGCGAGGATAGAGGAAATCGCGCCGGCGGTTGTGGCCCTGTTCCAGAAGAGGGCGGCAACGAGGCAGGGGGTAATGGCTGAGCCATAGACGGTGAAGGCGTACATCGCTTTTTGAAATACCGTGGTTGATGTGGTGAATGCCAGCGAGACGAGCCAGGCGATTATTCCGAAGGTCAGGACCATGAGTCGGCTCATAAAGACGATTCGTTTTTCGGGGGCCTTTGGATTGATGTAGTTGAGATAGATATCCTTGATGAAGGTTGTCGCAGGTACGAGGAGGAACGAGTCGGCGGTGGAGATGATAATTCCGACTACGGTTATCATAAATATGATGCCGATTGCCAGAGGCATGAAATGGCGGGCGGCGTAGATGAGGACGTAGCGGCCGTTCTCGGGGTCGGGAGTGAGGCTGGTGGCGAACCAGGCCTCTGCGATGATTAGCTCCTCGACGAGCAGGGCGAGAAAGACCATAACGATAACGGCGGAGCGTGCGCCTTTGGCGCTTTTGCCGGCGAAGATTCGCTGGTACTGGTTGGCGTCGCCCATGACCAGCAGGAAGACGGGCAGGAGGAAGTTGATATAGTCGGCGGGGCTGAAGACTCCGAGGAGCTTCATGTGGTCCGGGCGGTCCGCCATTGCAGCGAATGCGGCGGCCATGCCGCTGAATCCGCCGGCCCTCGCCAGCAGGACGGGGAAGGCAATCAGAAGAGTAGTGGTGATGATTATTCCGGTGACGATGTCGGCGAAGGCGAGACTCATCAGGCCGGCCAGCATCGTATAGGCGATGATGAATACCGCGGCGATGATTGTGGCCCTGTGGGCGGTTAATACAGGTTCGTGGAGGTAGGTCAGGCCCTGTTTCGGCACCTCGGCCAATCGGTAAATCTCATGGCCCTTTTTGAAGCCGGCGTCGTAGCCTTCGATAATGACCCTGGTGTAAGTGTTTTGCTTGATTGCGATGGTGTTTTTCAGTCCGCGAAGATTGATTTGATCCTGTTCTGAGACAGTCTTGGCCTGTTGTATCTTCTCTTCAAGCTCTTTGAGGTTGTTCTTGAGGTCTTTGTTTATCTTGATAATTTCGGTGGGCGGAACGACTTGTACCGTGACGGTTTCGGGCGTTTGCGACCAGCCCGCCCCTCGATTGGCGGGCCAGTCGTTCGTTCGGCGGTCTCTGACGTTAAATTTTATCTGCGCGGTTCCGGTCCAGTTATCGGGCGGCTGGTACTGGAAGTATCCCTTGCCAACCTGGTCTTTGGTGAGCGTATCGCCGGGATGGAGGGCGACTTTCTCTTTTTTGCCTGTGATGACCTCGAGCACCATTCCGCCGGCGTTGAACTGGTAGCTGACGATGACCATATACGCGATCACCAGGGCGATGACGGCGAGCAGGCGTGCGGCGGGGCCGTATCGTCTGCCGATGATTTCGGGCACCGAAAGGGCCTCGATATTGCGGGCGCGGGTTGCTATGAAGGACAGCAGTATCATACCGAAGAATGTCCCCATAGGCAGGAAAAAGGCGGCCATTCCGACTTCGTATGTTTTGCCGGCGTTGCCGACGATGGAGCCTGTGCCGATCCAGACGGCGAGCATCGTGCAGACCATAATCCAGGGCGAGAGGGTGCGGCCGGCGACGGTGAAGTCCTCCTGGGTTTTGACCTGGCGTGATTTGTAGATTCCGATGCCGGTCAGGGTCAGCAAGTAGATGAAAATGGCGGTGAGGTAGATCATGTTATCCTTTACATATTGCGAACCCAATACGAGTACTTTGTTGGGGAGTGTGGACGCGAAAGAAACTGGATTCCTGCTTGCGCAGGAATGACATTAGAGGCTTGTGTGTCTGTCCGTAGTGCAAGAACTTGCGCATAGTAGCTCACCAGGATCGTGCTTCATTTTACAAATTGCTCGACGAAGTATTTGGGTGTCAGGGGTTCGCCGGTTGCGCGCTCGATCATTTCGTTCCAGGGGTATAGCGCGCCCGGGCCGAAGACTTTGGCTCGCAGATACTCGCCGAGCCTTTTATCGTTCACGTAGCTGACGTCTTTGTCGGAATCGAGCCGCATTACGTCGTGAACGAAGCAATGGTGCAGTTGCGAGGCGAGCAGCTCGCCGAGCATATAGTTGTGGTAGTAGCAGGGCGCAGTGGTGAAGTGGAGCTTTGACGCCCAGCCCGCGTCTGCCGGGCCCGGGGGCTGTTTCACGAGCTGGTATTTCTCGACGAGCCGCCACCAGAGGCCGTTGAGATCCTGGTCGGGGTCGGCGTAGAGCTGTTTCTCGAAGTTGTACATCACCATAGCCCAGCGGGCGAATAGTATCTGCTGGAACTGTAAGTATTTCCAGCTTACGTCCTCGATCTTTGCGCGTTCGGCGTCGGAGAGATTCAGCATTTTCTGCATCCAGGCGGCGTTGCGGCTGAGCCTGCCGAAGAACACTGCGACGCCTTCGGTGGTGAAGCTGTGGGCCGGCTCCCGCAGCAGCCAGGGCTCGTCGCGGTCGTGGTATTTGCTATAGACGGCGTGGCCCAGCTCGTGGAGTATGGTTTCCATCCAGCGCTCGGTATTCTGGAGGTTGCAGAGTATGCGGACGTCGCCGCGGCGGTCAACATCGTGGCTGAAGGCGTGGGGGTACTTGCCCGCCGCGGCGGGCGAGCCCTCGCGGTCGTAGAGGTCACTTACGGCGAGAATGTCGTCAACGGGCAGCCCGACGCCGGCGTAGAAGTCTTCGGCGAGCTTTTTGACGTCGTTGTCTTTATAGTAGAGGTCCAAATCCAGGTCGTAAACCAGGGGCGTCCTTTGGAAGAAAGGGTCGTGGTAGTGCCAGGGCATCAGGTCTTTCGGGGCGATACCGTAGCTTTTTGCAAGGATGGCGTCCAGCTCCTTTTTCATTTCGGCGAAGGGCTTTGCGGTAAGCCTGTCAAGCTGGTTGAAGATGTTATCGAGCTCCTCGATGCTCTGCTCGCCGGTGACTATCATCATAGTATGGTAGTTGTCAAAGCCGACCTTTCGGGCGGCCTGGTTGCGGAGCTTGACTAATTGGATGAGGTCGGCGACGATGACGTCACCGACCTGCTTGCTTGCGCGCCAGGCGAGCTGCCTGGTGCGGACGTCTTTTTCGGTGGTCATTATTGTGTAAATGTCACTCATAGTGACTTTTTTGCCGTCGATGTCGCCGCGGAAGGTGTTGTATTTCTCCTGGACCTTTGCGTCCAAATCGACGAGTGTTTTGAGCAGGTCCGGCGGTATCTGGTTGGTCAGGTAGGCGTAGTATAATTTGTCTAATTGCCGGGCGAGTGTGGGGTCGGTGATTACGCCGGAGTCCCTGACCTCTTTGAGAACGGCGAAGTCGCGAGGGTCGCTGTAGATTTGGCGTATCTTGAGCTGCAATCGGCTGAGCTTGTCGTAATCTTCCGATTTGCCGGTGGTCGAGGCGTCCCAGTAGGCAAGGTTGGCCTTTGTCGTCAAAGGCTCGATTCTTGAGACGTGATCGAGAATGAATCCGGTCAGGCGTTTTTCGTTTGCGTGAGTAACGCAGCCGAGAAGCAAAACCGGAATGAAAACAATAGAAATGACGATACTTAGATGTTTCATAGTCCTATCTCCTGGTCAGGCCAATTACAGAAAGCTCGCCGGCGCAACGGTATTTATGTGCGAGCCACACATCTGATTATAATGATTGTTGTTCCGTTCGGGCGATAATTTCATTTTGCAGGTCTCGGCCGATGTCTATGAAGTAGTCGCTGTAGCCTGCGACGCGGACGATTAGCTCGCGGTTTTCTTCGGGTTTATCCTGGGCCTGGCGCAGCTTGTCGGCGGCGATGACGTTGAACTGGATATGGTGGCCGTCGAGCTTGAAGTAGGCGCGGATGAGGTGGGCGAGCTTGTCGATGGCGTCGTCGCCGGCGAGGACCTGCGGGTTAAACTTCATATTGAGCAGTGTCCCCCCGGTTCGGGCGTGGTCTATGCGAGCGGCGGATTTTATTACGGCGGTTGGTCCCTTCGTATCGCGGCCCTGGCTTGGCGAGATGCCCTCGGAAACCGGGGCGCCGGCCTTTCTGCCGTCGGGCAGTGCGCCTGTGACGGAGCCGAAGTAGATATGTACGGTTGTGGGCAGCAGGTTGACGCGGTACTTGCCGCCCTTTGTGTTGGGCCGGCCGTTGAGCAGGTTGTAGTAGGCGTTGAAGACGTCCCCGGTGACGCCGTCGGCGTAGTCGTCGTCGTTGCCGTACTTGGGGGTGTGGTTGAGCAATTTATTGCGGAGCTGCTCGTATCCTGCGAAGTCGGCCTGCATCGCGGCGAGCAATTCGTCCATCGTCAAGTCCCGCTTGTCGAAGACGCGGTATTTGACGGCTGCGAGGGCGTCGGTGACGGTGCCGATGCCGACACCCTGGATGTAGGTCGTGTTGTATCGTGGTCCGCCGTTGTGGTAATCGAATCCGCGGCTAATGCAGTCGCTCACCACGAGTGACATAAACGGGGCAGGCATAAAGTCGGCGAAGAGACGCTCGATGACGTTGTTGCCCTTTATTTTCAGGTCGATGAAGTATTCGAGCTGTTTCGCGTAGGCATCCATCAACTGCTGATAAGCTGTGAATTTTCTGGGATTGCCGGTTTTGGGGCCGAGCTGCTCGCCTGAATTGGGGTCAATGCCGTTATGGCAGGCAAGCTCGAGGATTTTTGGCCAGTTGATGTAGCCGGTGAGCGTGCAGCTTTCCTTTCCGAAGGAGCTGACCTCGACGCAGCCGCTGGGTCCGCCTGTGCGGGCGTCGGTAATGGTCTTGCCGTCCTGGAGCATCTCCTTGATGATGACATCGGTGTTGAAGACGGAGGGCTGGCCAAAGCCGGTGCGGATTACCTCGCAGGCGCGTCGCAGGAATCGGTCCGGATTCTTTTTGCTTATCTGGATGCAGGAGCTGGGCTGAGTAAGGCGCATCTCCTCGACGACATCGAGTATCATATACGACAGTTCGTTGACGGCGTCGCTTCCGTCTTGGGGTTTCACTCCGCCGGTGTTTATCAGCGCAAAATCCGTATAGGTTCCGCTTTGCTCCTCGGTGACTCCAACTTTGGGCGGAGCCGGCTGATTGTTGAACTTGATCCAGAAGCACTGGAGAAGCTCTTTTGCCTGTTCGGGCGTCAAGGAGCCTTCCTGCAGGCCTTTTTGATAGAAGGGCCAGAGGTGCTGGTCGAGCCGGCCCGGGTCGAAGGAGTCCCAGGTGTTCAGCTCGGTGATTACCGACAGATGCACGAACCAGTATGCCTGCAGGGCCTCGTGGAAGTTGCGCGGCGCGTGGGCTGGGACGTAGGAGCAGACCTCGGCGATCTGCTCTAATTCTTTGCGGCGCGTGGGGTCGGCCTGGTCGCCGGGATGGCTGGCGCCACTTTGGGCGAGCCCGCCGCGGCGGGCAAGCTCGCGGGCCTTGTCGGCGTGGCGATTGGCGAAGGCGATGATCGCGTCGGCGCAGATGTCCATCGCCTGGTATTGCTGGTCTTTCTCGTAGGCGCGCACGTCTTTGAGGTAATCGAGTTTTTTCCGGTTCTCGGCAATGTCACGTTTGAAATCGAGCATGCCTTTATGGTAGATTTTGTCGTCGAGGACGGCGTGGCCGGGCGATCGCTGCTCCATAAACTCCGTGAAGACGCCGGCCTCGAAGGCCCGATGCCACTGCGGCGTCATTGCTCTGAAGAGCTTTTTGCGGAGGGTCCTGCCGGACCAGAAGGGTATGATTTCGTTTTCATAAGTCTCTCTTACCTGGTCCGAGACGATGAAGGATGTCTTCTGGCGGCTGTTTAGTATGCGCAGGTCTTCGAGGTCGTGGCAGCACAGCTCGGGATAAGTGGGCGCGGCCTTGGGCGCGGGGCCCCGCTCGCCCACGATTAGCTCTCCGTCGTTGATGCAGATAGTCTTATTCTCCATAAGGTATTTGAAGGCCAGCGCGCGGGTAACAACGACCGACTCCTGCGCGGGGACGTCGCTCTTGTAGAACCGGGTGATAAGCTCGGCCCTTTCGGTTGAAATGTACGGCCTGGTCTCGACGCTCTGCTTGCGGAGCTTTGCAACTCTTTCGTTCATAAGATTCAGCCCCCTATCTTGACTTCAAATCCATATTTGCCGAGGATCGCGGCGATGGAGTTCATTTTCTGGTCCCCGGGCGTTTCGATTCGCATGAGGTCTATGCCCGCGGCAAGCCCGCCGGTGCTTGGGCGGGCAAGCCGGGCGGCTTTTTCATTTCCGCCACGATTGTAGGGCAGGATGTCTATTCTAATGACGCCCGGCAGCGAGGCGGCGAATTTGCCCGTTGCTTCGATGTTTTCCGGGTCGTCGTTGAAGCCGGGGATGATTGGGATTCGGATGATGATTCTTTTACCCGCCTGCGAGAGGCGCTTGATGTTGGCGAGTATCAAGGTATTCTCTACGCCGGTGAGGCGGCGGTGAGCGTCACTGTCCGTATGTTTCAGGTCGCAAAGGAACAGGTCGGTTTTTTCGGCGACTGCATCAACGACGTCCGGCTGCGCGCAGCAGCTTGTATCAACAGCAGTGTGCATCTGCTTTTTGCGGCATTGATTCAGCAGCGCCAGCAGGAACTCTGCCTGCATTAGCGGTTCGCCGCCCGAAAAGGTGGCGCCGCCGGCGGACTCGTCATAGAAGATGATGTCCTTTTCGATCTCGGTCATAACCTCGGCGACGGTCATCCGTCGGCCGATGATTTCGCGTGCGCCGCCGGGGCAGGTTTCTATACATTCGCCGCAAAGGGTGCATTTCTCGGGGTCTGTAAGGGGCAAGCCCGCCGCGGCGGGCAAGCTATCGGTGAGCGAAATGGCGTTTTGTGGGCAGATTTCCACACATCGCCCGCACCTCAGGCATCGGTTGCGGCGCAGGGCGAGCTCGGGATTGTCTTTCCAGCTTTCGGGGTTGTGACACCACCGGCAGCGCAGGGGGCAGCCTTTGAAGAATACGGTTGTGCGGATGCCGGGGCCGTCGTGTATGGCGTACCTCTTTATATCGAAAACGAGTCCGCTCGTTCCGAGATCGGATAGCCCGGCTTCGACGGCCGGGCGAAGTGTCAGTTGACGCGGATTGATACTGTACTGAACCATATCGTCTTTGAGCAGAATACCAGATTTGGGCCAGAAATGCAATAAACCGGGAGCGGAACTCGGAGCAGTTGGTGGGCAAGATGGTGGAGCAACCGGAATTCACTTGGCAGCGGGCTGGGGGCGATTTAAATTTAAGGTGTGCAAATAGAAAATAGATTTTGCACACCCTACCGATGTTTTTGAAGTGCTTTGGACAGAGATGTTTTTGAGGATTAGCTTTATGAAAAATGACAAAGGGACCGGTGGGAATGAGGCCGCCAAATCGGTCGCCGGGATGGCTGGCGCCACTTGTGCGGGCGGCTGCGGGGAGGGTCGTATGAATCGGCGGGAATTTCTTGTCGCCGGGATGGCTGGCGCCACTTTGACGGCGGCTGGCGCCGTGGTTGGGGGAACCGGTCTGCCGGTGATGGCGGGGCCATTCGTGCGGGCCGACTTCGAGCAGTTCGTTCCCGCGGACAAGAAACTCAGCCCTGAATGGATTCGTTCGCTGTATGAACGCGGGTCGCGGACGGTGTATCGCGGCGGCGAGCTGGAGAAGATCGGGATGCCGATCGGCGGGATTTGCAGCGGGCAACTGTACCTTGGCGGCGACGGGGCGCTGTGGCACTGGGACATCTTCAACCGATTAGTGAGCACTGGTGCGGAGCACTATGCCAATCCGATGAAGCCAGCCTCGCCGATCGAGCAGGGATTTGCGATCCTGATTCGCCAGGGTGGGCAGAGGCAAGTGCGGACGCTCGATCGCAAGGGGTTCGGCGAGGTGTCGTTCATAGGAGAGTACCCCATCGGATTTGTGGATTACCGGGACGGGTCGCTGCCGGTGACGGTGTCGCTGGAGGCGTTCAGCCCGTTTATTCCGCTGAATGTGCGAGATTCGTCGCTGCCGGTGACGGTGATGCGGTTCACGGTGAAGAACGCCGGCAGCGAGAAGTTCGAGGGTATGTTGGCGGGGTGGCTGGAGAACGGGGTATGTGTCCACAGCGGGAAGAACCGCGACGGGCTTCGGCGCAATCGGATCGTGCGAGACAATGATTTGCTGATGCTTCAGTGCAGCGCCGAGGCGCCGCCGGAGGGCGGGCCGAAGCAGGAGCGGGGGGACATTGTCTTTGATGACTTTGAGAAGCCGACGTACGAGGGCTGGACGGTCGAGGGCACGGCGTTCGGGGCCGGGCCGGTTGAGACCGGCGCGATTCCAGCATATCAGGGCGATGTCGGGGGGCAGGGCAAGCGGGTGGTCAACTCGCACGCGTCGGCGCCCGGCGCGGATGTGGGGCAGAAGGACTCGCACACCGGTACTCTGACGAGCCGGCCTTTCACTCTCGAGAGGGACTATATCCATTTCCGCATCGGCGGGGGCGCACATGCCGGCAAGACGTGCATGAATCTGCAGGTCGAAGGCCAGGTTGTACTTACGGCAACGGGCGCCAACAACAATCGGATGCAGGCGGAAAGCTGGTTCGTTCGGGGATGGGCGGGCAAGACGGCGCAATTGGTGATCGTGGATGCGGAGAGCGGGCCGTGGGGCAATGTCGGGATCGATCAGATCGTCTTCAGTGACCGGCCTGGTACGGCGACAGGGCCGCTGAATGATGAGGCCGACTTCGGGACGATGGGGCTTGCGATTGTAAATCCGCGGGCGGACGACGTGGCGGTCTGTTCGCTGCCGGGGGAACAGTTGCTCGATGTGCTGTTCGCGGATGATCCGCAGAGGGAAGACACAACCGCTGCCAAACCATTTGGCCAGAAGCTGTTGGGTTCGCTGGGGCGGTCGTTTGCGCTGGCGGCGGGCGAATCGGAGGTCGTGACGTTTCTGGTGGCGTGGCATTTTCCGAATTTGGTTCTCGATCAGGGCAAGAAACTGACGGGTCGCTTCTATGCACGGTCGTTTGCGTCGGCTTTGGAGGCGGCGAAATACACGGCGAGTAATTTCGAGAGACTTCGCGGCCAGACTGTGCTGTGGCACGACACGTGGTATGATTCGACGCTGCCGTACTGGTTTCTGGATCGAACATTTCTGAATGCGTCGATCCTGGCGACATCGACGTGTCATCGCTTTGCGGACGGGCGGTTTTACGGGTGGGAGGGCGTGGGGTGCTGCCCGGGTACGTGCGGACACGTCTGGCAGTATGCGCACGCGGCGGCCCGGCTGTTTCCTGAGCTGGAGCGCGACACACGGCAGCGGGTGGATTTGGGTTTGGCGATGCAGGAAGACGGGGCAGTCTTTTTCCGTGGGGAGTTCAATAATTTTCCGGCGGTCGATGGACAGGCCGGGGTGATTCTGCGGGCGCTGCGCGAACATCAGATGACGACGAGCGATGAATGGCTCAGGTCGCAGTGGCCGCGGATCAGGCGAGCGACGCAGTGGCTGATCGCCAAGGATGCGAACGACGACGGACTGATCGAGAGCAACCAGCACAACACGCTGGACACCGACTGGTTCGGGCCGGTTGCGTGGCTGAGCGGGCTGTATTTAGCGGCGCTGCGTGCGGCGGAGGAAATGGCTAGCGCGGTGGGCGACGAGGAATTCGCGGGGCGCTGCCGGGCGATCTTTGGGCGGGGACAGAAGAACCTCGTCGAGCGGCTGTTCGATGGGGAGTACTTTATCAACAAGCCCGACCCGAATCATCCGGAGGCGATCAACTCGGGCAGCGGCTGCGAGATCGACCAGGTGTTCGGGCAGGGCTGGGCGTTTCAGGTCGGGCTGGGGCGTGTCCTGCCGGAGAAAGAAACGCGTGCGGCGCTTGAGTCGCTGTGGCGGTACAACTTCACGCCGGATGTCGGGCCGTACCGCAAGGCCCACCCCCCGGGGCGGTGGTACGCGATGCCGGGCGAAGGCGGCCTCTTGATGTGCACGTTCCCGCGGTCGGACTGGGACTACGGCAAGGCGAAGGGCAAGGGTGCGGACTGGGCGGCAGGCTACTTCAACGAGTGCATGAACGGGTTCGAGTACCAGGCGGCCGGGCACATGATCTGGGAAGGGATGGTCGAGCAGGGGCTGGCGGTGACGCGGATGGTGCACGACCGCTATCATGCGGCGAGGCGGAATCCCTTTAACGAAGTAGAGTGCGGGGACCATTACGCGCGTTCGATGGCCAGCTATGGGGTGTTCTTAGCGGCGTGCGGCTATGAGTATGACGGGCCGAAAGGGATTCTCGGATTCGCGCCACGGCTCAGACCGGAGGATTTCAGGGCCGCCTTTACAACGGCTGAAGGGTGGGGGACGTTTTCTCAGAAGCTTGCCCGCCCAAGCACCGGCGGGCGAGAGCCAAAGAAACAGATTGAGCGAATTGAGGTCACATACGGGAGTTTGGCGTTGAAGGAGCTGCGGTTCGAGCTTGCGGAGGGATTCCGGCCAGATAAACTGAGGGTCTTAGTGGGTGATCGAAAGGCGCCTGCGCGGTTTGATTTGCGAAAAGGCGTATTGCACATCGAGCTTGCAGAGAGGATAAGCGTCGCGGCCGGGTCGAGCCTGGTAGTGGAAATCGACCTTGCGAGGATGCAACCTGCGAGCCCCCCCAAGTGCCGGGGGGCAGGCCTTCTGAGCCGAGCAATTAGGCAGCGCACCGGGCGTCATAAGACGGGGCCGTAGCGTGGGCCGATCTCTTTGGCGAGTTCTGCGCCGCGGGCGAGCAGCGAGTCGAGCTGTTCTTTTGTGAGCGGCTTGTATTTGCGAGCGAACTCGACGTTCTGGATGGCCTGCTCGACGGTATATGGGCCGACGACGGCAAGGCTGACGCCTTTTAGGTCGAGCGCGTATGCCAGTGCGCTGGGCAGACGCCCCGGCTCGGTGGCGCAGCCGACGGAGCCTTTGCGGTGATTTGGGAAGCCGCCTTTGATGCCGACATAAACCTTCATTGCGACGCAGCCGACGTTGCGTTTTATTGCCTCGGGCAGGACTTTGGATTCGAAGTCGTAGATGTTTCTGTCGGCGTAGTTCATTACGCACATAAGGACGTCGATCTGGTCGGTCTGGAGCATTCGGACGAAGTTGGCGGGCCGGTTGTGGCCGGTGATTCCGATGAAGCGGATTTTGCCCGTCTCTTTCTGTTTGAGCAGGTATTCGAGCACGCCGTCTTTGGCGAGGACGCGGTCGATGTCTTTGCTGCCGATGCTGTGGATGTGCACGAGGTCGATGTGGTCGGTCTTCAACTGGCGCAACGATTCGGCCAGAGAGCGTTCGGCTTCGTCAGCGGCGTGGGTGGAGACCTTTGTTACAAGGAAGAGCTTGTCGCGGCGCTTTGGGATGAGGTGGCCGAGCATCTCCTCGGCCTCGCCGTAGATTCTTGCGGTGTCGATGTAATTGACGCCGCGGTCGATGACTTCGCCGAAGATTTTGACGCCTTCTTCAATGCCTATCGGCCCTTCGCCGACGGGGGCTGTGCCGAGGCCAAGGATAGTGACCTTCTGGTTTGTCCTGCCGAGCACGCGCATCGGCAGTGCGTCGGCGGAGTCTTTTGCCGGCGTTTCAGCGCCTGCGAGATGGGCCAGCGCGAAGGCCCCGGCTGTGCCAGCGACGGTGGTCTGGAGGAACTTACGACGTGTGATCCTTTTGTACGTGTCCATAGCCCTTGCCTTTCTCAACAAGATAATCTATATCAATCATCGCTACTGCGATTCCATCCAGCGCAGCGCCATAATCGCAAAGTCCTTGAGGTTGACTGTTGTATCTCGGTCAGCGTCAAATCCATCACAGCAATCCGGCTTACTACAGTTCAACTCAAGCCAATGGGATGAAAGAAACGCAAGACACTCAAAACTATTCTTGATTATCTTTATTGTGTCTTTGCCATAAAAATATTGGCCACTGGTAAGCGAGCCGGTAACGGTTATCTCAATCGGCCCACAGGATTTTACGGCATCACAGAAGGCAGCACGGTCAAAAGCTGCCTCAATCTCGACTACGCCATCTTCATTTATAAAAACATTCATGTACTCTGATTCAATACCAGGTGGCTGGGCCTTAGCAGGGCTGTTAGAATCTACATCCTCAACTGTAAACTCTGCGGGCAAAACAAAGTGTGCTTTTACCCACTTGCCTTTACCTTTACAATTTAACGCCTGTGGCGTGAATTTCATCGGCACTCTAACCCACGGCGGCATTTCGTAGGCCCCCATATCTATCCTGCCGCCGATTACACGAGGTCTGCCATCGAGATCGGTTTTTATTACGGACGGGACAGCAGAATTATCACCGGCGTTGATGCATGGTGATCCCGCCAGCAAATGGTAGTCTTCGCTCGCGGGAGCACGAAATAATGGATTCATGTTGATGTTACCAGTTCCAGGGTAGCCTC
>Ga0315285_10004175_pt1 | contig 15009 bp, 18 predicted proteins | sample YL17G09_36_MG_FD_203698 | JGI IMG/M metagenome (GOLD analysis project Ga0315285, IMG submission 203698) | Sediment microbial communities from Yellowstone Lake, YNP, Wyoming, USA - YL17G09_36 | ecosystem: Environmental > Aquatic > Freshwater > Lake > Sediment | place: USA: Wyoming | collected...
AGATTTTTCTGGGGACCCATGACGCTGGCCGCCATACTCGCGGTCGGACTTGCAGTGACAGGATGGTAAGCGTATGAGTTTTGCCGTAAATGTCCTTACCAGATCGCTCAACTTGTTTCACCTGGCCGGAAGCCCGTGCAACAACTGCGATATCGAAATTCTCGATGCGCTGACCCCGCGCTACGATGTTGAACGGTTTGGTCTGGTTCTGGTGGGCAGCGTTCGTCATGCCGATGTGCTTCTGCTCTCGGGCGCTTTCAACCGCAAGGTCACGATCCGGGCGGTCGAGGTGTACAAGCAGGCGCCCAAGCCTATCGTCGTGATCGCCATAGGAAACTGTGCCTGTACCGCGAACATGTTCAGGGAGTCATACAACGTGGATCCGCCGATCGGCAAATTTATTCCTGTCGATGCCTACGTGCCCGGATGTCCACCCAAGCCGGAGGCCATGATATCGGCAGTAGTGAAACTGATTAACAAGCTGAAGGGAAAATAGCGTCATGCCTGCGAAGCGCGAGGAAATAGTTCCCGAACTGCGCCGGAAGCTCGGCGATAAAATCGTCGAAGTGGTCGAAAAATCGCCGCGTCGGATTTTCATAGAGGTGAAGCCCGAGGATGTGCCCCAAACCGCGCGTATCATTTTCCGCGACATGGGAGCGAGGTTCCAGATTGCGACCGGTATCGACACTCCTGCGGCCATTGAAATTCTCTATCACTGGGCGTTCGATTCCATGGACTGCGTTGTCAACGTAAAGACCAAGCTTGACAGGAACAACCCCCAGATCGAATCGATCGCTTCGATCTGCACGGGCGCTGAGTGGATCGAACGGGAGATGTGGGAACTTCTGGGCATTACCTTTAAAAACCATCCGGACATGCGGCACCTGCTGCTTATGGACGACTGGCCAAAAGGGAAATACCCGCTGCGCCGCGATTATAAAGGATTTGACAAATAATGACGACGAAAAAAACCATCATACCGATCGGGCCGTATCATCCGCTTCAGGAAGAACCCGAGTTCTTCAAGCTGCATGTTGAAGGCGAGCGGGTAGTCAAGCTTGATATCGAACTCGGCTACAATCACCGTGGTATAGAAAAACTCTCGGAGTCCAAATCTTTTGAGCAGACGGTTTTCCTGGTGGAACGGATCTGCGGCATCTGTTCGACCTCGCACCCGATCGCCTGCGTTCAGGCGGTTGAGGATGCGGGAGGCATCGAGGTGCCGGAGCGGGCGCTGTATATCAGATCGGTGATCGGCGAACTTGAACGCATCCATTCACATTTGCTCTGGCTTGGCCTCGCCGGACACTTTTTAGGTTTCAATACCGTGTGGATGTGGGTATGGCGGTACCGGGAGGATGTTCTTGACATACTGGAACTCATCACCGGCAACAGGAACCACTACGGCATGATGAAGCCGGGCGGCGTGCACCGCGACATCAAGGTCGAAGACCTGCCGGCGATCCGGAAAATGCTTGATGGATTGAAGAAACCGCTTGCGCTGTTTCGCGACGCGGTCATTGACGATCCGGTGATCCATGCCCGGCTTAAAGGCGTGGGAGTGCTGACCAGGCAGCAGATCATCGATTACTGCGCGCTGGGGCCCACGGCCCGCGCCTCGGGAGTCAAGATCGATGTGCGAAAAGACCATCCGCACGCGGCCTACGGACTGGTCGACTGGAAAGTAATTACCACGGAAAACGGCGACGTGTTCGACAAGGCGGTGGTGCGGATACTTGAGATGTTCGAGTCGATAAAAATCGTCGAACAGTGCCTTGTCAAACTCAAAACCGTAACCGGTCCGTTCGATTCCAAACCGAAAGCTATGCTGCCCGGCGAGGGTGTCGGCCACTACGAAGCGCCGCGGGGCGAGGTGTTCCACTATATCAGAAGCGACGGCACCAACCGGCCGGTGCGCCACAAGATACGGGCGCCGAGTTATATGAATATCGCCACCAACCAAGTAGCGGTGATAGGCCAGAGCGTGGCCGATGCAACGATTATCCTGGCCGCGGTCGACCCCTGTTACTGCTGCACTGAGCGGCTCTCTGTCGTCGACGCGCACAGCGGCAAACGGACGCTGGGAGCGGATGAACTTATGCGGCTGTGCCGGGAAAAAACGGAAATCGTGAAAAAAGAGGTCGGCGCAGAAGGGCCGAAACTTGACTGGAGCAGATAGACCATGATGGAACTGCTGACACAACCCCTTATTCTCCCAATCGTGGTGCCGATTCTCGGGGGAATACTCTGCCTGCTCGTGCCCAGGCCGATTTCCGGTTTGTGCCGCCTCATGGCAATTGCGGTCGGATTCGTCGAGATGCTGCTCGCGTGGCCCCTGTTCAGAGCAGGGTCAGCACTTTTCCAGTATCAGGGATGGCTGTTCCTCCGCGTGGATGCCTTGAGCGGAATGGTCCTTCTGGGCATCACGGTCTTCGGCTTTCTCATCGCCCTGTATTCCATCGGTTCAATGAAGGGTAAGCCGCGCATCGCCGAATATTACGCATATCTTTTATGGACGATAGGGGTATCGTGCGCGGCCGTGCTCGCCAATGAGTTTATTTTCCTGCTCACCTGCTGGGGATTTCTCGGCTTGACCCTGTACCTGATGATCGGCATAGCCGGCCCGGAAGCAGCGTCCGCTGCGAAAAAAAGCCTTATCATCATAGGCGGCTCAGACAGCATCCTGCTCCTCGGCGTTGTTATCATCTGGCATCTGACCGGGTCCACGAAAATCGCCGCCGCCCCAATCCCGCTTACGGGCGGACTCTCGTATGTCGCGTTTCTCTCGCTTGCGATTGCCGCATTTGCAAAGGCCGGGGCCATGCCGTTTCACTCCTGGGTGCCGGATTGCGGAGAAAAGGCGCCTGCGTCAGTGGCCGCGCTTCTGCCCGCATCGCTCGACAAGCTGCTCGGCATTTATCTTCTTTTCAGGATCGCCGCAGACGTGTTCGTTATGAACCCCTCCATGAATCTTCTGCTCATGATCGTGGGCGCCGTAACCATCATCTGTGCGGTCATGATGGCGCTCGTGCAGCACGACATGAAGCGCCTGCTTTCTTATCACGCGGTGAGCCAGGTAGGCTACATGGTTCTCGGGATCGGTACCGGCGTGCCGGTCGGCATGGCCGGCGGACTCTTCCATATGCTGAACAATACATTATATAAAACGGCTCTTTTCCTCTGCGCCGGCTCCATCGAACGCAGGACAGGCACGACCGACCTTGATAAACTGGGCGGACTTTCAAAGACCATGCCCCTCACCTTTTTCGTCTGCCTGATTTCTGCCCTTGCGATTTCAGGTATTCCCCCTTTCAATGGTTTCGCTTCAAAGTGGATGGTCTATCAGGGGATCATAGAGACCGGAAAAAGCGGCGGAACATTGTGGGTCGTCTGGCTTTCCGCTGCGATGCTCGGATCAGCTTTGACGCTCGCAAGTTTCGTCAAGGTGCTTCATGCGGCCTTCCTGCGCAAAGCCTCTCCTGAGGTGAACACAAAGGCCGTTTCCGAAGTCGGATGGACCATGTGGCTGCCCGGGGCTTTACTGGCTGCCGGGTGCATACTTTTCGGGATACTTGCCTATCGTGTGCCGCTGCGACATCTCATTCTCCCGGCCATGCCGCAGCAGGTGACATTCAGCGGCACCTGGTGGGCGGGCCCGGCAACCGTTATTTTAATCGTCGCTTTTATCATGGGTCTTCTGCTCTATCTGCTCGGGACGGTCAGAAAAGCCAGGGCATGCTCGACCTATATCGGCGGTGAAATTCTCGAAACCGCGTCGGTGTCCGGGACAGCGTCAGGGAAGGAGCGGGATATAGAGGTAACCGGCGTTGATTTCTACAGGACGGTGCAGGAAATGCAGCCGTTCCGGACGATTTATACAATGGCTGGCAAAGGGTTTTTTGACATATATGTTATAGGAAGCGGGTTGACTTTCTTCGTTTCGAAGGTTCTGAAACTGTTTCACGGCGGTGTATTAACAAGCTACGTGGGCTGGTATGTGGTCGGCCTCATCGTTCTGCTTCTGGTGCTGAAATGAATATGCTTGACATACAGATATTGCTGATCATGATGGTCGTGGGCGCGGTCATTGCCGTTGAGTCGCGCAACCTGCTGTCCGCGATCGTGGCGGTCGGTCTGGTGGGGCTTTTTCAGTCGCTTGCATTTCTACTCCTGATGGCGCCCGACCTTGCGATCGTTCAGCTCGTGGTCGAGATCCTTGGTATCGTGATCCTCCTGCGCGCGACCATCAAACGCGATACGATCTCCCCGGAAGGCGGTTTCAGATTCCTGCCGGTCTTTGCAGGGATCGTTCTTGCGGCGCCCATCGTGATCGCCGCGTGCCTGACCGCCCTTGAGCTGCCGGCGTTCGGCCATCCGCTCATGAGCGTGGCGAAAACGTATATCGCCGACGGTCTTGCGAAAACCGGCGCCGGCAACATCGTGGCCGGGATAATTCTTGACTTCAGGGCATACGATACGCTCGGCGAGGCCGTGGTGCTTTTCACGGCCGTGATCGGAGCACTGGCCGTTTTGCGGAAGGTAGGAAGAAAACAAAAGGAAGAAAGGTCTGCGGCGGAATGATGACGAACAACCAGCCAGGCATGACGCTCATCGTCAAGACCATCACGCGGCTCACCGTGGGCGTGATACTCCTATATGGAATTTACATCGTGCTTCACGGCCACCTGACGCCGGGCGGCGGGTTTGCGGGAGGCGTCATCATCGCCCTCTCGTTCGTTCACCTTATGCTCGCGTTCGGCAAAGAAGTTGCACTGAAGAGATTCAGCATGGCTGCCGCATCGGTTTTCGAGAGCCTGGCGGGTCTGATGTTCCTGACCGTAGCGGTTCTCGGATTCTTGGGCGGCTGGTTTTTCCTCAGCATTTACGGAAAGGGAGAGCCATTCGCGCTCTTCAGCGCCCACATGGTACTGCTGTCCAATATCGCCATCGGCTGCAAGGTCGGGGCAGGGCTGTTCGCCGTGGTACTGGGCATGCTCATTCTCACGAAGAGTGAGGGTAAAAAATGATCTACTCGCTCTGTCTCATCCTGTTCGGCGTGGGGTTGTACTGCGTCATCGCCAAGCGGAATATCGTCAAAATCATCATCGGACTGGCGATCATGGAGTATGCGGTCAATCTTCTGTTCGTGCTCTTCGGCTACCGGCTGAACGGAAGTGCGCCTATTCTCGATAAAATCCAGGAAACAAAAAATATTGTCGATCCCTTGCCGCAGGCCCTGGTCCTGACCGCGATCGTGATCGGGCTGGCAACAACGGCGCTGCTCGTGTCGGTGGCCATCAGAATATACGAGAAGTACGGAACGTTCGACATTTCGAAGATCAAAAAATTGCGGGGATGAAACGGTAACACGAAGCTATGAATCATAATCTCATTCCGCTGTTCGTCATTATACCGCTCGCAGGCACATTCCTGATTTCCCTTCTGGGGAAAAGGGTCAGACGTCTGCCTGATACGCTTTCCAACCTCTGTACCTTGCTGCTGCTCGCGCTTTCGTTATGGTGCATCCCGGCGGTCAAAGCTTCCGGAATGATCGTCTATAAGGTCGGCGGATGGGTCCCTCCCATCGGCATCTGCATGGTGATCGACGGCCTGACCTGCTTCATGCTGGTGATCGTCAATGTCATCTCCTTCCTGGTGACGCTCTATGCCATCAGGTACATGGAAGCCTACACATCAAAAGAACATTTTCACACGCTTCTCCTGCTCATGATCGCGGGCATGAACGGCGTGGTCGTTTCGGGCGACCTCTTCAACCTCTTCGTGTTCGTTGAGATCGCCTCAGTGGCGAGCTACGCGCTGGTCGCGTTCGGGACCGAGCATGAGGAGCTTGAGGCCTCGTTCAAGTACATGGTCATGGGGTCCATCGCCGCCTCTCTCATACTGATCGGTATCGCCCTCCTGTATGCCCAGACCTCGACGTTGAACATGGCCGACATGGCGCGGGTATTACGCGCACACTCAAGTCCGAAAGTGGTGCTTTTCGTCTCCATTCTCTTTCTGGCAGGCTTCGGACTCAAGGCCGCGATCGTTCCGTTCCACTGGTGGCTGCCGGATGCGCATCCCGCGGCTCCGGCCCCGATATCGGCCATGCTTTCGGGCCTGCTCATAAAGACGCTGGGCGTGTATGCGCTTGTCCGCATTGTTTTTAATATCCTCGATCCAACGCGGATTTTACCCGTGTTTCTGTTTCTCGGCGCGCTTTCCATGCTGGTCGGTGTATTTCTGGCCATCGGCCAGTGGGACTTCAAGCGGCTGCTTGCGTATCATTCGATCAGCCAGGTCGGGTATATCATCCTTGGCATCGGGCTCGGAACGCCGCTCGGGATTCTCGGCGGTCTTTTCCACCTGCTCAACCATTCGATCTTCAAGTCCCTGCTCTTCCTGAATTCCGGGGCCGTGGTATATACCACCGGAACCCGCGACCTGCAGGAACTCGGAGGCCTTCGTGAAAAGATGCCGGTAACCAGCAACACCTGTCTTATTGCCTCAATGTCGATCGCGGGCATTCCGCCCTTTAACGGCTTCTGGAGCAAACTTATCATTATCATTGCCTGCATCCAGGCAGGGCATCCCGTCTATGCTCTGGCCGCGGTGGTGGCGAGTATCATGACCCTTGCTTCATTCATGAAAGTACAGAAATACGGCTTTTTCGGCGCGCTGAAAGAGCGGTGGAAGGGAATAAAAGAGGTGCCGTTTACCATGGCGCTTTCAATGGTGATACTATCGCTCCTGTGCATCACTACCGGTCTTCTGGTGATACCGGGAGTGGCGGAACATTTCCTGAAATCGGCGGCCGATGTGCTGGTAAACGGAAAAGAGTACGCGACACTGGTATTCGAATCGGTAAAATGACGAAAAAAGAATAGGATCCAAACCGTGAAAAAGAAAATCATACTCTTCCTTTTCGCTTTCGTGCTGTGGCTGCTTCTGTGCTGGTCGCTTGACTGGCAGCATGTGGCTGTCGGCGCCGCGGCAGCGCTCCTTGTCTCCCTAATCACGGGCGGCTTGTTCATCACCCGTCCGCACCTTTTAAAGAATCCGACCCGTTATGCGTGGTTCCTGTATTACATCCCGGTATTCGTCTGGGAGTGCCTTAAGGCAAACCTTGACGTTGCTTACCGGGTGGTCCACCCGGACCTGCCGATCAAACCGGGCATCGTAAAGATCAAGACCAGGCTGCGCTCCGAAACCGGCCTGACGTTCCTTGCCAATTCGATCACCCTGACGCCCGGGACCCTGGCCGTGGACGTCGACCCGGAGAACGGATGGCTGTATATCCACTGGATCAACGTCACGAGCACCGATTTGGAAAAGACTACGCAGGTAATTGCAGGTAAATTCGAGCGGATTCTGGAGAAGATATTCGAGTAGAAGGCTGAAAAGAAGGTCGAAGTCATGAAAAAAAGAATTCAATGGCTCATAGGAACCGCACTGCTGCTGGGAGTGCTGTATGTTATTCTTTTCAAAGGCCTCCCGGTTCTGTTTTATCAGGATCTTCCGTTCGTTCCGCTCTTTCAGCGGTGTTTCTATGTTCTTCTGCTGTCAAGCGCTCTGTGCCTGCTGCGGGTCATGTTCGGGCCGACCGCGGCCGACCGGATCGTGGCGATCGACATTCTGGGCATTCTTATCGTGGGATTCTGCGCCATTCTGTGCATTCCGACGGGCCGCAATTGGTACCTCGATATCGGCATCGCCTGGGCTTTGCAGAGCTTCATCTCCACCTTAGCGCTCGCAAAATATCTGGAAGGGAGAAATCTCGATGAGTGATACCATAGGCATGATCTTCATCGGCATCGGCCTTTTCTTCGATCTCATGGGATGCGTGGGACTGGTTCGGATGCCTGATATCTACAACCGTCTGCAGGCCTCCACCAAGTGTGTGACCTTGGGCACGTGCAGCATCATGCTGGGCACTTTCTTCATGACCGGATTCACCTCGACCGGTATCAAGGCGCTGCTGTGCATCGTTTTTCTTGCGCTCACCGCGCCCGTATCGGCTCATGCCCTGTCGCGTGCGGCGCATATTTCGGGTATCCGCCTCTGGAAAGGCAGCGTAACCGACGCGTATCGCAGCGACCGCGAATCCGGCCCTAAAAGCGGGGGCGCGCAATGAAGCTTCCCAGCCTCTTTCAGTGGAGGATCCTGAAGCTGGCGCTCGTCTCGCTTTTTTCCCGCGCCTATACCACGAAGTTTCCTAAGATAAAATACGAGCCTATTCCGCAGTTCCGGGGCCGGCCGCGCTACGACGAAAAAGAGTGCATCGGCTGCGGCGCCTGCGCCGAAGTATGCCCGGCCGACGCCATCGATATGACGGACAGCGCCGGCGCGCTTCCTCCGGTGCGCACGTTCATTCACCACCTCGATACGTGCATTCAGTGCGGCATGTGCGAGAAGTACTGCACCACTGAAAAAGGCATAAAGCTCACGAACGAATGGGAGTTCGTCGGATTTTCACCGCAGGATTTCGAGCACGGAGTCAAAAAAGAGCTCCTCCTTTGCGAACAGTGCGGCGGAACAATCGCGCCGCTCGACCAGATCAGATGGCTGGTCAACCGGCTCGGCCCCCTTGCTTTCTGCAATCCAACGGTGATGCTGGTCTCTCACAAAGAACTGGCGGTCGTTGACAAAGGCTTTGACGGCGGCGAGGCCTATCCCGGCCGCGGCCGGCGCATCACCATCCAGTGCCCCCGCTGCCGCCGGAAAACGGCACTCGCCGCATAATGCCGGATGCAATCGCTGGAAAAACAACTGTTTTCCCTTCTGAAGGGAAAGGTACTGCTCTTCGGCATAGGCAACCGGATGAGGGCTGATGACGGCGCGGGTCCGCTCGTGGTCGACAAGGTCAAAGGGCGGTGCCGTATCGAATGTATTGATGCCGGTGTTGCTCCGGAAAACTATCTTGAAAAGGTTGTAAAGGCCGGGCCCGATACCGTGCTCATTGTCGACGCCGTCGATTTCAACGGCCGCGCCGGTGAAATAAAAATACTCAGGAACGAAGCGCTATCGGCCGGCGGCATCTCTACCCATGCGCTTTCGCTGAGCCTGGCGTGCGAGTATCTGAAAAACCGTATTAGAGGGGCCGGAATCGTGCTGGTAGGAATCAAACCGCAGAATGTCTCAATGGGCCGGGAAATGAGCGCTGCGGTAAAACGGTCGGTGGAGAAACTGGCGGAAGCACTGGTGAAAGAATTCGCCGATTAATGGTATTTTTGAATTAAGGAGTCACCGAAGTGATCAAGAGAACGAAAAATTCCAAGAAATTCGAAAAGCTTATAACTTAATCCTCCCTCCCCTTGTCGGACATCTCCTCTGGCAGCCCCAACTCACCTGCTGGCGCAGGTTCGAACAGGGCACCCAGCCGACGGAGACATCCGGCAACGGTCGGGAGAGACGGGAGCGATCTTCGGTAACTCCCGAAAGCAAAGAAGTGCCTGACTTCTGTCAGCGGAGATACACTATTTTCACCTTAATAAACGTCAACAAAAAAGGAGCTTACTATGGCCGCACTGCAATTCAATGCCGATGAGATTTTCACCATGGCTGAACAGATCGAGCGGAACGGCGCGCGGTTTTACCGCACCGCCGCATCGCGTATTCCTGCCGGCAGCGACCTCCTGCTGAGCCTTGCCGCGATGGAGGACGAACATTTCGCGATATTCCAACAGATGCACAAAAGCGTTACTTCCCGCGAAGCGGAGGCGGTCGCTTCGGATCCTTACGGCGAAGCGGACCTCTATCTTTCCGCCCTTGCGGGCGATCATGTGTTCGATACGAGAAAAGACCCGGTCGCCCTGCTCAAGGGGAACGAAACCCTGAAGGACATCCTGCGAATCGCCATTGGTCTGGAAAAAGATTCGGTGGTTTTTTACGTCGGCATGAAAGACCTCGTCTCGCCGAAGCTCGGCAAGGACAAGATCGACCGGATCATCAGGGAAGAGATGAAGCATATCGCATTGCTGAATAAAAAATTTTCCGAGCAATAATCAAATATCGATGGAGTACTCTTTCATTTTGCGCCACAAAGTTTTCCTGTCGATGCCGAGATATTTTGCGGCAAGCCCCTTGTTGCTGCCTGTCTGCTTCAGGATCGACTGAATATGTGCCGCTTCAACCGCCTTGAGGGTGCGGGGATTTTCCGTGGGGCTGGAGACGGAGTAGGCATAATGAAGAATGTCTTCCCTCCGGATCGAATCGGTAGTGGTGAGTATGACCGCCCTTTCAATCGTGTTTTCCAGCTCTCGGACGTTACCGGGCCAATCGTTCATCATTAGAATTCCAAGAACATCGTTTTCTATTCTGATGACGTTTTTCTTCCTCTCGACAGCGTATTTGCGAAGGAAGTATTCAGCGAGCAGGGGAATATCTTCCTTGTGCTGGCGAAGTGGCGGCAGCATAACCGGAACCACGCAAAGCCGGTAATAGAGGTCTTCACGGAACGTCCCTGATTTGACTGCCACCAGAAGATCAACGTTGGTCGCGGCTATTATGCGGACGTTTATCTTGATTATCTGGTTGCTCCCGATGCGGTTGAATTCACGCTCCTGAATGACGCGCAACAGCTTTGCCTGTATATGAGGGTCAATGTTGCTGATCTCGTCAAAAAATATGGTGCCACCGTCAGCAAGTTCAAAACGGCCGTGGGTCGTGGCATTCGCGCCGGTATAGGCCCCTTTGGTATGGCCGAAGAGCTCATTCTCAAACAGCGTGCCGACAAGGGTGCTGCAGTCGACCACCACAAAGGGCTCGCCTGCTCTGTCGCTGTACCGGTGCAGCGCGCGTGCAAAGAGCTCTTTTCCTGTGCCGCTTTCGCCGGTGATGAGCACGGTGCTGTCGGTTGGAGCGACCCTCTTGGTCAGGTTATGGACAGTCCGTATCTGGGCACTTTCACCGACAATCGAACAGCCTTTATTTGCTTCTGTCAACTCAGTGCGCAGATATTCATTGTGACGCTGAAGGCGCCTTACCTTCAACACTTTTTCGGTAATGACCCTGAGCACATCCGGGGTAAACGGTTTGGGGATGAAGTCCGAAGCTCCCAGCCGCATGGCCTCGACGGACGATTCAATCGTGGGATAGGCAGTGATTACCACGACCGGCGTGTCTGGATTCACCGCCTTGAGACGCTTAAGGGTCTCAAGACCGTCCATGTCCGGCATTTTCAGGTCGAGCAATATTAAATGGTAAACGACATTTGATGCCGCGGCGACCGCCTTTTTGCCGTCCGATGCCTCATCCACGTCGTAGCCGGAGCGATCGAGGACCTGCCTGCAGGAATCCCGTATTGCTGCATTGTCATCCACAACCAGTACTTTTTTGAATTCTTTCATATCAGCGGTCTTTTACCGGAAAAATTATTCTGAAGATGGATCCTTTTCCCAGCTCGCTTTCCACCTCAATCTTGCCGCCGTGGTTTTCGACAATACCATAGGTTATGGCGAGTCCCAGCCCCATTCCCTGTCCGGCCTGCTTGGTAGTGAAGAACGGCTCGAAAATTTTTTTCATGTGTTCCGGAGCAATACCGGATCCTGTGTCGGATATGGAGACCACGACGGAATTTTGGTTCTGCCGCGCTACTATAATTGTGAGTTTTCCCTTTCCCTCCATTGCATGAACAGCGTTGAGGATCATGTTGGTGAAAGCCTGCTGAAGCTGGCCGGCGTCTCCCTTTATACCTGGGATTAATCCTTCCTGTTTAAATTCTATGGTGATGTTGTGAAATATCGCCTGACCGTCCAGGAGTGAGATGGTATTCTCGAGCACTGCCTTGAGGTCCACCGGCGCGCCATCAGCGACCGCCGGCCGTGCAAAGCCTAAAAGATCTTTGACAATATCGCGGCATTTTTCAGCTTCTGCTACGATTTTCCTGATGTTCCGGTGCCTTGGATCGGATTCATCAGTATCCTCGAGGAGAAGATGGCCGTAAATGATTATCCCGCCAAGCGGGTTGTTGATTTCGTGCGCGACGCCGGCAGCCATGCGGCCGAGCGAGCGCATCTTTTCAGACTGAATGAGCTGGTTCTGTATTCTTCGCAGCTCCTCGTAGGCCGCCTCAAGTTCCTTGTTTTTATTTTCTATTTCATTGTGTTTCGCGACAAGCTCGGCATACATTCCCTCCATGTGCTGGATTATCTCAATCCACATTTTCTCCTGTACGTTTTTTTCCACGGTCAGGTTCATAGCTGGTGTTCCTTCAGTGAACAGAACAGAACAAGCACGGGTCGAACGACTTTACAACGTGCGCTATGTTCTTGCTGTGGATGCCGTCATCAACAGCCGTTCCGACGAGGGCCTCCTCAAGCGGCCCGGGCAGGTCACCGGAATCGCGGGGAGACAGGTTCCATCCGGTCGGCGTTATTATCTGGTAATTTTGTATCACACCATTCCTAATGTTCACCCAGTGTCCGAGCATACCGCGCGGCGCCGGCACAAAAGCGCAGGCGGTCCCGTCGCGCGGTTTATGCTGCATGAAAAACGGCGCGATGGGGTCAATTGCACCGATCCAGGATTTCATCTGCGCGGTGAGTCTGGCGATTTCATGCATATGCATCAGGGTGCGGCCGAATACGCCCACACTGTTCTGTCTGACAAGATCGAGTGCCAGAGGCTCCCCGTTAATGATCATTCTCGCCAGCGGACCGACTTCAACCGATTTCCCCCTATAGCGGGGGGCCTTGCACCAGCTGTACGCCCCCTGTTTTGAGGAATTGACTGTTGCGTTATCCTCTTCGGGAGACAGTTCTTCGTCTTCCGATGCATACCAGCAGTGCGTTATATGCTCGGTTATCTGCGCCGCATCGAGATCGTGAAACTCGCCGTCGTAGTAGCCGCTTTTAAACAGGGGATTTTTGCTTTCGTGGGAGGGGAGGCCGCCTCCGGATAGAAATCTGCCGGGGCCTTTACCGATGCTGTGAAGACCGGCCTTCTTCGCGACGCGGACGAACACACCAATGTCGCTCTCGGCATGGGATTTTATCCTGAGCCACCCCTCGAGGTCTGCAAGGCTTCTCACGTCGAGCCACTCCTCCAGAGCGCAGCCGAATACGTTTTCCCTGAGAAACCGCGTGAACTCGGCAAGCACGCCGTTCGATTTGGAAATTTCGGCGTTGTTTATGGCCTTCGTGACGCCGCCCGGCTGCACGGCAAGGGTGTTGGGCCACTTGCCGGCAAATATGCCCAGGAGCGCAAGAAAGTGCGACCTCGCCCTGATGGCATCCTGAAACGAGCGGCCTTTAAGCGATGCGAAACGGCCGGTAAGCGCCGTGTCATAGGGTGGGCCCGCAAAGTCCACGGCAAAGGCGAGGTAGAAGTGCGTGAGATGGCTCAAGATTATCTCGATGGTCTGGATGATGTTGCTGCAGATGATCCCGTTGGAAGGGGGAACGGTCGCCCAGATGTTCGCGAGCGCAGTGCATGCGGCGATTGAATGCGATGCTCCGCACTGGCCGCAAATCCGGCAGGTAATGACGATTGCGTCCATCGGAGAGCGATTGCGGAGAATTTGCTCAATACCCCTGTAGAGCGTGCCTGAGGTGTAGGCTTCACTTACCAGGCCGTTGTCGATCTTCAGCTCGATTTTCATGTCCCCCTCGACTCGTGCGAAGGGGCTGAAGGTTATAGTTTTTTTCATAATCTGCCGCCTTAGATTTCCTCAAGTTTGTGCGAAACGGCATTTTTCTTGACCCGTTCCGGACAGGCGAGCTTTGCGAGTCCGCTGATGCCGACATACCATGCCTTGGGGACGTCGCGCGGGAGGGTTGTAGGGATATTTCCGATCTTCGCCGTCTGGAAAAAAGGGATGAAGCCGTCCGGGAAATCAGGCGAAGTACACGAAAGGCACGGAAATCCTCCACGCGGGCAGCTCCCAGTGCGGGAAAGCCAGAGCCGTTCGTTGCAGTCCGATTCGCAGAGGGTTCCCTTGCACCCGAGGTTTTCAAAGAGGCACCCTTGCTGGGAATAATGCTCCGCAGATGCTTTGAATTCGTAATACTCATTGCGCGGGCAGGCGTGATGCGCCAGCTTGGAGTAGAAAACCTTCGGCCTGTTGTACGGGTCGAGCTCGTCAAGTTTGAACTTCCCTGCGGCAATGGAGGCCAGCGTTATGGTTATCCAGTCCGGATGCGCGGGACATCCCGGGATGTTGACAACTGGGAGGCCGGCCTTCGAGCGGTACCCCCTCCCGAGCAGCCCGCCGGATTCCCTGCGGAAAAACTGCAGCCCTGTTGCCTCGAACGGGTTTATTCCGCACGAGGATAAACCGCTGAAACTGGCGCATGTTCCCACGGCAAGGGTGTAGTCGGCAACGGCAGCAAGTGCAATCACCAGGTCCTTAAGATATCGGGTTTTCGGCCCCAAGGGCTGAGGGCCCGCTTCGGGCCGGTTATAGATGGCGCCTTCGACCACGAGCACGCCAAGCCGGGATTTGCCCGATAGCATTTTTCCGACGACTTCGCTCATTCCGATTTCCTTGGGAAAAGAAAACGAAGGATGCCAGATGAGATTGTAGCCGAGATTTTCGAGCGTGGTGAGGAAATCAGGCTGTTCAGCATTAAGCAGAGAAACGGTTTCTCCTCCGCAGCAACTTCCCTGTAACCATAGAAGTGTTGACATGGGCCCCTCCCTCCGGCTCCTCTTTTTCTGAAATGTCCCTGAACGGCGGTATGTTGTGTTGTGTATAGAAAAGGTACTATCTGTTTAATAATTCTGTCAACACAATTATTAGGAATTTTGCCACACTTCTTTTTGGGGTATGTGGCAGAATTCCTAATTAACGAAGTAAATATGGGGCATTTTGCCGCAACCTGTCGATTAAATTACACCCCTAACAGAGGGTTCTTAAGAAATTATCCGGCAGTTTTTGTTATGAAAAATTCCCTGAATTCCCTAAAAAACAAAGAAATCTGCTTTTTTCATTTTATTACAACACCGCAACAGATTGATGTTCTCATAAAGGCATGATTTTTGCGTTTCTTATTACCATTTTCTGCCGGC
>Ga0315285_10004176_pt1 | contig 15008 bp, 8 predicted proteins | sample YL17G09_36_MG_FD_203698 | JGI IMG/M metagenome (GOLD analysis project Ga0315285, IMG submission 203698) | Sediment microbial communities from Yellowstone Lake, YNP, Wyoming, USA - YL17G09_36 | ecosystem: Environmental > Aquatic > Freshwater > Lake > Sediment | place: USA: Wyoming | collected...
GGCGATACTTACGGCGTCATCTTGCGTGCCGAATCGTTGGGTGTTGGAGGGCACACAGTCTATCTGCCAATCGTGATGCGCAATTTCCAGTAAATGTCATGCGAGGAGACAGCGCTGGGGAACTGAAGCGCCCCGCTTACGCTCGGGCCGGTCTCTGACCGTGCCCACTGTGCTCAGGGATGCCCGGCGGTTCTGGAACAACCGCTGGTGGCTCGGTCGGAGACCGGCCACAGCACGGGCAGGGGGTCCGTATGGAGGGAAAGTGGTCCGTTACCACATGCGCGCGATGACCTGTTTGACACTGGCCATCCTGGCTGGGTTGCTCGTGGCCTGTGGGGGCAGCCCGCCCACAGCGAGCGTCGAAGGTTCAACTCCGCTCCCAGCCCCTACCTTCACAGCACCGGCGACCGGGGCTGCACCACTACTTCCCTCCCCCCTGCCCTCCATAGGCGGCTGCCCGGGCTACCCGGCGGGCGTGTCTCTCATCACCGACAGGGAAGTCTACCCTGTGCCCGACCTGGCCGAACCTGCCCCACGCCAGTGGTTCACCGATCCAACTTTTGGCACGTGCCTGGTGCGCGTCACTGACCGGGCGCACGACCCCTCGCCGGACGACGCCTCGACCGGGCTGGCGAACGAGTATGCGCGCGTGCAGGCCTTCAACGCTGACGGCAGCCTGCTGCTCGTGCGTGGCACTGACGGCACGTGGTACCTGTACGACGCCCAGACTCTCTCGCCGCTGGGTGAAGTGCCTGTCGCGGTGGAACCGCGCTGGGACGCAGATGATCCAGACATACTGTACTACTCGGACGAGATCCGGCTGATGTCTTACAACGTGCAGACCGCAGTGCAGACCCAGATCCACGACTTCGCCGGCGACTTCCCCGGCCAGAACCTGGCCGCCGTGTGGACGCGCTACGAGGGCAGCCCCTCGCGGGACCGCCGCTACTGGGGCCTGATGGCGGAGGACGAGGCCTGGGCTCCCGTCGCCTTCGTGGTGTACGACCGGCAGGCCGACCGGGTGACGGTCCGCGACATGCGGGGTGTACCGGGCGTGGAGGAGGGCGTTGACCACGTGACTATGAGCCCGTTGGGGAATTACTTCCTTGCCTCCTTTGACCGCTATTGTGAGCCCGGACACCTGGGCGACGATGCGCACCCCTGCGGCCTGATGGTCTACGACCGGGACCTGAGCAACGGGCGAAGCCTGCTGCGCATCATCGGCCACTACGACCCGGCACTGGACGCCCAGGGGCGCGAAGTGATCATCTACCAGGACATTGACACCGACCACATCTCGATGCTCGACCTGTCCACCGGCACGGTGACCCCGCTGTGGGAGATAGACTTTAGCCACACGGCGATCGGGCTGCACTTTTCGGGGCTGGCCTTCGACCGCCCTGGCTGGGCCGTGGTCTCCACCTACGACGACGATGCAGCCACGCACACATGGATGGACGACCAGGTTTTCGCCGTTGAACTCAAGCCAGGTGGGCGGGTGGTGCGGCTGGCGCACAACCACTCGGTGGTGGACGAAAGCCAGCCGGTGGAGCACTACTATTGGGCCGAGCCGCACGCCAGTGCCAACGCCGACCTGACGCGGATTCTGTTTACGACCAACTGGGGGCATTTCGACACGGGCGAGGTAGAAGTTTTTCTGATCGCACTGCCGCCGGATTGGAGCGCGCGGTTGCCGTGAAGACAATTAAAGAAAGGAGCATAATGTACATCAAGAGATCCATCACCATCGTACTGGTTGCCAGCGCCATCATGCTGGCCGTGGGAGTCGGTCCCCACGTCATCGGCAGCGCGCAGGCGCTGCCCCCGGTCCAGGAACCACAACCTGTGGGTGCGACCGTTCCCTACCCCGGCCGCCTGGCCGACGAGGCAGGGCAAGCGGTAGCAGATGGGGCCTACGACTTCGTCTTCGCCCTGTACGACGCCGAGACCGGCGGGGAGCCGCTGTGGTCAGAGGTACAGAAGGACGTCGCGGTACAAGAGGGTGCTTTCAACACCCTGCTGGGCAGCGTGAACGCTATCCCGGTGGAGACCCTGAGTGGCAGCGAGCGCTGGCTGGAGGTGCGGGTGCGCGGGCCGAGGGAGGCGGAGTTCACCGCGTTGACCCCACGCCAGCGCTTGAGCGAGGCTTCGGCCTCCACTTTGGCAGGCCCGGCGGCCACTTCGAACGGGATGACCTGCCCCCACGACCACTGGGGGGAGACGTGGGAGGGGAGCACCGGCTGGCTCTACCTGCGCAACACGAGCACCGGCAATACAGCGTACCTTCCCGGCTGGCTGGCCGGCGTCTACGGCTTCAGCGATACCTGGGCCGGCGTGCACGGGCAGAGCACTTCAAATATCGGTGTGTATGGCCAGAGCACGAATTCCTACGGTGTGCAGGGGCAGAGCGCCAACAGTTATGGGGGGTTCTTCTCCTCCAGCAACAGCGACGACTTCGACCTGGCCCTCGGCGGCAGCCGAGGGCGGATCAATAGCGACCCCGCCGACCAGAATAGCAGCTTGTACCTTTCCAGCAACGCCGACGTCACCATCAAACTGGACAACGACGGTGGGGAAAATAACTTCCTGCGCATCCTGAACTCGGGGGGCACCAACGTGTGCACCGTGAGCGAGGATCCAGCCGTCGGTCTGGCGTGCACGAACAAGAGCGCCGTCGTCGGTACGGCTAACTACGGCTCGCGCCTGCTCTACGTCGTGGAAAGCCCCGAAGCCTGGTTCGAGGATTTTGGCACGGCCGCGCTGGTGGATGGGCAGGCCACGGTGGCTTTCGAGCCGATCTTTGCCGAGACGGTCAACCTGGATGTGGACTATCACGTCTTCGTGACCCCGCTGTGCCAGGAGCCGGTGCTGCTGTTTGTCACGAACAAGAACGCCTCGGGCTTCACAGTGCGCGGGGTGACGCTGGATGGGGAGCCGTCCGGCTGTGCCTTCGACTACCGCATCGCTGCCAAACGGCTGGGCTATGAGGACATGCGCCTGGAGCAGACGGCCTGGCAGGAGGGCGAATGATGAACAAGTACATCTTCGCTACCGCCGTCATTGCTCTGGTCTGCGTGCTGTTGCTGGCCGGCGCAGCATTGGCCCAGTCCGCCAGCCAGCCCTCACCCTCGTGGTACGTTGTGGAGAAAGGCAGAGCCTCCGGCGGGCGTTATCACCTGACCAGCGTGTCGTGGTACGTAAGTGGCACCGCCAGCGGTGGGGGTTACCGCCTGCTGAGCCCGTCCAGCCCCACCCTGCGAGGCAACGGCTGCTGCTGTACGTACCTGCCCTGTGTGTTGCGCAACCACCAGTAGGATGGTGGGGTCCAGGGCTAGAGTGGGTGAGTACACCCGACAGACTGGGCCGGGGTTGTCTGCTCTTCCCCACTAGGAAGAGTATGCCTACCTCCGGCCCGCCGAACCTCGCACCCGCCAGACTTCGGGAGTCTTGCGAGACTTCCGAAGTCTGGAGGAGAAAGGCGATGAAAAGGACATGAAAAACCGGTTTCTTCATTGCGCGTTGGCGACGCTATTGGGCCTCGTGCTGGCCCTGGCATTCATCGGCCTAGGTGCGGCCGCACGGGTGCGGCCCGCTTCAGCCGTGCGCTACGTGGCAACGACGGGCACAGACGCCGCGAACGACTGCACGTCGAAAACCAAGCCCTGCGCCACGATCCAGCACGCCGTTGACGTGGCTGCCCCCGGTGACGAGATTCGCGTCGCGGGCGGCACCTATAGCCGCGTGGGTACACTGGCCGTGATCACCAAAACGTTGTGGATGTGGGGCTGCTACGACCCGGCCTTCACCGCCCCCAATCCAGACCTGTACCAGACGGTGCTGGATGCGCAGTGGGGCGGGTCGGTGATCAGCATCACCAGCGTCGACGAGGTGGGGCTCATGCACCTGACGCTCACCCACGGCAACGGCAGCAGCAGCTGTGGCAGTTACGGCTGTGGCGGCGGCATCTACGCCGTGGATACCGATCTGCACGTGGGTCATTCCGTCATCAGTGACAACGTGGCGAACGCGGCCGGGGGTGGACATGGTGGTGGCATATACGTTGAGAGCAACAGGCAAGTGGACATCTGGGAGAGCCGCATCGTGAGCAACACCGCCAATGCCAACGCCGCATCCTCCGAGCACGGCGAGGGCGGTGGCATCTATGTCAACGGCGGCACAGCCTCGTTGGTGCAGAACCAGGTCCTCGACAACGTGGCGCACGTGTGGCAGGCGGGCTTTGGCGGTGGGGTCTACATGAACGGTGTCACGCACGCCGACGTGCTGACCAACGTCATCCGGGGCAACAAGGCCAACGGCACCAACAGCCCTTGGGGCAGTTATGGTGGTGGTTTCTACGTCAGCAACGGTTCGGCGGTGATGGTAGCTGACAACCAGATCGAGGACAACCTGGCAAACGGGACCGGTGGTGGAGTCGAGGTCGCGTATAGCAATGCCCACCTGACGCGCAACCGGATCATCAATAACACGGCCGCCGGCGGTGGCGCAGTTTTCATCCAGAGCACTACCCCCGTTACGTTGAGCAACAATCTCATCGCCCACAACTATGCCGGTTTCCGCTGTGGCGGGGTGTACGCGAGCCTCACATCCCTGCCCGGCAGCCAGGTCGTGTTGGTCAACAATACCATTGCCGACAACGGCGACATCGGCGTGGCAGACTGGACATCTGCTGTCCTGACGATGACCAACAACCTGATTGTCGGTCACGCGGTAGGGATCAGCATCAGAAACCCTGCTGGCAGCACTGTCTCCGCTGACACCAATCTCTTCTGGAACGTCTCCGATCCCATCACCGGCACACACGCTATCCTGGAGGACCCACTGCTGGCGTCGAATTATCACCTGCGCACAGGCTCGCCCGCTGTGAACGCCGGCCTCACTATCCCCTGGCTGACGGTGGACCTGGAAGGCAACCCCCGCCCGAAAGGCAGCAAGTACGACATCGGAGCATTCGAAGGGGAGTGGTGGGAGGTGGCTTTGCCGCTGGTAGTGCGCAACTGGAGCACGCAAATAGGCGGCTGCCCGGGCTACGCGGCGGGCATCTCTCTCATCACCGACAGGGAAGTCTACCCTGTGCCTGACCTGGCCGAACCTGCCCCACGCCAGTGGTTCACCGACCCGACCTTCGGCACCTGCCTGGTGCGCGTCACCGACCGGGCACACGACCCCTCGCCGGACGACGCCTCGACCGGGCTGGCGAACGAGTATGCGCGCGTGCAGGCCTTCAACGCTGACGGCAGACGGCTGCTCGTGCGTGGCACCGACGGCACGTGGTACCTGTACGACGCCCAGACTCTCTCGCCGCTGGGTGAAGTGCCTGTCGCGGTGGAACCGCGCTGGGACGCAGATGATCCAGACATACTGTACTACTCGGACGAGACCCGGCTGATGTCTTACAACGTGCAGACCGCAGTGCAGACTCAGATCCACGACTTTGCCGACGACCTTCCCGGCCAGAACCTGGCCGCCGTGTGGACGCGCTACGAGGGCAGCCCCTCGCGCGACCGCCGCTACTGGGGCCTGATGGCGGAGAACGAGGACTGGACTCCCGTCGCCTTCGTGGTGTACGACCGGCAGAGCGACCAGGTGACGGTCCGCGATATGCGGGATGTGCCGGGCGTGGAGGAGGACGTTGACCACGTGACTATGAGCCCGTTGGGGACCTACTTCCTTGCCTCCTTTGACCGCTATTGTGAGCCCGGACACCTGGGGGACGATGCGCACCCCTGCGGCCTGATGGTCTACGACCGGGACCTGAGCAACGGACGAAGCCTGCTGCGCATCATCGGCCACTACGACCCGGCACTGGACGCCCAGGGGCGCGAAGTGATCATCTACCAGGACATTGACACCGACCACATCTCGATGCTCGACCTGTCCACCGGCACGGTGACCCCGCTGTGGGAGATAGACTTTAGCCACACGGCGATCGGGCTGCACTTTTCGGGGCTGGCCTTCGACCGCCCTGGCTGGGCCGTGGTCTCCACCTACGACGACGATGCAGCCACGCACACATGGATGGACGACCAGGTTTTCGCCGTTGAACTCAAGCCAGGTGGGCGGGTGGTGCGGCTGGCGCACAACCACTCGGTGGTGGACGAAAGCCAGCCGGTGGAGCACTACTATTGGGCCGAGCCGCACGCCAGTGCCAACGCCGACCTGACGCGGATTCTGTTTACGACCAACTGGGGGCATTTCGACACGGGCGAGGTAGAAGTTTTTCTGATTGCACTGCCGCCAGATTGGACCGAGCGACTGCCTTAGCACCTAGAACTACAAGGCAGATGTTGGAAGCAGAGAACGCCGCTCTGCAGGAGCGGCTGGACGCATTGGAGGAGTAGGGCAAGTTGCCAACTTGCCCTGCTCCGGGCCTGGAGCGGCCTCAGGCCAAGCCTGATACCGGTCCAGCGTGCGGATTGCCCTGGGGTCGGCTTCGGTCGGCTACGATTGTGGGTAGAGGATTTCCTCCTGACCCTGCTCGGTCAGGCGGGTACAGCGGGTGGCATGGGCAATGACCTTGCTCTCGTATAGACTGGCTGCGGCGTGGAAGAGGCGCAGCACGTTGTCCAGGACTTCAAACAGGGTCATGGGGTCAGCATCTCGGCTGATGTCGAGAATGATCACACCAGGATGTTTTCGGTAGGGATACTTGCGAGGATCGGCAAAGTCTATATCTTGTGTAAGTAGGATGCGCTTTTCGGCACGGGCAAACTGGTAGTGGAAATGGTCATCACGACCTCTAAACCCAAGTTGGATAGCATGTTTACAGCTATGTCCCTTGTGTCGCATGCGACGGGAGACCTCCTCAAGCGGCATGTGTTCGTCCAGATAGAACCGCATAAGCTACGCAATCTCCAATTCTGGGTAGCCCATCGTCTCGATAGCATAGCGTATGGCCTTTTCCACCTGGTCCCGGTTGTATTGAGGGTACTGTTCCAGGAATTGCTCCAGCGTGTAGCCGTGCTCGAGGAACTGAAATACCCAGTCAATCGGCATGCGTGTGCCGGTGATGCAAGGTTGGCCACCCATGATACGTGGGTCGCTGGTGACAGGCGGCAAGGTGTGGATTTCCAGTTCGATCACCTGGTTATCTATGAGCCCTTCCGCTGCATCCAGCGGCTCAAAGATGCCGTCTCTGTAGACTGCCCGGATAGCAGTACTCATCCTTCACCTCCTGCTTTGCATTCCATTATACGTGTCCGTCGCCGAAAAGTCAAAATTGGCAAGTGGGAGACCAGTGGGTTAGAATGGAGGGAGACAAGATGCAACGTTGGTTTGTGTCAACCGGCGTAACCGTGGTGCTGTTACTGGCTTTGGGGTGGGGCGCTTGTATGCCGATACCCCCGGCCAGCAGCATGTCTATATCCTCGCCCACGCCTCCGGCCATACCTGTGGCTTCGAACCGTACCCCAAACTCCACTACCTACTACGTCCGTCCCGACGGCGGCTCCACCACCCAATGCACGGGCCGCATGGATGCGCCCTACCCCGGCAGCGGGACGGGGCAAGCGTGTGCCTGGGACCATCCCTTCCGTGCGCTCCCACCGGATGGTACGCCGCGCATCGCCGGTGGCGACACGCTGGTCATCGCCGCCGGCAGTTACCGGATGGGTTATGACGCACCCGGGGCCGATAACTGCGAATCGGACTATCCCTGGGATTGCTACATGCCGCCCATCCCCAGCGGCCCCGACCCGGCGCACCCCACCCGGGTCGTAGGGGCCGGGTGGGACGCCGGGTGCTTCACCAGGCCCGCACTGTGGGGCACCGAGCGCGCGAACATGATTCTCAACCTCACCGATGCCAGCAACGTCGAGATTGCCTGCCTGGAGATCACCGACCACCTCGGTTGTGTCGAATCTCACACCGGGGGTTTGGCCTGCGAGCGCGATACCTATCCCTATGGGAACTGGGCTGCCGATGGCCTGTATGCCGAGGATTCCGCGAACGTTCATCTGCGGGATCTGAACATCCACGGCCTGGCAACCGCGGGGATGCGTGCTGGCAGGCTCTCCAACTGGACGGTGGAGAACGTGCGCATCGCGGGCAACGGGTGGGTCGGTTGGGACGGGGACATTGACGGCAACGACTCAAACTCGGGCACGCTCACTTTCCGGCACTGGACGGTCGAGTGGAACGGCTGCGGCGAGACCTACCCCGGCGGCCAACCGACCGGCTGTTGGGGCCAGACGGCCGGTGGGTACGGCGATGGCGTCGGCACCGGTGCCACCGGAGGGGACTGGATCATCGAGGATTCGGCCTTTCTGCACAACACCTCCGACGGCCTGGACCTGCTCTACCACGAACTGGGTGGGCGCATCGTCATTGACCGCGTGCGGGCCGAGGGCAATGCCGGCAACCAGGTCAAGATCACCGGCCAGTCCGCGATCACGAACAGCGTGCTGGTGGGGAACTGCGCCTTTTTCGAGGGCAAATCGTTCACTTACAACGTAGATCCCTGCCGGGCGCTCGGCAACGCGCTGGAAGTCGTCTACGCGGGAGGGGAACACGTCTCCATCGTGAACTCGACGTTCTACGGGCAGGGGGATGGGCTGGTTGGCGGAGGTCCACGCGAAGGATACAGTTGCAACGGCACGGAAAGCCTGATGGGGCGGAACAACATTTTCCTGGGAGATACAGACTATTTTGATCCTGGGGACGTCACCTTTCTCTTCTACCAGGAGGGCTGTGCTGGCCTGAAACTCGACTCGGACTACAACATCGCCTACAATGCGAAGAACATCGAGTGTGGAACCAACGGCCCGTATGTGAATTCGCGCTCCCACGACCTGTGTCAGAATCCCCAACTCTCTGGACCGTTCACTGGCAACGAATATGGCATGGTTCCAGTCCCAGGTAGTCCTGCCATTGACACGGGCAACAACGCTGTCTGCCCGGCCACCGACATTCTCGGCAACCCCCGCCCGGTGGATGGCAATGAGGATGGGAATGCCATCTGCGACCGGGGGGCGTACGAATGGTGGGGGCCATTCGCCATCTCCGTGACTAAAACTGCGACCCCGACGATGGTCTATGCCGGTGACACCGTATCCTTTACCATCCGGGTGGACAACCTCAGCGTCGAGCCGGTTACCCTGACTCGCCTGGACGACACCGTCTTCGGCGACTTGACAGACGAGTGCGGGTTGCCAGTACTCATCGCCACGGACAATTTCTCCACATGTGTGATCAGCCGCACTATCGAGGCCGACCACACCAACACGGTCACCGCTACGGCCGAGGACGGCGATGGGGATGAAGTCACCGATTCTGACGACGCCAGCGTGGATGTCATCGACACCGCCGTCCGGGTGGTGAAACAGGCCAGTGCCGATACGGTCAAAGTCGGTGAGACGATCACCTACACCTACATCGTGGAGAACGTCGGCAATACGACGCTGACCAACGTCAGCGCCAGCGACAACCGGCTGGGGACCATCAGTCTCGGTCACGCCACGCTGGCACAGGGTGAAGTCACCACCGGCACTGCCGCGTACCTGGTGATCGAAAGCGACCTGCCCGGCCCGCTCACCAACACCGTGACCGTCACCGGTACGCCACCGGTAGGTGCTGACGTGACTGACACTGACACCATCACCGTCTTCATCAAACCGAAGGGCAGCACGATCTACCTGCCCATAGTTCTGAAACGATAGAGTGAAAGATGAGCAGCAAATATGTGCGCACGATAGTCTGTGGGCCGCTGCTTCTCCTGACCGTGCTTCTCCTGACCTGTGGCGGCAACCCGCCCGGTACGGATGGCATGGCCTCGCCTGCCAACCCCATCCCGGCCGCGGACGACGACTCTTTCGTCTACCTGCCGCTGGTCTCCACACCCCAGGGGCTCCCGGAAGTGGCGGGGTGTGCCGTTTTCCCTGCCGGTAATATATGGAGCGCGCCTGTGGACACACTGCCCGTGCACGCCAACTCGGATGCCTACGTCGCCACCATCGGGGCCGGCGAGTACGTCCACGCCGACTTTGGCTCCGGCGAATGGCCACCCGGCTCCGGTGCACCCATCGGCATCCCCTACGTGGCCGTGCCGGGCACCCAGCCGAAGGTGGACGTCACCTTTGAATACGACGACGAGAGCGATCCCGGCCCGTACCCTGTCCCGCCGGATGCGCCCATCGAGGGCGGCGCGGATAGCGAGGGCGACCGGCACGTCCTGGTGGTGGACCACGATCATTGCATCCTGTACGAGTTGTATTATGCCTTTCCCCAGCCTGATGGGACCTGGCTTGCGGGTTCTGGGGCCATCTTTGACCTGCACTCCAACGCGCTGCGGCCGGCCGGCTGGACTTCGGCCGACGCGGCGGGCCTACCGATCCTGCCGGGGCTGGTGCGTTACGAAGAAGTCGCGCAGGGCAAGATCCGGCACGCGCTGCGCTTTACCGCGCCCCAGACCCGCCGGGCGTACGTCTGGCCCGCCCGTCACTATGCGTCGGACCTCACCGGGGCGCAATACCCACCCATGGGCCAACGCTTTCGCCTGCGGGCTGACTTTGACGTTTCGGGGTTCTCACCACCGGTACAGGTCATCCTGCGGGCGCTCAAGACATACGGCTTGATCCTGGCTGACAACGGCGCGGCCTGGTACATCTCAGGCGTGCCAGACGAGCGCTGGGACAACGACGTGTTGCACGAACTGCATCAGGTTCACGGTTCGGATTTCGAGGCGGTGGACGTGTCGCCGCTGATGGTAGACCCCAACTCGGGCCAGGTGCGGAGCCCCTGAGAATCGCACCTGAGCAATCCGTTGACTGCATTTCGTGTGCCGGGTTCGGAGTCCTCAACTTGTTAGGGACTGTGCCAAGGAGGTGGTTTTATGGAGTGTAATGTCTAAGCCTGTACATACGACTGTCTGTTTCATTGGTCACTGTCCAAGATGTAGGACAATTTGCCAAATTGTCCTACAAAGGAGGAACAAGAAATGGCAAGGCAAAATCAGATTTCTCGACGTCACCTGTTGTGGCTGGTGGTGGCTCTGCTGGCCGGCCTGATGCTGGCCATAGGGACGGCATCGGCCATGGCACGTTCGGCCAGTCCGACCAGCCCCATGCAGGTTACCGGCCACATCAGAGGTTCCGTTCGCACGCCAGGCAATATGCCGGTAGACGGCGGTTGGATCCACATGCGCGGCGAGGCGGGCCAGCCCGAGCGTGGCGCGCCGATTGCGGCGGCCGGTTACTTCTCGATCACCGACCTGCTCCCCGGCCCCTACACAATAATCGCCCACCCGGTCGAGGACTCCCCCTACGCCGCCTCAGAGCCAAGACTCGTCCACATCCTGAGCGGGCAGTGGGCCTCGGAGACCTTACTCCTGACCGAAGTGCGCATCAGTGGCTACGTGCGGGATAGCGATAGCGGTGCTGGCATCGCAGGGGCTGGAGTCGTGGCCCATGACATCGCCTGGACGGTAGAGCGGTGGGACATCACCAACGTCACCGGCGAGTTCAAGATCGGTGCTGTGTTGACCGGCGTGACCTATATCCTGGACGCTGTCCCACCACCTGGGACTGACTACGTCCCGCCGCTGCCACGCCCAGTCATCCCTCCCACCACCGGCGTGGTCCTCGAAATGCACATCCCGCCGACCAACGTGGTGGGGATCGTCCACGGTCCGACCGGGGGGCCGGTACCTGGCGCGGCGGTCATCGTCTATCGCCCAGGGTTCTGGCTCGAGACCCATGCCGACGGGTTGGGGCATTTTCTCTTCCGCGGCCTGCCCACCGGTACCCTCCAACTACGCGCTGCCCCGCCCTGGGGCCCGTATGGCGAAGGCTTGATGGCCAGCGAGCCCTTCACTATCTCCATTCCTCTGCCCGATCCAGACGTCGGCGTGATCACGCTGCCGCCCGCCCCTAAGAGATTGACCGGACAGGTCCTCAACGCAGGCACAGGCGCTGGCATACCTGACGCGGTGGTCGAGGCGCATCGCCTCGACGGGCCAGGTTTTGCCGATGCGCCCACGTCCCCTACTGGTGCGTTCACGCTGAGCCTGCCCGGCGGCGAGTGGCACGTGAGCGCGCGGCCCCTCTCTCCACCGGCGCCGTGGATCTTCCCCGGTCCGCCTGCCTGGGTCGTCTTCGCACCGCCGCCTACCGATCCAGAGACCAAGACGGTAACCCTGGCAGTGATTCCGACGAACGCCTGGGTGACCGGTCGGGTCGTCTGCCCCGATGGCTTCCCCTGTGACGGCAACCCGCCCTACGAGGGAGGTGTCTTGCCCCAGGACATCTGGGTCGAGTTGCGCCACGACATCATTCGCAACGGCGCCGAGTTGCGCCCCGGCTACGTGTTCACCATCCCCATTCCGGCCGGTGGATATGAGCTCGCAGTCCACCTGGGTCACCCGGCGATGCAAGGGCCACGGCCAATCCCGGTCTTTGTCGGGCCTGGGGACGTACTCAACGTGGGCGACATCCCGCTCATGCACAAGAATGCCACCATCTTGGGTTGGGTCCGCAACGAGTTCGGCCAGGGCGTGCCCGGTGTGCGCGTCGTGGGCTGGCAACGCGAGGGGGTCGGCCAGGGGTGGGCCGAGACCGGCATCAACGGGGATTACGCCATGCAGGTCATCCCTGGCGAGTGGTTCGTCGAGCCCCAGCCGGGCCCCGACATGCCCTACGTCTTCAACGGTCACCCACGGCTGGTGCGCCTGGCGCCGGAGGGCACGATGGCGGGTGTGGACTTTGCGCTGGCTACCGCGGGGGCGCGCATCGAAGGGATCGCCGTAGATGCCAAAAACCCAGCCGCCGGGCGGCTGTGGGGCCTGGACGGCTGGGCCTGGGCCCGCCTCTTCCCATCAGATGAGTTCTTCTCCGACGCGCCGATGCGGGACGGTGGCTTCATGCTCAAGGCCCAGGGCGGCGCAGACTACAACGTCGGCCTGAACCTGCCGCCCCACGCCCCCTACGTCTCAGGCAGCACCGGTCCTGTGCCGGTCCTCCCGGCGGCGCACGTGTTCGTCACCGTGCCGCTGGAGCACAAAGATGCCGTGATCAAAGGACGCCTGATCGTTGCAGGGACTGTAGCCCCCGCAATCGGTGTCAAGGGCGACGTCTTCGGTGAGGATGGGCAGGGTCACTGGGTCGGCGTCGGTGTGAACCCGGCCGACGCCTGGTATGAGCTGGGCGTGATCTCCGGCACCTGGCACTTGCGTGCCCGGGTAGACCCGGCCAGCGGCTACGTGGCAGTGCCGACGACGACGCTGGTGACCGTTCAGGCGGGCCAGGTCGCCTCTCCGGTGAACTTTGAGGTGTGGCCGATCAATGCTTTGATCGGCGGCCAGGTAGTGGCACCGGACGGCACCACGCCGGTGGGAGCCTTTGTCTTCGCCGAAGGCGAGTCGCCCTTTGTCGGCCACTTCGCTGCCCACATCTGGTGCGATGCATCCGGCCACTTTACGTTGTCCGTACCGTCAGGCGTCTACGTCGTGGGCACAGGGCTGCCTCCTGACGAACTGGAGGCGAGGGACTGGCTGAACCCGCCGCCTGTAGATGGCGTCGCCGTCTCAGCCACCCACTCGGAAATGGGCCTGCTCTTGCGCTTCCGCCAGTTAGACGGCGAGATCCACGGCACGATAACCTTCGCCCCCGGCCTCGTCGTCACGCCGACCCACCCGGCCTACGTGTGGGGCTGGGCCGACACCGGCGAATGGGCGGAGGCCGAGGCCGTCTTCAACTCGCACACAGCAACCTACACGCTGTGCGTCGTCTCCGACACCACGTGGCACGTGGGCGCGGTCTACGAAGACCCGGCCAACGGCTTCTTCTACGAAAGCCCCGAGGCGGTGGTGCCTATCGTGCCACCAATCGGCAAGGTCCAGCAAGACCTGGTACTGGGTGGCCCCTGGCCATTGCCGCACCCGTGGATCCTCAGTTTCGACGCGAGTGTGATGCAGACCATCATCCTGCCCGATGGCCTGGAACTCAGCATCCCGCCCGGGGCACTGGCCATTTCTGGCACGGTCACGCTCTTCATCCTCCCCACCCAAGAGATGCGGCCGGAACCCGGGCACGAGATCATCGGCCGCGGCTACGCGATGTGGGCGGTTGACGAGAATGGACAGCAGATCACCCAGTTCAACCAGCACGTGACGCTGACCTTCCTCTACCCGCCTGACGCGGAACTGGCCCTGCACGGCATCTCGGAGCACAAGTTGATCCCGGTCTACTACTCGACGCTGGTCGGGCAGTGGATCCTGGCCGATAGTTACGTGGTGGACACGGTCAACAACCTGATTACGCTCCAGATCAGCCACTTTACCAAGTTCGGCATCATGTCCACCCGTGAAGCGATATACACTGTCTACCTGCCACTCGTCCTCAGGAACTTTAGCCGGTAGGCTGTGCTATCTCCAGGTCCAACAGACTTCGGAAGTCTTCCCAGACTTCCGAAGTCTTTTTTTGCAACGTTCCTGTAACGCAAGTGAAACCCCCAACTTTTGATTTTTGAGCGAAAGTAAGGTATAGTCATGGATATGAAAAAGGAGAGACAGACGCTCCTGCAAGCCATCAGCGCGTACGTGCCCGGCTTCGTCGTGCGCCGGGCCATCGCCGCTCCATACGCCTCCCCGGCGGGGCGGGCGGAGCGGATGCACGCCGCCCTGCTCTTTGCCGACGTCTCCGGCTTCACCGCCATGTCCGAAAGCCTGGCCCGCCTGGGCAAGGAGGGGGCCGAAGAACTGACGCGCATCCTCAACGCCTACTTTACCGCCATGATTGACCTGGTGCGGGACTATGGCGGGCAGGTCGTCAAGTTCGGCGGTGACGCCATCACCTGCGCGTTTGTGAGTGGCCAGGAACCCGGTTTTTCAGAAAAAACCGGGTTTCTTTCGAAAGTTCTGCGCGCCTGCACTTGCGCACTGGCGATGCAGGAAAGGGCCGCGGAGTTTCAGGCGGTAGAGACGAAGGGAGGCGTTTTCGCATTGCGCATGAAGATCGGCCTCAGCGCGGGCTCCGTGTTGTTCCTGAGCGTAGGCGACC
>Ga0315285_10004178_pt1 | contig 15004 bp, 17 predicted proteins | sample YL17G09_36_MG_FD_203698 | JGI IMG/M metagenome (GOLD analysis project Ga0315285, IMG submission 203698) | Sediment microbial communities from Yellowstone Lake, YNP, Wyoming, USA - YL17G09_36 | ecosystem: Environmental > Aquatic > Freshwater > Lake > Sediment | place: USA: Wyoming | collected...
AGGAGGGAAGGACGGGAGATTGCGAGATGCTGGAAACTCCAGAAAAGATCCGGGAACTTCAGAGGAAACTATACCAGAAGGCCAAGCAGGTGGACCCAGGCTGCGAAAGCCTCTGGAGGAAGATGATTGGAAAGTCCCGCCATGGCGGGAGAAAACTGAACGTACGGTTTGATGAGGGGGAGCTGGAGATAGAGCATTAGCCACTACGCCAGCTCTCTACTCTACCTCCCTCCTGTCTTCTGAAGCCTCCCCTATTGGTCTTAAAAAACAAATGTAGAATACTTTTGCCCTTTACCCCGTTAGAAATAGTGTCCCGCTGCTCTGCAGCGGGGTTAGGCTTAGAATAATTCCGGCGGGGTTTAATGCCCCGCTGGAATTTCTAACGGGGTTTACCGTTTGTCCCATGGAGGCGCTAAACGAAGTTCACCGACTGCCACCTCTTTAGGCCATATCTGGATGTTTTTCCCATCTTGCCACTGCCGGAACCCGTATTTAATGATGGCCGACCCGTTTTCCCTGAACTTGATCGGACCTCGCACCGTCATCATTTCCACCTTGCCGATGGTGCTCCGAAGCTTTTCTCTATCCAGTGTTCCAGCCGTCTCGATGGCCTTGGACAGGATCTGCATGGCCCCATAAGCGCAGCCGACCGGTATGCCGATGCTCGTCACATCAGGATTTTTAGCTCTGTAATCTTTTACCACTCTGTCATTCCCGGGGTAGCGCATGGTCTCATCCCAGTTCCCATCCGATACAATATAGTTTGCATCTTTTCCCATCGCATCCCCGTATGTGCTAAGATCGGGTCCCCGAATAAAGAGGGTCATCTTTGGTGCATAATTGAGTTCTTTCATCTGCTTAACGATGACAATGCTCTGTGGTGGCGTGGGAACCGAAAACACAGCGTCAGCGCCGGCAGACCTCAGATCCATGATCAAAGACGAAAAATCTCTTGTCGGGGGAGCGTACTTCAGGTCAGCCACGATCGTGTATCCCCGTTTCTTGGCCATCTCCCTGATATACTCACCGCATTCCTTTCCCCAGTCCACCTGGAGTTCCATATGGCCCAGTTTGCGCGGCCTTTGATCTTGAGGAATGGAATCGAGAAGATCATAAAAGGTGGTCACTTGATCATGAGCCAGAGAAAATGGCACAAAGATATATTTGAAACCTTTCTTGAATGGGGCCTCTGCCGCAACCGTCACGCCGATCCAGGGAACTTTGTTTTTCTCCGCGGTCGCCATACCGACCACATTCAGATCGCTCGAGAATCCTCCCAGAAAAGCAACCACATTATCGACAGAATACAACTTATCGAGCCTCGTCGTCGTCTTGACCGAGTCGGATTCATCATCTAATATGATCAACTCGATCGGTAGCTTTTTATTATACTCCTTGACGAAGACCCCTCCGGCATCATTGATGTGCTTCACCGCAATTTCATAACCCGCTCTGACATCTTTACCCCCTGCCGCCATGGCACCGGTCAGGGCAATGACCGCCCCAAGTTTAATCGTGGGCGGAGCTGGTGCGGCCAGTACATGGCTCACTGCTGTTAACATCATGAAAACCAAAACACCTGTTACGAGAAGACCTTTTTTCAACCACTTCTTCTTTTCCATAAGACACCTCCCTTTTTGTGAAGTATATTTTTAAATGGACCCGTCCCTAAGACGTCCCGAAAGACCGAACCTTTTTGCCTTCTGAAGTCTCTTCATCAATCCGATCAACCCTTCAGGCAAGAAAAGGATTGTTAAGATAAATACAATACCAAAGATTAAAACATTCATCTGCCCCAAATTGATTGCAAACAACTCCTTTAGTAGCACAAAGCAGACTGACCCTATCAGAGGACCGATCACCGTACCTGGACCTCCGATAAAGGCGATGAGCACCGGGTCAAAAGACCATCCCAACTCAAAGGGGACATAGTAGTAATAGCTTGCCACATAGAAGGAAAAGAGTCCACCCCCTAAGCCCGCAATCAAGGTGCTGAGACTCATAGAGATCACTTTGTATTTAAATGTATTGATTCCAATAGCCTCTGCAGCGTCTTCATCCTCCCGAATGGAAATGAAAGCCAAACCCAGCTTGGAACGGGTTAAGGCGTAGACAAGCCCGATGGCGATTATGCTCACGGTCACCGCCATGTAATAGATCGGAACAAGGCTATATTTTGAGAGATATTGTGGAGGGGAAAAGCTCACTCCTGGGAAAAGGTTCTGGACCGTTATGATGGCGATCATGGACAAGGCGAGGGTCCCAATGGCAAAGTAATGCCCTTTCAACTTGAAGGCAGGAAATCCTATGGCAGAGGCGAGGAGGAGCGATGAGATCGAACCTCCGCATAAGGCGAGGTAAGAAGGTGCGCCCATGACCCAAAGATATCGGAACACGAGCGCGCCGATTCCAAAAAACGTAGAATGTCCTAAACTGATCTGTCCGGTAAGCCCTCCCAAAATATTCCAACTGTGGGACAGTACGGTGTAAAGAGAGATCAGGATGATGAGGTTGAGAATATATGCCTTGGTGATGACCAAAGGCACCAAGGCTAAGCCAATCACGATTCCAGCAAGGAGAAGGATATGTTTCATGCCTTTTTCCCAGCCAATCCCTGGGGTCTAAACATCAGGATCAGAACAAATAGAATGAGGCCAAAGACCTCCCGGTAAGGGGTACCCACGAGATAGACTCCTCCTGCCTCAATCGCCCCGAGGAGGAGACCTCCTATTAATACTCCCTTGATGCTGCCGAATCCAGCGAGAATCAAGACAATCAGGGCTTTATTCGTCAGATCAAAAGAAATCGCCGGGTTGAAGGCGTTCAGAGAGGTCAAAACGCCAGGAATCCCAGCTAAGGCAGACCCGATCGAAAAGGCCACCAGACATACCCTATTGACGTTAATGCCCATCAACGTCGCAGCCTCGTGATCCAGTGACACCGCTCTAATGGCCTTTCCGAAGTAAGTCCTGGTGAGGAACAAATGGAGGGCAATAATGACAATAATGGCTAATGCGACTCCTCCCAAACCAATGTATGGCAAACGTACCCCCAACACCTGCACGACTTTCCCAGTATAAACCGTTGTCACAGCCCTTTCATCCGCAGTCCAAAAGAGGATGGCCAGATTGGAAAAGATCAGTAACAGGCCAAACGAAATCAGCAAGGAGTTCTTAATTTTCTCTCCCTCCGGAAATTTCATGAGCGATTGGAAGAGAATCTTAAATAGGATCCATCCAATGACAAAAAACAAAGGGGTAACGACCACAATGAACAGGAAGGGATCGATGCGCGTGTAAAAAAAGGCCCAGAAGGTGGTGTATGACGCCAACATGATGAGCCCTCCGTGGGCTACCATCAAATAATTCATGACCCCAAACACCAGAGAAAGCCCTAAGGCCACCAATCCGTATAAAGCTCCGTTTAGTATTCCGTAACTAAGAATTTGAGCCACATGCAGCATAAAGGATCATCCCATCGCTAGGTAAGCATTTTTAATCTCTTTGTTATTCAAGAGATCGCTTCCGCTCCCCTCGGTCGTAATTCGGCCGTTCTCAATCACGTATCCCCGGTTGGCTATCTTTAAGGCGAGGCGAACATTCTGCTCCACGACCAGGATCGCCATTTCTTTGGAGCGATTGATCTCTTCAAGAGTATCGTAGATATTTTTCACAATGAGAGGCGCCAGCCCCAAAGAGAGCTCATCCACGAGGAGCCATTTCGGATCGGACATTAACCCTCTGGCAATGGCCACCATCTGCTGTTCTCCTCCACTTAAGGTACCTGCGATTTGGCGGAGTCTTTCACTCAGGACCGGAAAGATTTCGGAAATCCACTTTAAGTTTTGATCTTTCAGCTTACGGGCCCGATCGATAAATCCACCCATTTCTAAATTTTCCAAGACCGTCATGTCCCGAAATAACCTTCTCCCCTCTGGGATTAATATGACACCCATTTCCACTATTCGATGGGCTGGTATGGCGTCTGATCGGATCCCATCAATGCTCACGCTCCCTTTAGAAGGCCTCAAAATTCCCGAGATGGTTTTTAATATGGTAGTTTTTCCAGCCCCATTCGATCCTATTAAAGAGACGATTTCCCTGTCTTCTACTCTAAATGAGATGTCCCATAAGGCCTGGATATCTCCGTAGTGAACGGCCAAATGTTCGACTTTAAGCATGGAAATCTTCTCCCAAATAGGCCTCAATCACTTTCTTATCGTTCACAGCCTCTTTCGGAAGTCCGTCAAATATTTTATTACCTGAACTGAGCACGATCACCCTATGTGAAACACCTAAGATCACCTTTATAACATGTTCCACAATCATGAGAGTTATTCCAAGCCCTTTTATCTTCATGATCAGGCGAAGGCCTTCTTCTATTTCTGCAGGGTTCAAGCCTGCAAAAACCTCATCGAGTAATAGTAATTTAGGTCTTGTCGCTAAGGCCCTTGCTATTTCAAGCCTCTTGCGATCGATTAAACTGAGTTTTGCGGCGACGATATCTTGCTTCCTGCTCAAATTCGTCAAATCGAGTATTTCCATCGCTTCTTTTTTTGCCTGTTTCATGTCTTTTGCAGGCTCTCTCCCATAAGCTCGGCCTGCCATTACGTTTTCTAAAGAAGTTAATCGAATAAAAGGTTTGACTAATTGGAAAGTCCTTGTGATTCCAAACTTACATATCGTAGAAGGTCTCTGGTTTGTAATATTGTTCTCCAAATATTCGATTTTGCCCTCGTCCGTTTTTAAAAAGCCCGTGATTAAGTTAAACAGGGTCGTTTTTCCAGATCCGTTTGGCCCTATCACTCCTAATATCTCTTCCTCTTCAAGTGAGAATGTTAGTTGCTGAATGACCATCAATCCCCCAAATGATTTAGAGACATTTTCAACCTTTAAGAAGGGTGTTGCCAAATTCAATATTTTTTACTCCTTTTTCATTTCCGTAACAGTTGATTTCCAATAATTACTTTCTGGATCTCGGTCGTTCCTTCATAAATCCTGCCTCAGTTGCCTCGGCATATGGTCGCATCCTACACATCTTCTCACTCTACGTCAAGTTGTATTTTCACCTAAGTCCCCTAATTTTAGACAAGTAAATCCTAAGCGTCGACATCATTCATGAGGTACACCACTCGCTTCGAGTCCTGCAAAGGAAGAAATCAGCAAACAAAAAGGCCCATGCTGTTGGCACGGGCCTTTTGTCTGCTGGCTCTCTTTTGTCATTTCGATCTTGAATGGGAATATGGTTTGCTGTATTATAATTATAATCTCCTTATTGGTTTCACCTTGCGGGTGATACCTATATATCACCAAACCTATGAAATCCAAAGGGAGATTCCTATTTTTTAAACTCCTATATCTTTTTTAGGGTGACGGGTTTTAAGATATATTTTAGGATTTTTTATAACCTTCCTTTAAGAGACGGATAAGAACAATAAGATCGCTCTCCCTGTCCTTTTAGACATAAAGGGGAGGGTTGCTCGAAGCTATGGAGTAGAGAAGGGTTCCTTTAGCTTTCATCATTAACCGGGAAGGTTTGATGGAAGGAATAATCGTTGGTCAAAGGGAATGGTGCGGACCAACTTCTGAGGATGCCTTAAAAGAACGCAGGATCGTTGACAAATACCATCATTTTCGTATAATATTCCTTGTTTCCCATTTAAGTCAGGAGTTTTTTGTGAAGTATCTCTATAAGTCAGAAAGTTATTCCATTCCTCAGAGGTTACATTTCATCCCTCTTAAAGAGACTGTCATCTTTCCTTACGTCATTGCCCCTCTCTTTTTTCAGACGGATGAGGCCCTCACCCTATTGAATAAGGCGATACTGGAGAATAGCCTCATCGGATGTGTTGGCCAGCGTGACCCTCATCTCAAAAACATCCCAGCCGGGGCAACTCCGAAAGACGGACCTTCTGCGGGAATCACCATTGCCACGGCCGTCCTTTCTCTTTTAAAAGGCAAGCCCGTACCCCATGAGATAGCGATGACCGGAGAGTTGACATTGAGTGGAAGAGTGCTTCCTGTTGGAGGGATTAAAGAGAAGATTCTGGCTGGCCGAAGGGCTGGGGTGAAGGCAGTGATCCTGCCCAAAAAGAACGAAGAGAATCTCGATGATATCCCGGACTATGTCAAAAGGGAGATGAACCTTGTTTTGGTTGAACACATACAGGAGGTGTTGGATCTAACTTTGCCCTCCTAGAAAAAAAATTCTGAGTTCGGAGTTCGGAGTAAAAGATCAGAAACTCCGAACCCCGAACTAAATTACTCCGAACTACTTATTCCGATGGCACCTTTTAAAGCTGGTTTCATCTCCATTTTGGGGAGGCCAAATGTCGGGAAATCGACCCTATTCAACCGCATCCTTGGGGATAAAATTGCCATCGTTACTGAAAAGCCCCAAACCACACGAAACCGAATTCTCGGCATTAAAAATGTAGAAGGAGGCCAATTCATCTTCCTCGATACTCCCGGACTCCATGAAGGCAGATCGGAATTGAACCAGCGAATGGTTCGAACGGCCATTGCTTCAGGTCAAGATGCAGATATCCTTATCTTTATCATCGAAGCATCATCCCCTCTTGTGGAAAAGGACCGGCAGATGATCGAATCCCTCAAGGGAAGTAACGGCGTCCCTTTTCTGGCCATCAATAAGATCGATTTGGTGAAGAAAGAAACCCTCCTCCCGATCATCGATCAATATCAAAGACTCCATCCCTTCCATAAGATCATCCCCATTTCAGCGATCACTGGAGAAGGGGTGGATATCTTGTTAGACGAAATCTTGGAAGTTCTTCCCGAATCCCCACCCTATTTTCCGGAAGATATGATCACAGACCAGACGGAACGTTTCCTGGTTTCCGAAATCATTCGAGAGAAGGTGATCCAACAATCCTATCAAGAAATTCCCTATTCAACCGCTGTCACCATCGAAGAGTTTAAAGAGCATCCTGAAAGGAATCTGGTCGTCATTAAGGGAACGATCTGTGTTGAAAGGAATTCTCAGAAAAAAATCCTCATCGGAAGGGGAGGGCAGAAATTGAGAAAGATTGGAGAGACGGCCAGAAAAGAGGTAGAGGCCTTTTTGAAGAGCAGGGTCTTTTTAGAATTGTGGGTGAGCGTGGAGAAAGATTGGACCCACAATCCTCGTGCCCTGAGTCGGTTGGGTTATTAATACAAACGCATTAAGTCTCATTACAGTCAACGGAATCACCCCTCACCCCATCCCTCTCCCCAGTCGATAAGACCCGACCACGGGCGGGGAGAGGGGAGGGTGAGGGGGGCCTCGTGTCAAAGAAATAAATGCGTTTGTATTAATAAAAGCGGTTAGAACGTGATGACTGTTTAGAACGTTTTGATCGTTTGACGAAATTAACGATCTAAACGAATGATTCAGTGATTTTGAGGTGACCTTTTTGTGGAAGAGAAGGAATCTTTAGGAAGATACCTAAAAAGGGAGCGGGAATTCAGGGACATCTCTTTGAGAGAGGTTTCAAAGAATACGAAGGTGAAGGAGCATCTCCTCAAGGCCATCGAAGAGGATCAATATGTCTCTCTTCCCTCTCCCACCTATGTCAAAGGGTTCCTTTTATCTTATGCAAAATATATCGGGCTTGACCCAAACGATGTTCTCCTTCGTTATGAGAGTAGTTTAAAAGGGAAATCGGTCACCCGGCCTGAAGCCCCACCCGAAAAGAAGATTTTATGGAATATAAAATATCCATGGATGATTGGGGGAATCATTGTGGTCAGCCTCTTCGCCTCTTATTTCCTTTTCCTTCATCCTTCTAAACCACCCATTGAATCCATCTCTGTAAAACCTAAGGTTGAAGAAACACTTCCCTCTCCTCCTCAAATCGCTGGCACGACCTCCACTCCAGAGGAACAACCTTTCTCGCTTCAGCTGAAAGCGGTCGAGGAAACCTGGGTTCGCATTCAGATCAATGGCCAACCCGAAAATGAAATGACCCTTAAACCAGGAGAATCGACCTCCCACCGGGCGCTGAACCGAATCCATCTCTTGGTTGGAAATGCGGGTGGCCTTGACATCATCTTCAAAGGGAAGTCCTTGGAGAGATTTGGAAAATCGGGAGAAGTGGTCAATCTGATCTTCACTCCCCAAGGGGTGGAAGCGCAACGCCTTGAAAAACCAAAACCCAAACCGGAGTAATTTGGGTTACAAGTTGAGATTTCTGAAAAAGTCCAGAAATCTCTGATTAAGAGAGCGTGTAGTAGTTTTTCAGAGCTCTCAAGTTTACGCCTTGACAAAAGTGTGCTATTTTAGTACACATAGAAATAATCCATACTTTGGAAATAGCCTCCTCTACCAGGGGAAGGAGGGTTTGATTTGATCCTTCGACTGCGCCCAAATCCTGCTCTTTAGATCAGGGATAAAGGCGCGCTCAGGGTCAACCCTGAGCGTACGACTGCCCCCTCAGCTTGGGCCGAAGTCAAGCTCCCCGACCGGAACTCGGGGAGAGAGCCGAAGGATTGATTTTGAGATGGATAGAGTGAAAAAGGATTACCGCAAGTTTTATAGAATTTTTCTCATCTTATTTCTCCTCTCTTTCAGTGCTAATCTTTTCGTGTTGACTCTCTACCTTAAAGAAAGGAAGGGCGTCCCATCTCCACCCCCAAAAGAGAGTAAAGAGATTCAGGAAGTAAAAGCCCCTAAAGAAGTAAAAGCTCCTGAAGTGAAAGCTCCTCAGGAAGTAAAGCCCCCCAAAGAAGTAAAAGGCCCCCCGGTGATGGTTCCTCTCCCTTTCGTTCATATTAAAAACAAAGACTATTTCCTGCTTTGCGATAAGCAAAACAAAACCCTCCACCTTTATCGTTCCGAAAAGGGTGGTTTTTCGTTAATCAAAAGTTATTCTTGCATCGTAGGGTCCAATAACGTGGATAAGAGGGAAGCCGGAGATTTGGCAACACCTGAGGGCATCTATTTTTTAACCTCTTCCATGGCTGGAAAGAGTCTGCCCGAAAAGTACGGTTTTGGAGCCTTTTCACTCAACTACCCCAATTTTCTTGATCAAAAGGAAGGGAAAAAAGGCAGTGGCATCTGGCTTCATGGTTACTCCGACCGTGTGGAACGGCCGCCTTTTTCCGAAGGATGTGTCGTTGTAAAAGATGAGGTCTTAAAAGAGTTGATCGGGTTCATTAAGATAGGCGATACCCCTTTGGCGATTGTGGGCACACTCCAATATAAACCTGTGGAGGACCAGCGGAGACTTTTCCAAATTTTATCTCATTTTCTGAAGGATTGGAAGACGGCCTGGGAAAGCCGCGATACAGCAAAGCACCTCAGTTTTTACAGCCGAGATTTTGTCAGTAGTGACGGGAAGAACTATCAGAAATTTAAAGAATATAAATATCGGGTCAATCAGTCTAAAAAATTTATCCAACTGCAAATGGAACAAAAATCCTTTCTCCTTTCTCAAAAAGATGAGGGACATATTGCCATTGTGAGAATGAATCAGGATTATCGCTCAGACAATTTCAAAAGTTACAGTCGGAAAATTCTATATCTAAAAGAAAAACAGGGAAAATGGGAAATCATTGGCGAGGTCAATCTTTAAAAGTCAGATGCCTCCTCTTTTCAGCCGTGATAGGGCTCTTTCTCCTCGGGGATGTTTTTAGGAGTTCTTACCTTCCGAATCGGAAAGAAGAGGCGAGGGTTTTTTCTGAAGTCAATGCTTTCTTTAAAGGTTCTGATCAGGAGGTAGAAGTCTATCGCCTCTTTGGAAGAGAGGCCGGACCGACGATGCTCATTTTTGCTGGCATCCATGGAGATGAATCGGGAGGATACCTCACGGCGGATCGGTATGTCGGCCTGAAATTGGTGAAAGGAAATCTGATCATCGTCCCTCGGTTAAATCTCTATGCGATTTTAACAGGGAAACGGACAGGTCTGAGTGGTGGGGATATGAATCGAAAATTTCACCCCTCTGAGGAGAATAAGGGTCCGGATGATAAGATTGTTGGTTTAGCCAAGTCCCTCATGGATCAGGCGGATATCATCCTCAACCTCCACCAGGGTCATGGTTTTTACTCACCGGTCTGGATCGATCGGTCCAGGAATCCCATCCGATGGGGACAATGCAATGTCATCGATGTTTCCATCATCGATTTACCCGATGGGAGGAGGTTGGATCTGGAGCATTTTGCTAAGGGAGTAGCCCAAAAGGTCAATACTCATATTATGGATAAGAGATACCATTTCCATGTGAATAACACCAACACCTTCAACGAAGGGTCATTGCATCAGGAGCAGAGGAGATCGCTGACCTACTATGCCTTGGCATGGAAGCATAAGATGGCCTTTGGCATTGAAGCGACCAAGAACTGTTCTCTTCCTCAAGCCATCGGTTATTTGACGACAGCCGTCAATGCGATGCTGGAAAAGGCTGGCATCGTGGTCCAAACCTTCCCCTCCGTATCCCCAGCGGTGATCGCAGAGGAGTTGAAAAGAAATGAGGAGTTTTCAGGTTTGAGAGTAAAAATCAATGGCGTCGAAAAACTCATTCTGCCCAAGAACGAGATCCTTTTGACTCCAGATGATCGATTCCAGATTCTTTCCGTCGAAGCGAAACACTCCCGCGGTTGGTATCCTTCCTTGTCAGGTTCTAGCATGCATAATGGCATCGGTAAGGTTTTTTCGATCACACAAAGTGATCAACTCATTCTTAAGAAGTATGGGAAGAGGGTTGCCATCTTTAATATTTTGGTGAAAGACGATATTCCATTCCAGATGGAAGCAAGCATTTCAAGTAATCTTTAAACGAAGGGGAGGGCTGGGGAGAAGGAATGGTTCGCTATCACGACGAAGATGAAAGAGAGAAGATTTCTTGGAGAGAGGTTGATCGAAGGAAGGACCGGAGTCCATATGCTCCCAGGGAGACGCCTAAGGATCGGGAGAGGTCTCATCGGTCTGAATGGATGAAGAAACATTATCGCAAGGAGGTTGATAAACTCTTCATGAGCAAGAAAGGAACGAAGAAACATCAAAAGGCTAGAGAAGACATCGATCGCTACCACGGCACGGATCAGTTTGAGGGAGCGGTCAAGGCCTATTTGGATCAATACGGCTTACCTGATGACTGGAACACGCTCTCCCTCCTATTAGATTATTCAGATGCTGAGAAAGTCTTACAGGCGCTCATCGCCATGAAGAACCTTTATGAGAACAGGACGCTAATGGAAAAACAGGGTTTCAAAGCGAAGGTGGATATTTTGGCGATGACCGCCCGTGACCGCGATTTAAGAGATTTTGCTGAAGAAATGCTCAAGACCTTATAAGATCTCATCCCCCTCCTATCCATAAAAAACCTACAGATGGGTACAAGGTTAAGGTTGAGGTTAAGGTTTAGGTTTAGGAGCTAATTGTCGCCAAGGGCTTAGGTTATTGTTATCATTTGGAAGGTTTTCTTGGAAGAAGCTTTTTAATATTTTTTGATAAGAGAGTGTTGCACCGTTTTTGACGCAATCGCTCGAACCTCTTCTGTTCTCCGTACTTACCAAATCGACCACCCTTTCCCATTCTTGGCACCCCCCCCCTCTTACAAATTTGAATTCTTTTTCTCTAAGAAAGAGTTGCCTAAACAGTTCGATATTTTGATGGGAGGGAAGCCTTCATATACCTATCCAGGAGACCTTCGAGATGGTTCTTATCCCAGCCGGCATAGGCCTCCTTTCCTTCAATAATAAAGGTGGGGTAGGTTCGAATCCGATGACGAAGGGATTTATATATCCCTAATGGGGATTGGATATCAATGAGCTTGATGAGGAGTCGATGTTTGTAGAGACGTCTTAATTCTCGAATCCAGTCGGAGAGTTTTACATATTCTTCTTTTAAATCTGAAGGATATTCGTTTATCTCTTTTTGATGGAATTTTTGGTCAAGGTCTGCTTGATCGAAGAGGATTTCACAGTGGCGACAGTGATCAAAGGTGGTAAGCACCTTGCTGACAATTTCCAACGATATGGGTCTCATCCTTTTTCTCCTGATATTTATTTTTAAATTTAAAATAACACAATGATCCACAAGATTTCAAACCTGTGAAACTCTTTCCCAAATTTCTAAAAGGCAAGTTGGTGTTCTTCTGGTTTGTCATTCCTGCGGAAGCAGGAATCCAGGGGCATTGATTTTTAGGCTCTGGATTCCCGTTTTCACGGGAATGACAACCTAAGGCCATGGATCCAATCATCGGTTAAATTCCTAATTTGGAGGGATGGAACCTCTCTATTTTTTAAGACGGCAGGATTCAGGAAGGAATGAGAGCTAAAACTTATAATACGTTAATTCGCGGGCATAGTATTTTACTCTATCGATGAGATTCTCCTGTTCCGTTTTTGTCAATGGCTGAAACGATCGCGCAATCCGGGCATTCATTTCAAGTTGTTCAATGGTTTCACAACCGATCACGGCGGTTGAGATAGGTTGGGCCAGAGCAAAACGGAGGCACTTTTCTATCAATTCGATTCCAAAGATCTTGACACAGGCCCCCCTGGAGAAAACCTTCATTCCCAGGACTCCCATCCCCTTTTTTTGTGCTTTTGGTAGGATCTCATCGAGAAAAGGCCGATAGTGGCATTCGGCTGGATTGACTGGCATGAGCACTGTATCGAAAGGGAATAGATCGAGGGCCCTGGAAAGGATAGCTGGATTCCGATGGCCAGAGACTCCGATCCATTTGACCAGTTTATTTCGCTTGGCTGCTTCAAAGGCTTTGACCGCTCCCTTCGGGCCGAAGAGCAGGTCGAGATCGTTTATGGACCTGACGTCGTGAACCACCCATAGATCGAGGAAATCGGTTTTCATGTTCGCGAGAGTGGTTTCTAAATGTTTTAGGATTCCCTCTGCTGTCCGTTCATGGGACTTACTGGCAAGGAAGATCTCTTTTCGTCTTTCCCCAAGGGCCTTTCCGTAATAGGATTCGCTTCCAGCATAGGCTCGAGCTGACTCGAAATAAGTGATCCCTAAACCGATGGCCCGTTGGATCAGGGAGACCGCCTCTTTTTCTCGATCAAAGGACCTCAGCACACCCTCCCCTCCCAGTCCAAGGGTCGATATCTGTTCCCCAGTCTTTCCCAATGGCCTTTTTGGAAAAGTACCCTCTTCACCCATCCTATGGATTACTCCTTATTCGTTCTTAGGTCTTTTCCTTACCATGAATCGATGGAGGATTCAGGATAAATTGAAATCATCATAACCGAATTTTATTCCTTCTTCAATGAAGAAGTGGCAAATAACAGGGAATCTGTTGGGGTAACTCCCTCTTTAATTTTATTGACTATTTTATAGAGGTTTAATAGACTATTGCCAAAACCAAGGCTCTTTGTTTGATTCCTTTTACCATTTCAATGAAGGGCAGGCATGAGGACAGAAGATGAATTTTAACCCCGAATACATTTATAAAAGGAGGTCTCTGTGAACCCTGTAAAGCAATCTAAAACAATTAAAAGAAAAGGGATAAAGTTGTCATCCAAAAAAGGGGTTGTTGCCATCGAAAGGAGAAAACATCCTAGATTTAATCTTAAGCTCCCCTTAGATTATTTTCGAATAGATGATAAAGAAAATCATGGAGGAATCATCGCCAATGCAAGTGAATTGGGGATACTCGTCTATCTACCTGAAAAAATGGAAATAGGAACGACATTGAACACTGAGATCTTTTATGCAAAGGGTTTAGAACTGGACTCGATCAAAGCCATTGGAAAAGTGGTCTGGAGTGATTTGGCCGCCAGGAAAAGCTGGGGCGAGCACCGATATGGATTGCAATTCAAATCCATCGACAAAAAAAACCTAAATAAGTTGAAAAATTTATTCGAAGAGGTGGGGAAAGCTAAGAATCTGAAAGGGAAGGAGTAAACTCAGCGGATAGCCTGGAGACGAATTAAAACCCCATTTCTAAAAACGAGTGGGGTTTTCGTTTATCCAGTGGAGTGAATCCCGAATGGTTGATGAGGATGAATTTTCATGGTGGAGCTGAACGGGATCGAACTCGGTGCGAGTCGATTCCGACCGTCGGCCTGTCGATACGACCGCTCACCCCCCTTGGGTTGTAGACCAAAATGGTGGAGCTGAACGGGATCGAACTCGGTGCGAGTCGATTCCGACCGTCGGCCTGTCGATACGACCGCTCACCCCCTTGGGTTGTAGACCAAATTGGTGGAGCTGAACGGGATCGAACTCGGTGCGAGTCGATTCCGACCGTCGGCCTGTCGATACGACCGCTCTCCCTTTGGGTGAGAGAGCTACAGAATCCCTTTTGCTCTCAGCTCCAACCTGCCTTTAACAGATTTAAAATACCTTTCTCTTGAGACAGCCTCAGACCGTGTCGCATATTCTTCATTATAAACAAGCCTCCAAGGTCTTTTGCCCCTTGTTGATAAGCTTTTACCATAGTTATGCTCAACAAGTCTTTTCTCAAGATTAGAAGTGTGGCCTACATAAGAAGAACCGGTTGATTCACTCTTGAGGATATATATAAAATAAGGCATGAGAAATGAGAAAGGTTAAATGGTGGAGCTGAACGGGATCGAACTCGGTGCGAGTCGATTCCGACCGTCGGCCTGTCGATACGACCGCTCACCCCCTTGGGTTGTAGACCAAAATGGTGGAGCTGAACGGGATCGAACTCGGTGCGAGTCGATTCCGACCGTCGGCCTGTCGATACGACCGCTCACCCCCCTTGGGTTGTAGACCAAAATGGTGGAGCTGAACGGGATCGAACCGTCGGCCTCTTGAATGCCATTCAAGCGCTCTCCCAGCTGAGCTACAGCCCCTTATTATTGGGAATTAATAACATAGTATAAAATGTCTTGTCAAATCCAACCCTAACTTTCTCCCTCTCCCTTGCCGGTCGGGATCGACTCGTACCGAGGAGAGGGGCAGGGTGAGGGTGATAAGAGATTTTTTTAAAATTTGACATATGAATAAGTTTTTTTTATAGTATTTTTTGTGCCGGAGTGGTGAAACTGGTAGACGCACGGGACTCAAAATCCCGCGG
>Ga0315285_10004179_pt1 | contig 15002 bp, 17 predicted proteins | sample YL17G09_36_MG_FD_203698 | JGI IMG/M metagenome (GOLD analysis project Ga0315285, IMG submission 203698) | Sediment microbial communities from Yellowstone Lake, YNP, Wyoming, USA - YL17G09_36 | ecosystem: Environmental > Aquatic > Freshwater > Lake > Sediment | place: USA: Wyoming | collected...
GGACCCGCCGCATGGGCCGGGGGAGGGCGTCGCGAAGCATGCTCACCCCCACATGGGCCCCGTTCCGCAGGGCCAGGCTGGCCCCCAGGAATCCCATCCAGATCATCAGGAATCGCCCCGCCTCCTCCGACCACTCGAGGCCACGCCCAAAGCCATATCGAAGCACCACGGCGACCGAGACCAATAGCGTGAAGGCGGCCACCAGGATCATGACACCGACGCCCGTCCAGTACGCAACGCGCTCCGCGAACCACTCCAGATCTCGCATCACCACTCCTGCATGTCCTCGGCGAACGCGTCGCCGCTGGAAAGAACCCCAGCGGCGACGCGTTCACAGCGGAATGAGCCTACTCGACGTACGGGTAGGTGTTCGACTTGGTATCCCGGATCCGCTTGATCAGATCCGGCGGGAAGATGTCGGCAAACTGGTCATACACGCTCTTCGTCGCTTCGACAAAGGGCTCCCGATCCTTGATCTCGTTCACCACCATGCCGGCAGCCTGCAGCTTTGCGACCAGTTCCTTGTCGGCCTTGATGGATTCCTTGCGAATATGCACCGCCCCCTCGGCGACTGCCTCTCGCATCCCTGCCTGGATGTCTGCCGGCAGTTGGTCCCAGAACTTCCGGCTGAGGAAGACGACGTTATTGGAATAGACGTGCCCGGACAGGGTGAGGTACTTCTGGACCTCAAAGAACTTCGCGGTCCAGATATTGATGAGAGGGTTATCCTGTCCGTCCACTACGCCGGTCTTCAACGAGGTGTACAGTTCTCCATATGGAATCGGAATGGCATTCGCCCCCAACGCCTTCATGGTTGCCAGGTAGATCTTGTGCTCCACGACCCGCTGCTTGAGCCCCCGGATATCCGCCGGGCTGTTGATGGACCGCTTATTGTTCGTAATATGGCGCCATCCATTCTCCCAGAAGCCGAGCGCCACCAATCGCTGGTCCCGATTCTTCTCCAGGATTTCCTTACCGATGGGGCCATCCAGGACCGTGTAAACGTGATGCCGATCCCGGAAGAGGAATGGCATATCAATGATGTCGAAAAGCGGCTCCGCAATTCCCGCCACACCGCTAGTCGTCATTTCGATCGTGCCGATGCGCAACCCTTCGAGGATTTCCCGCTCGTTCCCGAGTTGGGACGCGGGATAATGCTGGAACTCTATCCGGCCAGGGAACTTCTTCGTGAGAACCTCTCCGACTTTATTGGCCCCCTGATTGAACAGCGATTTGGGATCACCGTGGACCGTGGGGAACTTGATGACGAACTTTTCTCCCGCCAGGGCAGCCCCAAGAGAAAGGCCGACCAGCAGGGCAGTCCCCACCACCAACACGACAATGCGGCGAAGGGTGAATAACGTGGCCATTGGCTTGCCTCCTCTCCTGTGTTAGGAGCGACTGCGGCCCCAGGGCAGCCCCCTCCAGAGATCGCCCACACGATCGAGCCGCCTGACGTCCAGGCACCGATCCAGGAGGCGTTGCGCTGCCCGCGGGCCGATGACAGACTCGACGCTCTTCAGGAACTTCGTGGCGAGGTCATCACGAGACAAGGCATTCGATGGATCGCCCTTAGGAATCTCCACGCACGCGGTGTGGCGTGTGCCGTCCACGAGTTCCACCGTCACCTCAGAGGACCACCTGGCCGGGAAGGCCGCGGTCAGATTCGGATCCTCCCGTGTCCGCACGCGGGACATGAATTGCCGGAGATCCTGGCGCTTCAGCTGGCGGGGGCCGAACGACTGCGGCGTCACCTCGCCGTCCAGCACGGCCACGGCCACACAGAACGGCAGGCAGAAGCGCGCTAGAAAGGGACTCGTCGGACGGACCGGCTGGAGGAAATTATAGGCCTCCGCGTAGAGGGCAATCTCGACGGCCTGGACCTGCGCCGCCCGAATCTGGTGCGTTTCACGCAAAGTGAGCAACCCTTCCAGCGGTGAAAGGATATGCCCATTGACGGGAAACAGGCGTCGGGTGACTCGGGTGATTCGATCCGGAAACGATCGTTGGTCCAGGCCAGTAGTAATGGCCTCCGGATGTGGAGCACTCGTCGTCGCCCGAAGAAAGCCTTTGTCGCCTTCGAAGATTCGCGTCGCCCCCGTGAACCCCTTGGCCGCCAGCATGGCGGCCAGGTACCCGTTCAGGCCCGCCTTGCCAGCGTGGAGCGGCTTGCTCATCTCCCCGCCGTCGATCATGTACTGGTTCATGCCCGCGGCCTGGGTTCCTGCCGTCCCCAGGGCGTTATTCATGGCCGCCGGCGCCAGACCGAGCAGCTTCCCCACGGCGGCGGCTGCCCCAAAGGTTCCACACGTCCCGGTACTGTGCCAGATCCGGTGGTGAGCGGGATTGACGGCCTCCCCGGCCCGGATACCAGCCTCGTAGCCGACGACGATCGCGGTGAGCAGGTCCCGACCGTTCCGCCCGAGACGCTCGGCCGCTGCGAGGGCGGGGGGAACTACGGTGCTTCCAATGTGGACGATGGATTGCTTGTGGAAATCATCCATCTCCAGCGACTGTGCCATCGCCGAGTGCACCAAGGCGGCGAGCGCTCCCGGCACCCGCGTGCCCGTGCCGATCAGGCGGCATGGACCGCCCGGCCGCATTCCGTCCGCGCGCCAAAACTCCCGGAGGCGGTGAATGGGGAACTCCTCGACGGCCGCGTACACGGCCGCCAGGGTGTCCACCAGACACCACGTGGCCGACTGGACGGTCTCCGGGGGCAACGCACGGTACCGACAGCTTGCGAGGGCATTCGCCAACGCCTGACTCGACATGACCGTTTCCATCGCAGTCTCCTTCAGGGCGTCAGATCAGAGGGGCGAGGCCGCACTGCCGATAGATGGCATCAACCATGCGGTGGCTTTCCACGGCATCCTCAGCCGGGGCGACGGGCGTCCCGCGCGTCCGGACACAGTGGATGAAATCCTCCAGCTCCTGCTGGAAGCCCCCCTTCTCCAGCATGTCCACGGCCCACGCCCAGTCCTTCGGGCGAAACTCATAGAAGCGAGTCTCCCCTTCCAGATGCGTCAGTGAGGAGTCGGGGAACTGGACCTCCGTGGTGCACCCCGAGCCGTGAAGGGTCGCCCGCTCGATCCAGCGGCCCGCCCGCCGGCTCATCAGGAACACACCCAGGGGACCAGAGTCGAATTCGATGAGGGCGGTGAGAGTCGCCTCCCGATCGGGCGCCGCGGTGTGGGCCACCGCCGAGACGACGCGGCCCGTGCCGCCGCATACCCAGCGCATGAAGTCGATCATGTGGATCCCGTCGTTGAAGAGGGCGCGGCGATCCAGAACATCTTTGTGCTTCTCGACCACACAGAGGTCAACCTGCCGCGACGCAAAGAGGTCCTTGGCCCGGACGCAGACAGGCGCGTAGCGGCGGTTCAGCCCGACCATGAAGACCCGTGCCTTCGCTTTCGCGAGGGTGACCATGCCCTCCATGGCGGCGAGGGTCGGGGCCAGGGGCTTCTCACAGCAGACATCCTTCCCGGCTTCCAGCAGGGCAGTCACTTGACCGGCGTGGGCATCAGGCGGCGTGCAGATAACGGCGGCGTCGAAGGGGGGACCGGCGAGCAGGGCCTCAACGGAGAGGAAGGTGTGGGAGACGCCAAACAGGTCCGCCGCCCGCTGCAGTTTTTCGGGCGTTCGGCCCGTTATGGCAACGACTTCGACATTGGGGAGGCGCTTCAGGATGGGAAGGACGGCGAGGTTTGCAAACCTGCCGGCCCCTACAACGACCACCCGAACCGCACTGGGCATGCGGACCTCCTTGCGTTTGGAGGTAGCGACACGTACGGATCCGACAGGTGCGGGCAGCGCGGGGGAGGAATGCACCGCGCCACTGTTTGGAATTGGTCAAGTGGTTTGACCAATTTTGCCGGCCGAACTCTAGAGCGCCCTTCACACGGAGCGCAACCCAGAAGCAAGGTTTTCGCACGAGATGTATGATACGGTAGACAAGTGGGCAAATGGCGAGTCATGATTCAGATCCTCACGTCCCGGAAGGTCGCGCAAGGGGTTGCCCGCCCTGGCGGATCCCTTGGCCATCTGTGTGGTCCGGCGCAGGATCATGTTGCTCCGGAAGATGGACTAGGAGAAGTTCCCAAGACCTCAAGGTACGATTCCACGAGCTTCGACTGTGGCGCCAACTCACCGGAGTTGTCCGGGGCACACCGCCTCTTAGCGCCTACAAGCCGACGCCGATACAGCCCGAGCTTCTGCCGAGCGCGACATTGCCTCCCCCTCCCAGTTCCCGGACCTGATCCGAGTTCCATCGGGGGCAAGATCCTGAGCTCGAGGAGAGTGCGCGTCCACTCCACCCTCGGATGGCCCACGTCCCCGGAAATGACAGCAGCGTCCACCAGTGATAGCATGGGCGACGGAAGGTCCCCGGGTCGAGCGCGAGGGTTCATCCTCGCTCATAGCTACAGCAGATCCCTGGAGGATTGAGCCATGGCGATCGAGAAAATTCACAGAGGCATCTACCGGATCACAGTTCCTTTTGACACGACTGGAACGGTATTCCTCTACGCGTTGAGAGGGGATCGAATAGCCTTGGTGGATACCGGCGTGGCTGACTCTCCGAAGACCGTGCTTCAGCAAGCGCTGTCAGAAATCGACCTGTCGCTGGCGGACGTCTCCGCCGTTCTCAATACCCATGCCCATCTCGACCATATCGGGGGCAACCTGCAAGCCAAACGCGCGTCTAATGCCCGCATTCATGTCCATTCGGCGGACTTGCCGATGGCCCAGTCTGTCGAGGCAGAGGTGGAATTCCACACCCGGCCGCTTCGCATACTGGAGTTCCCCCCCGAAGCCATACAAGAGCGAGCAGCACACGTCCGAAAAAACGCCGGGGAGTCAGCGGGGGGTGGATGTCGTGCTGTCAGATGGCGACGGTATAGACTTGGGGGCAGGGGTGAGGCTTCGCGTGATCCACTGTCCAGGCCACACGCCGGGTCACGTCGCGTACTGGTGGGAGGAGGAGGGTGTCCTCCTGACGGGAGACGCCGTCCAGGGGTTCGGGTCTCGGCCGGGAGGCTATCCCCTCTATCATGATGCCCCAGATTATCGGCGATCTCTGGAGAGACTCCTCAGGCTAGATTGCCGCATGCTCTGTCTGGGTCACGCCTTTCATGGAGGGACCCTGATCAACACGCCGGTGCGCAAGGGGCCCGAGACAGGGGCATTCATCCAGGCCTCAATTACAGCTGCGGATACAATCCAAAGGGCCATCGTAGAAGCCACGAAGCGAAACCCCCATGCCTCCAAGAGGGAGATTGCACTCGCGGCCCTGGCAGAGCTAATCTACGACATCCCGCAGTTGCGTATCCGCCGCACTGGAATGCCCATGCTCGCCAAACCGACATTACTGGCGCATATTGAAAGCTCAATCGCTGGCACTTATCCGACCTAGTTCCACGCCACCGTGAGGGGGAAGGTCGAGTTCCACAAGAACCTGCCGAACGTCCACGCTGAGAGAGGCTGCATCGAGTACGGCCCGACCGTGGATGTGAAGACGGATATCAAGGCGCAGATTCCCCTGCGCGAAAACACGGTGACGATCGTCGAAAAGTGGGAGAGTCTCCAGGCACTTCAGGCGCACTTGCAGGCACCGCACATGAGGGAATACCGGGAGCGTGTGAAGGACTTCGTGGCCAGCGTGACTCTGCAGGTTCTCGAGCCAAGGTAGGGTGGGTAAGCGATAAGGACATGCTTTTGGGGCCGCCCATGCCTCTCTGGCGGACATGCCTGGCCATGGCGAAGCACTGGGCGAACCCCAAGTACCAGTTGTTATTCTACCTGAAGCTCCTGGGCCAGCCGGTGAACACCATGACGCTGTACATGGGGGCGTGAAACGTCAGGCGTGAAACGTGAGGGGTGAGGCGGAAGGCGTGAAGGGGGCGAGAGCCGAGAGACGAGAGCCGAGAGGGGAGGGTGGCACGGTTCAGCCGGTGGGGAGCCGCTGGAGATAGTGCTGAATGTAGCCGAGATACTGCGGAGTGTTTCCCACCACCACCTGGAGCCCGTCGTAAAGCTTCCGAGGTTCGATCTCGTCGTATTCGTGTACGATCCGGTTCCGCAGCCCCGCGCAGGCGGCGATCTGTTGGGCGAAGGCCGGAGGAAGGATACCAAGCTTCCCCAGTTGGGTGAAGGATTGGTAGTAATCAGGGGGAGGCGGATGACCGGTCTCGGTGATGAGATGGTAATTGATGTCAATCATCCGGCCGATCATCCGCTCGAGATATCGTTCGGCCAGGATCTCATCGATCCGGGTGGACAGATACTCATTCAGATCCTTGCGAGAGATAGGGAGCAACTCGTCGAGATCTTGGCTGATCAGGTTGATCTTTCGGACGACCAAAGTGGGGTCAATCATTCCGCGGGCGAAGGGGCTGCGAGGTACTTGGCGGCGTACCGCCGTTCCATGTCGAAATACTTCTGGTGGTCCTGATAGCGCTTGAAGGCGTAGATCTTCAACCGCTGGAGCCTTTCGACGGAACCATAGAGGATCTGGCAATCGTCAGTGATCTTCTTCAGGAAAAGGGGATCCGCGTGATTGATCAGCGCCAGATCTACGTCTCCCCCCGGAAAGAGTCGCTGCAGGGCATCCAGAAGATCTGCGTGCTCCTGAAAGAAGATCTCCGGACGGTCCAGTAAGACAGCGATATCCACATCACTCCGGGCGTGGGTCTTTCCCGTCACCGATGACCCGAACTGGAGGATCAGGAGCACCCCGTACTTCTTCGCGATTGCGCTCAAGTCGACCTGCATGGTGTCCTCTTAATCAGTATATCGGCTCCGCAGACCGATCTCAAGGATTTCCCGGATAACAATGTTGGGCCGCGACACTCCCCGGCACCCTTGCCCCCTCAAACGGGCTGGCAGATGCTGCATGGGCCATAGCCACTGGCCCGTGCGTCATCGAATGAAAGGAAATTGACCCGGTTTCCCTCGCGGATGCGCCGCTCGTGCGCGCAGCCGCGCCGGCAGAATATCTTGGTGCTGATGCAACCAACGTAGGCAGCCCGCCGCCGCTCCAGGTCGAGCAAAGCCTCTTTGCGTACCAGGCCGAACGAGTAGCCGCCCAAGCCGCCATCCGTCTTCACCACGCGGTGGCAGGGTACGATGATGGGGACGGGGTTTCCGGCCATGGCGTTGCCCACGGCCCGGGCGGCGTCCGGCTTGCCCAGCCGCTCGGCGATCCACTTGTAACTGCGGACCTCACCGTAGGGGATCTGAGCCGCGACCTCCAGCGCCGCCCGCTCGAAAGCCGGGACCTGTGAGAGATCAACCGGGACGGTGAAGAAGGTGCGCTCACCGGCGAGGTACTCCGCCAGTTCCTTCCGCGCCCGGGCAATGATCTTTCCGATTCGCCCCGCCTCTGGGGTCACAGACGACGCGCCGCCCCCGCGCCGCAGAAGCATCCGAGTGATCCCGGCGGCGGAGGCCGCCAAGTCCAGGCGCGCCAGGGTGAATGCCGGCTTCTCTGCATCGAGCCGAAGATCAAGCTGTTCCATGATGTGCCTCGCAAGCTGGGACGGGGCGGGCGGAGGCGCAAAGGCCTCGCGGAGCCAGGCCTCACCCACGACTCCCAGCCGATAGACCCGCTTCTCGATTGCCCGTCGGTCCTGTTGCCTTGTCATGTTCCATCCACCCCTCGCGCCCGCAGGGCCCTTCGCAGGGCCAACCGGCCGCGCCGCAGATGTGTCTTGACCGTGTTCACAGAGATCCCCCGGATCGCACCGATCTCCCGGTAGCTTTTGCCATCACCGTAATACAACGTGAGAACGATCCGTGCCTCCAGCGGCACCGTGGCTAACGCTGCGTGCAGCACCTGCTCCCGCTCTGACCGCTCCAGAGTGTGGTCGGGCTGTTCGACCGACGCCTCGTCCCACTCTTCTAGCGGGACCAGGGGAGGGCGGTGCCGCAATTCATCCACGCAGGTATTGGTCAGGATGCGGTAGAACCAGGTGGATAACCGCCACCGCGGATCGTACTGCGCCCGGGCCTCGTAGAGCCGGAGGAAGGCCTGCTGGACTGCATCCTCCGCGTCCTGGCGCCTACCCAGGATGCGCAGGGCCACGCCGAAGGCACGGTGCTGATACCGCTCCACCAGGGCCGCAAAGGCGTCCCGCCGGCCGGCCTGGACCAGTCGGAACAGTGCTTCATCGCTCTTGTGGCTCTGTGACACGGCGGCCTCGTGGCGCATCGGGAAGGAGCGCAGTATAGACCGGGTCAGGGCCGCCGGGCAACCTCTGGACGGCTCGATCTACGCTCTGGTGCTCCGGCTCCATCGGTAAGGTATACGGGACACGGCGTGAGAGGGGTGAAAGAAATCTGCGGCTGCGTGGTGATCCAGGGCCCATCGCGGCGCTGAAGGATGTGGCCGGCAGCTACGAGGCGATCCGGGGTGGCCAGGTCATCGGGTTCCTCGGGTTCATCGTGGCCATGCGGGACTGGTCTGAGAAGAACGCCGAGACGGTGGAGCGATTCCTGGCGGCCCGGGCCGAGGCGGACAAGTGGATGCGGGCGAACCCCGCAGGGACGGCGCAGATCGCAGCACGCTGGCTGCCGGGGACGCGACCCGAGATCGCGCTGGAGGCGATGCAGTACAACATCCAGCAGCTCGACATCCGAACCTCGGCTAACAACTACCGCGCCCTGCACAGCGCCAATGATCGGCTGAACAAACTGGGCCACATCCCCAGCGTGATTGATGTCAACAAGGTGTTCGCGCCCCAGTACATCCTGAAGGTGATGAAGGAGCATCCGGACCTGTTCTCCGACCTGGCCCCCATCCCGCAGGCGGCGCAGGTTGGCCCGGGGTACGTGTTCCGGCCGTAGCAGAACCACATTCCCTGACTGCCGACCGGTCCGGGGAGAGGACGAGGTCGTGAGGCCCGTTCTCCCCCCGGGCATCTCTGCAACTCTCCATTCTTTGCCAATCGACTATCGCAGACCGGCAAGGACAGGCAGCCACGAGGTGGCGGGAGATGAGCCCACCTCTGGAGAGCGCCAGGGAGTTGACACGGCGGCCTCCGGCATCCGGGGCGGCCGCCCGCCTCACTTGAACAACGAGAACTCGATCTCCTGGGCAGTGAGGAATTCCAGCAGGGCTGGGACGCCATCGTGGGTCTTGCGGATCGCGCGCTTGATGGCCGGGATGACCTCGCCCGGCTGGGTCACCCGCTCGCCGTATCCGCCGAAGGCCCGGGCTAAATCGGCGTAGTTGCCGGAGATGTCGGTGCTGCGGTACTTCTCCGTCGCCACCTTCATGACCGGCAGCTCCATCGCCATGGAGAAATTGTTCAGCAGGATGGACAGGATGGGGATGCGCTCGCGCACGGCGGTCTCGAAATCCATGCCGGTCATGCCAATGGCCGCATCCCCCCAGACGTTGACGCAGAGCTTCTCGGGGGCGACGAGCTTGGCCCCCATCACCAGTCCCAGGCCGTAGCCGAGCTGCGTGGTCTTGCCCCAGCCGAGGTAGGTCAAGGGGGCGACGCTCTCCCAGAAGGGGGAGAGCTGGTCGCGCGGGCTCCCCGCATCGTGCGTGATGATGGTGTTGGCCCGATCCACCGTGTGCAGTAGGTCCCAGATGATGCGGTACGGGGAGAGAGGCACCGCGTCCGAGGTGAGCTTCGGCATCCACTGGGCGAGCCACTCCGCCTTGACCGTCTGGATCTCCTGGGCGACCCGCTCTCGCCTCCCGCGTGGGCGTCCGCCCAGCCGGTCGCTGACCTCCGCCACGAGGGCCCCCAGCGCAAGCTCGGCATCCCCGACGAGGGCATAATCGGCGGGGATGGCCTTGTTGAGGTCGGTAGGATCCAGCGTGGCGTGGATGATGATCTTGTTCTTCGGCATGGGCACGGCGAAGTTGCTCGTGGCGAAGCTACAGCCGATGCCGAAGATCAGGTCCGCGCTGTGCAGGAAGTGATGAACGGTTTTCGGGATGGACCGGCCGCCGGATCCCAGCGACAGCGGGTGGTCCTCGGGAAAGGCGCTCTTCCCCTGGAGACTCGTCGTCACCGGGGCCTCCAGCAGCTCTGCCAGCTCGCGAAGGGGCTGCCAGGCGCGTGCATAGTGGACCCCCTGGCCGGCGTAGATGACGGGCCGCTCCGCCTCCGTAAGGACCCGGGCCACCTCGCTGACCGCCTGCGGGTCAGGAGCCGTGCGCGTGGCGAACGTGGGCCGATACACCAGCGGCTCGGGCACCTCCTCGGGGAAGACGTCGATCGGGATCTCCACCAGGGCCGGACGCGGGCGGCCGTTCCGCACCTGCGTGAAGGCCCGACGCAGGGCATCCGGGACAGCGTCGGCGCAGGTCACCTGTTCGCACCACTTGGTGATGTGGCGGTAGTTGATGAACGAGTTGAAGTAGGGCGGGATGTTGGTGAGGCGCCGCGGGTAGCCGGCCGGCAGCACGACGATGGGCACCGATTCCCCGTACGCCTGGGCTACCCCGCCGAAGGCGTTCTCGGATCCGGGGCCGTGCTGCATGGCGAACACGCCGATCCGCCGCCCAGAGGAGACGCGGCTGACCGCATCCGCCATGTGCAGACCGGTCCGCTCCTGGCGGACGATGATCGTCCGGATGTCGGCCTGGGCGGCCGCCTCGATGATGGGGTTGACGGGGTAGCCGATGAGGAACTCGATCCCTTCGCGTTTCAGGATCTCCGCGACCGCAGCGGCAGCCTTCATGGGTGGTCTCCCTTATCGTTGTGAGTCGGTAGATTGAGCTTGGGCAGAGGTCACGCCGTCGATCGCACTCCGTCCGGTGTTTTCATTTTACGGCAGTGGATGTCGAGCAGCGCTCGCTGCTGAGCTGAGCGAGAAAACTCGACGCCCCCCTGACGCATCCCTTTTCACCCAAGAGCATGCCCATGGTTTCGAATACGCCTTGCTTGCTCGTTCTGTCAATGAAGAAGTCGGGGAGGTATGATGCAATGAACCTCTGGAGCTAGGTGGGAGCGCTTCAGGGGATACGATGGAAGACGCAGGGCAACTGAGTCGTTTTCTTTTTGGACCAGGGCTGGAAGGCCGAGTATAATTTGCGGGTCTCCATCCGGGGGGACCCTGAAGCGCCGGGCGGTGGCCAGCGGAGGACTGAGTCCCTCCAGGGAGAATGGGGGTACCGGCAACCTCCGGGAACCTGGAACTCATCAAGATGAGGTGGGCATGGATCTCGGATTGAAGGGAAAGGTAGCAATCGTCGCCGCGTCCAGCAAGGGAATGGGAAAGGCTGCAGCCATGGGTCTGGCCGCCGAGGGAGCGCGAGTGACCATGTTGGCCCGCAACGAGACGGATCTCAACAAGGCGGCGGAGCAGATCCGGGAGAAATTCCGGGCCGAGGTGCTTGCCATTCCGGCCGACGTCAGCAAGTACGACGATGTCAAGCGGGTGGTCCGGGAGACGGTGGGGCGATGGGGCACGGTAAACATCCTGGTGAACAACGCTGGAGGGCCGCCACCGGGCGGCTTCGACGACATAGATGACGCGGGGTGGCAGGTGGCCTTCGAGCTGACCCTGCTGAGCGTCGTCCGTCTGGTGCGCGAAGTTCGGCCCCACATGCGGAGGGCGGGCGGTGGCGCGATCATCAACCTCCAGTCAACCTCGGTCAAGGTTCCCCTGGACAACCTGATTCTGTCCAATGCCATCCGCAGCGGGGTCATCGGGTTGGCCAAGTCCCTTTCGAGAGAGCTGGCCAAAGACAAGATCCGCGTGAATAACGTTCTGCCTGGCGCCATCCTGACAGATCGTCTGCACTACTTCATCGGCGCGCAAGCGGAGAAATTCGGGAAGACTTTCGAAGAGATACGACACACGTGGGAGACAGATATCCCGCTGGGCCATCTGGGGGATCCGGAGGATGTTGCGAACATGATCGTGTTCCTGGCCTCGGATCGCGCCCGGTACATCACCGGGGTGACGGTGCAGGTGGACGGGGGGATGGTTCGAAGCATGATGTAGACCGGGCCACAGGCTGCCCTGGCGCATGCCGCGGCGGGTGGCGGGAGCGGGCCCTTCGCCCTGCCGCCGCCGTTCTTCCGTTTCCTTGTGGGTGTCTATCGTGATATCTTACCCCCGCTCCTGACCGTGTGTTGGGAGGTATCGTCCCGACTGATCACCCATGAGTGCCGTCATGCACATCCCGATCTTTCCGCTGCCGGACGTGGTGCTGTTCCCCCACACGCTGCTCCCCTTGCATATCTTCGAGCCGCGGTACCGGCAGATGGTGCGTGACTGCCTGGCCGGTGACAAGCGCCTCGCCATGGCGCTCCTGCGGCCCGGGTGGGAGACCGACTACTACGGGCGACCGCCGATCTACCCCATCGCGGGTGCGGGCGAGATCATTCAACACGAGGAACTCCCCGACGGGCGGTTCAACATCTTGCTCCGGGGGACGATGCGCATCGGCATCACGGCGGAGCTGCCGGCCGACAAGTCCTACCGGGTGGCTCGCGCCCGGCCGCTGCCGGACCGGTATCCTGACGCGAATCCCAAGGCGCTGGTGGACCGGATCGAGCGCCTCAAGGTGTTCTACCTCCGGATCCTTTCCGAGGTGCAGAAGGGGCAGGGGGAGATCGCGAAGATCTTCAGCGGGGTGAAGGACCCCGGCATCATCGTGGATCGGATCGCCGGCGCGGCCATTGCGGACGCCGAGACGCGCCAGCAGGTGCTGGAGGCGGTTGAGGTGGCCACGCGCCTGGCGATCGTGCAGGATCACCTCGTGGCCGTCCTTTCCCACCTCTCCGACCGCAACGCGCCGGCCGAGAGGTCCACGGGGCGCCAGAACTGACAGGGCCCATCTGGATCATCACCGCGGGTCAGGCGTACCACACCGGGGCAAGAAAGACCTTGGCAGCCACCCGGAAGACAAAGTCCGCTCACCGGATCTACTGCGCAGGCCCGCTGTTCAACCGGGCCGAGCAGGCGGAGATGGCGGAGATCACCCGAACGCTGGAGGGCGCCGGGTTCCGCGTGTTTCTTCCCCACCGGGATGGCTTCGTCTTTGCAGATGTCCACCGGGAGTTCCTGCGGGGAGGCTACGACTCCACGGAGGCGACCCGGATGATCCAGCAGGCCATCTTCTGGCTGGATACCTACGAGGTCGTGTCGGGGTGCCAGGGGCTGGTCCTGAACATGAACGGGCGCGTCCCCGACGAGGGGGCAGTGGCCGAGGCCGCCATGGCCTGGATGGCTGGGAAGGCCATCGTCCTGTACAAGGCAGACAGCCGGAGCCTGATTCAGGGAAGCGACAATCCGCTCGTGCTGGGCCTGGGGAACTTCGTCAAGGTGTCCACCATTCCGGAGATCGCCTACGCCTTCACGCAACTCTTCCGGACCAGGCGTGCAGGTGTAGAGGCATCGTTGCCTCACGTCGTCAAGAGCGCCGTCGAGCCCGGCCGCCGCCTTTCCAGGCTCCTCGCCTCCTGTAAATCCCCGGCCGACGTCGTCCCCGTCATCGTTTCCCTCACCCGCCAGTCACGCCGCGCCCCCTCTCGGTGATTTGCCCTCCGCAAGGCGACGGGGCACCACCCGTTGGCCTCTCTCCAGAGGAGGACATGGGATCAGAGGACATGAGCGGGGGAAAGAGCCTCACCGTGCCGGCTGTCCTCCTTCCTGAGCGATACGAGAATTCGGACGACTGATCCGATGGCCAAGGGCGTGGAGAGCCAAGCACGTTGGCAAGATCTGTGGATCCTCTTCGGGGCGTTGTTCCTCTTCCACGCTGCATCGGGAGTGGCCGCACCCCTGCTGCCGCGGCTTCGGCAGGCTCTGGGAGCCTCGTATCTCCAGATCGGCTGGGTCAATGCCGCCTTTGGCGTCAGTCGTCTCCTCACGGACGTGCCGGCGGGGTGGCTGCTTCGCCGGCGCCCCCCGAGCCTCCTGGTGTTTCTCGGGATGGGGGTCGTTGGGTGCGGAAACTTGCTGGCAGCTTTGGCCGGATCCATTCACGGCGTCATCGCCGGGCGGGCGGTGGCCGGCTTCGGCTATAGTGCTGCGGTCATCGGGACCCTCACGTTGCTGGCAAACCTGGCACCTGACACAAGCCGCGCGCGCATTTTTTCTCTCTACGAGTTCCTGATCGTGGCCGGCCTCGCCGCCAGCACCGCGATCGCCGGTCTCGCTGCGGAGTGGGTGGGATGGCGGGCTGGGTTCGCGCTGGGAGCCTTGCTCGCGGTACTAGGTCTTGCAGCAGCCGGGCTGTCCATGCGTCAGCGGGTGGGCACCGGTGAGCTCCCACCCGCTCCAGATATGCACGGGCCTCTGCGGTTCAAGTTGACGGCTGGCGGCGCCGGGGCATCCTCAGTCGCCCTGATTCTGTTGGTATCCTTTGTCCTCTCCTACGCTTGGACCGGGCTTTTCTATACCCTGTACCCCCTCTACGGAGGTGAGCGCCTGGGCCTTGGGACCGGGGTGGTGGGTGTGGCCATGTCCATGGGGTATGCGGCTGATCTCGCGCTCCTCTTCCCATGCGGCTGGCTGGCGGACCGGCAGGGCCGGGCACCGGTACTCCTGGTGGGAGTTCTCTTGATCGCGGTTGCCGCCTTTGCCCTGCCGCTCAGCGGATCCCGGCCGAGCTACATCGCCATTGGGGTGCTGACAGGAGTGGGGTTTGCCTGCTGGGGACTGCCGCCTGCGCTGCTGACCGATTGGGTCCCGTCCGGTTCCCGAGGCATGGTCCTGGGTCTCTACCGGTTCATGATAGATCTCGGATTCGTCCTGGGTCCGTGGAGCGTGAGTGTGGCGCTAGAGGGTGGAGGTTTCCAGGTGGGCGCCTGGGTGGTAGCGGGCGTGACCGGGGCGAGCCTGTTAACGTTCTTCGGGCTCAGGAGGCAACCGCCCTCGCCGAGCGAGAGTGGCCCTTGTTAGCCCAACTTCCAACCTGGGCTGCTATGGATCCGGTAGTTTCGGGGGCTTACTGCGTCATTCAGTGACTATCGCTCGCACCCAGGTCTTCACCGGCTTCATGACCTCCGAGGGGATGTGCAGGG
>Ga0315285_10004181_pt1 | contig 14997 bp, 8 predicted proteins | sample YL17G09_36_MG_FD_203698 | JGI IMG/M metagenome (GOLD analysis project Ga0315285, IMG submission 203698) | Sediment microbial communities from Yellowstone Lake, YNP, Wyoming, USA - YL17G09_36 | ecosystem: Environmental > Aquatic > Freshwater > Lake > Sediment | place: USA: Wyoming | collected...
ATAATATATAATTTTAGTGGTTTAATATATTTTACCACAACGGCACAAAAAACATATAAACTAAAAATGTAAAACCGATAACTGACGATTTAAAATCTCTTTTAATTCATTGTCAGTTTTAAATTGTCGGTTTCTCATTTTAAATTTTTTTTGTGCTCTTTGTGTCGTAGTGGTCAATCTTGTTCTCTTTCGTATACCATTATGTTTTTAAATATATCAAAATGGAGGGGCAAAATATGAACATTAGCGAACCAAAAAAGGCTATTTTTGGAGAAAACAATTTGGGATTAAAGGTTAAGGAGAGTTTTGCACAAAGAAATTTTGTTATCGAAGAAGTGAGTAAATCTTACGCCAGGATAAAAGTTGTAGGAGTGGGTGGAGCAGGGTGCAATGCAGTAAACAACTTATTATCCACAGGATTAGAAGGTGTCGATTTCTATGTTATTAATACGGATTTACAAGCGTTAAAAGGCTCGGAGGTAAAGAACAAACTACAAATAGGTCAGAACATAACCTTTGGATTAGGAACAGGAGGAGACCCTTGTGTCGGAGAAAAATCAGCCTTAGAATCTAAAGAAGCAATACAGGAATTACTCACCGGAGCTGATATGGTCTTTATAACAGGAGGATTGGGTGGTGGAACGGGAACTGGTGCCTCTCCAATTATATCTCAGATTGCCAAGGAAATGGGTATTTTGACTGTAGCTATAGTAACAAAGCCTTTTGTATTTGAAGGTCCTATAAGAATGAGACAAGCGATATGGGGAATCGAACGATTAAGAGAATTTGTGGATACCTTAATTGTCGTCTCAAATGAAAAATTACTTGAGATCACAGGACCAAAATCAACATTACTCGAAGCATTTAACATAGTAGATGATGTGTTATATCAAGGTGTTAGAAGTATATCGGATTTAATAACGGTTCCGGGACTAATGAATGTTGATTTTGCTGACATCCGGATGATAATGGGAGAAAAAGGTGGCGCAGTAATGGGCGTTGGAATTGGGAAAGGAGAAGGAAGAGCGGTAGAGGCTCTAAAAAAGGCTTGTGCAAGTCCCTTATTAGATAAAATCGTTATCGAAGGAGCTAAGGGTATATTAATCAATGTGACGGGTGGCAAAGATATAACTTTAAGAGAAGTCAGTGAAGCGATAAAATTGATTTATGAATCTGCATCAGCTAACGCTAACATCAAGTGGGGCGTTGTGATAGATGAAAGTATGAAAGACGAATTGAAAATAACAATTATCGCAACAGGATTTGAGGATGAAGAAACCGAGAAAAAGGCTGAAAAAGGAAATGAAAATCAAGCTAAACTAACCAACTCCTCCGGTATGACTCTAAAAACAAAATTAGAATCATTGATGTCGCAAGAAGTTCTAAAACGTCCTGCTGAGAAAAGAACTCTGGAGTCATTGACTGAGAAAGTCTTGCATAAAAATTTTGAAGGTTCCTCGGCAAGTTCTATAGCAAAGCCCAGAGAGGATAAAGCGGAAAAGGGAGAAACAAATAATCCCATCGAGAAAGAACTATTTCAGGATTTAGATAACGAAGACGACCTGGAAAAGCCTGCTTTTTTGAGGAGAAGAAAAACGCTCTTTCAAATAGAACAGTAATCCCTAGTCATTCCCGTGTAAACGGGAATCCAGAATGACATTATATATTTTAAATTGGAAATATTAAATTTTAGATTTGCAATTTCCAATCTCAAATTTCCAATATATTAAATACTGGATTCCCCCTGACTGAATCTATCGGGGGGAATGACACAGGGAACAGTCGCGACTGTTCCCTACAATATTTCACTTGAAGAATAACGGATTTTGTAATATATATATTGTATCAAGGTTTAAAAGGTGATGTAGAAGTAGAAAAAACCAATGCTGAAGGAATTCATTTTATACAGGTTAATCTTTGCACATCTGATTGCTGACTTTCCTCTTCAATTAAATTTCGTATATAAACTAAAAGTAGAAAAACGTGAAGGGCTCTGGTTACACATAATAATTCATTTCGCTGTAATGGTTTTATGTCTATTACCTATAAGACATTTTAGTGGATGGTTCACTCTCATTTCTTTTATTACTCTCTGCCATTATTTTTCTGACCGCTTAAAACTTCTTATCCACGAGGAATTTCAAATTACCAATACCAGCGGTGTTTTAGCAACCACCCTTTTCCTTTTCGACCAATTACTTCATTTTATTATTATCTATGCTTCTTTATGGCTTATAAAAGACAGTCGCTTGATTTTAGAACCGAAGTCAATTATTTCCTATCTGTATTATAGCAATAGCTTTATTATCCTTTTGTTTTTTATCATCCTTGCAATATTTTTCAGCCCAATTTTTGCCACCATTTCTTCAAAAATGTTTTTTAACACACCTGATAATAATGGGAATAAACCCGCATTTGAGAAAAAAGGCGTTTTTTATAGACTTTTTCTCACAATCTTTATGTTTTCTATTTATACCTGGATTCTTAATGTCATTCTTATCTTTGTCAGGACTTATTTGATAAATAAGGACAGGACTATGGGAAAATTTGAACTTTATAAGCATATAGTTAATACTGTTATACCTATTGCTTTTGGACTTATTTGTTTTTTTACGGGAAGTTCTATGCTTGCATATAAAGATATTATTAATTTTTAGTTGTTAGAAATGTTGCCTACCTATATATAACACAAAATCAAAATAAAGTGTGGCGTAGTGTATTAAATCATTTCTGTGATAGTTTCACTTCCAAATACTTACACACACTTACACCTCTAAAGAGATAGTTTTAGATTCATTTTCTGCAATTTTTCTTTGTTTAGTAGTTTGAACAGTAAGTTTTTGGAAGATTTCATTTCATGAGTTGATGGGCTCATTATTTTTATAATTTGAGTATTTTATTTCTTTGAACTGTTATGGATTCAAGAGTTAGATTGACATCAATTTTGAACTAAAAAATACTTGACATCAGTTTTGACCAAAAAATACCTAATCGTTAAGGTTGAGTCAATAAAATAAGCCAATTAAGAGGAATAATATTTCTCTTTAAGGTGAGTCATTTAAACATAATATCCGTTTGGATTAATGTAGTTGTGGTGTGAGATTTATCTCGCTTAAAATTGCGATGCAAATGTCACACTACATTAGCGGTAGTGGAAAAAGAGACAAACAGTTCTATTAATATTAAATCCATTGTTTAATCTTTTATCTTGGAGCAAGTAATAATGAAAGTAGTGCTGATTTCTGTATATGATGATTATGCCACAGGACCAAGGTTTTGGGCTGCTTATTTGAAAGCAAAGGGACACGATGTTTATCTTCTTAATCTGAAGACCTTTGTTGTTAAGTTATTTAGCTATGATACGAATGAGTTGGCAGAATTTTATAAAACAAGTAATGCAACGCCTCTTGAGGAAGTAAGAACAGATGGGATTATTTTGTGTCCTTACCCCACCCCTGTAACGGAAATTGAGAAAAAACTTCTTATTGATAAATTACAAGAGATAAAATCTGATGTAGTTGGTTTTACGGTTACGTCCCTCGATATTAACTTGATGAAAGAGTTGACGAGAAACGTTAAGAAAGAATTTCCTTCTGTTCCAATAATCTGGGGGGGGGGATTCATCCGACCATTGCACCTGAAGAGACCATTGAGGCAGAAGATGTTATCTGCATAGGTGAGGGAGAAGAACCTCTCTTAGAATTTGTTAATGCCCCAGAAAGAACAGATATAAGAAATTTATGGTTTAAAAAGAATGGAAACATTATCAGAAACGAATTAAGACCACTTGAGCAAAATCTGGACCTTTTGCCGATGCCAATTTATGGAACGCATATATGCATTTCCTATAAGATCATTTCATAAAGATGGTATAGTTTATGCTTTTTATAATTAGGTTAGTTTATTTTATATAGAAATGTTCCAAACTGTAAGGATCTGCTATGAGAAGAACAAAGATTGTTCTTTTTGGTTCACTTTTAATTATCTTTTTCATTGGGATATTGGTGTCGCAACCTCCTCAAAAACCAATGCTCCCTGAATCACCTCCAAAACTACCATCCATAGAAAAAATTTTAACTATTGAAGAATGGTTGAACAACAAATCCGAACTTGAAAAGAGTATTGAGGAATCAAATGAAATTGGTAAAGAAGTCAACCAATTAATTGTAAAACTAAGTGAAAAAAAGCAGGAAATATCAAAGATCTCTAAGGAATTGGACAAATTAATAAAGCGAAGAGAGATAGCTGAATTATCAAGAGAACTGCATAAATCCATAATGCGCTCTGAAGATTTATTTAGAAGAACAAGAATGCTGGGGCAGGGACTTCTGTCATCCATTCCCGAAATTTCAAATAACCTTGAAGGAACAAAGGAACAGGTTCAAATTAAGCTTGATGAAGCAAAAAAACAAGGAAAAGAGGAATCTGTTCAATCTTCCGAGAAAGAACTTAAAAAAATTGAAGAACAATTGAGTACTCTCAAAGAATTTGAGAAGAAATATAAAGAGGAGTTTAAACTCCTTGATGAAAAGTTGGAAAACCTACCACCTTTCCTACCAGAAGGTATGGAAGAAGAATCATTGATGTCACAAGAACCACCTTTGATCTCTGATGAAGAATTAAGGGTAAAATTTAACGAATTGCCACCCGGTAAAAAACTAATTTTATGGCGATTAATGAAAAGAATAGAAAGGCTCGAGAGAGAAAATCGGTTTCTTATAGAAAAAGCGCAACAGAACGCTGAAGAAATAAGAAGAATAAATGAGTCGCTTAAATTGGGGATTGATACTGAAAGTGAAATGCCCAGTAATGAACCTAAGCCCCGTGGACGAATGCACCAGCAAAAAGGTGGCAGAATGATGAACTCCCAATAATTGTTTATATTCGGTTGTTGGTTGTCAGTTGTCGGTTTTACATTTTAAATTTTCTTAATTATCCTGTTAGTCTTGTCAAATCAATATGAAAATTACACAATCTCAAATGCGCCCATCTTCCGATATTTATCAAATCGGGTTTTTAGAAGCGTCTCAGTATCCATACTAAGCAATTTTTTAAGATTTCTCTCAATAGCTTCTTTAACATATTCAAAGGTTTTCTGATGGTCTCGGTGAGCTCCTCCCAGGGGTTCTTTAACAATTTCATCAATCACCTTAAGTCCTAACAAATCGGGTGCGGATAATTTAAGAGTTTCAGCAGCTTTGGGCGCTAAGTTTTTATCTCTATAAAGAATAGATGCACAACCTTCAGGTGAAATAACACAATACCAGGCATTTTCAAGCATAAGAATAATATCTCCGAGACCGATACCCAAAGCCCCTCCGCTGGCTCCTTCACCTATAATAACTATTAATATGGGAACCTGTAAGGTGGACATCTCTCTAATGTTTTTCGCTATAGCTTCCGCCTGACCTCTCTCTTCTGCACCAATCCCGGGATAAGCACCAGGAGTATCTATGAGTATGAGAATAGGAATGTTAAATTTATCAGCCATCTTCATAACACGGAGAGCTTTGCGATAGCCTTCCGGATGTGACATTCCAAAGTTTCGTGCAAGATTCTCTTTCGTATCTTTTCCTTTTTGTTGACCAATTACTGCCACAGGTTGACCGCTAAAACTTCCAATACCTCCTATTACCGCCGGGTCATCACCAAAAAATCTATCTCCGTGAAGTTCAACGAAGCCCTCGATAAATGCAGTAATGTAGTCATAAGAATGTGGTCTGTTGATATGTCTTGCTATCTGGACTCTTTGCCACGGGGTAAGGTTAGAATAGATTTCGCCCCTTATCTTTGCTAATTTCTCTTTGAGTTCATTAATTTCCTTTTGAACTTCCACAGTAGGAACCAGAGGAGATTTTTCGAGTTCTTCAATTTTATTTTCCAGCTCCACGATAGGTTTCTCGAAATCAAAAGTTGCAATAGCCATTTTCCTCTCCCTACTTTTTTAATAACAAAGAAATATCTTCGGGGTCAACAACCTTTTCAATAGATTTAATTACTTTGGCATTTATGGATATGCCGAATTCACTGCTCAGCTCATAGACTAATTTATCTATATCACTTGTCATAAAAGTAAGGGTAATCTTCTTTTTCCCCGGATTCTTTTTTACGATAGATATTATTTTCTCTAAACTTTTATCATCAAAAAGCTCTGTTCTTATATTTATATTGATGGAAGATGTCAAGTTTTCGATTATATTATTAACATTATATATCTGGTCAACTAAAAGTTTTGGTGTTTTCTCATTACTTGTATCAATCTTTCCTTCTACACATAAAACGTCATCTTCATTAATCTCCTTATTGTATCTTTTAAGAGCGTTAGAAAAAATAACAAGTTCGGTGGAGCCTTCAAAATCCTCCAGATTAATAAATAACATCTTATTCCCTTTTTTATCAAAATGTTCTTTTTTCTTAGAGACAAATCCGCACAGGATAGCTTCTTCGCCATTCTTTTTTTCAATGAGGGATTTTGAAGATGCATTTGCGATATATCGAATTTCGAGTAGATATTTTTCGAGTGGATGACGCGAAACGTAGAACCCAAGAGATTCCTTCTCATATTGCAAAATCTCCTTCTCTTCCCATTCCGGTATATCAGGAAGTTCGATATAACTCATAGACAAAGGAGATTTCGCTTCAACTGCCTCGAATAAAAGTGTTTGTCCCGTTTCTTTTTCCTTCTTATTTCTATTAATGATATCAAGGATTTGAGGGTATGCCTTAAACAACTGGAAGCGTTTAGCACCGAGTGAATCAAAGGCACCACTTTTTATTAAACTCTCTATTACTCTTGTATTAATTGTAGTCTCATTATTTTTTTCAAGGAAATCCTGGAAAGAGGTAAAGCGTCCTTTTGTTTCTCTTGCCTTCAGAATAGCTTCAACAGCTGTCTCTCCGACATTTTTTATTGCGCATAATCCAAATCTGATAGCATCACTCACAACAGTAAAATCCTTTTCGGATTCATTCACGTCAGGCGGAAGGATTTGGATTCTCATTTCTTTGCATTCACTGATGTATTTGACTATGGCATCAATATTAGCTTTTTCATTTGTCAGAACCGCTGACATAAATTCTACTGGATAATGAGCTTTGAGATAGGCTGTCTGATAAGAAATCATCGCATAAGCGGCACTATGGGATTTATTGAAACCGTATCCAGCAAAATGACTCATCAAATCAAATACCCTCTCTGCTATAGCCCGATCGATATTGTTATTAACCGCCTTTTCAATAAATTCATTCCGCATTCGGTGCATCTCTTCCGGTTTCTTTTTACCCATAGCCCTTCTCAAAATATCGGCTTGACCGAGCGTAAATCCAGCCATAGCTCTGGCTATTTGAGCCACTTGTTCCTGATAGAGAATAACTCCATAGGTTTCTTTCAGGATTGATTCTAAGACAGGATGGTCATATACAATCTTTTTGCCCCCACTTTTTCTTTTGATAAAATCATCGACCATTCCACTGCCTAATGGTCCGGGTCTATAAAGAGCCAGGAGGGCTGTAATTTCTTCAAATGAGGAGGGAGAAAGTTTCTTCAAAATGTCGCGCATTCCCGAACTTTCAAGCTGGAATACAGCAACTGTTTTTGCATCCTGAAGTAATTTGTAAGTCTTTTTATCATCAAGTTTGATTGAAGAAATATCGAGGTCTACATCTCTATTTTGCTTTAATATCTTTAATATATTGTTAATAATTGTGAGAGTTTTCAACCCGAGGAAATCCATTTTTAAAAGACCGATTTCCTCAACATTTTTCATATGGTATTGAGTGGCAATTTCTGTTTCTCTCGCTGTTTTGCAAATAGGAATAATTTCTGTAAGGTTTTGAGAGGAGATAACAACACCGGCAGCGTGAATGGAGGAATGCCGAACCATTCCTTCCAAAGCCATTGCCGAGTCGATGAGTTCCCGAATTTGTTCACTCGTTTCATAGGCACTTTTCATTTCAAGATTCGTTTCCAGAGATTCTTTGATTGTGATATGGAGAGTTTCAGGAATCATCTTCGCAATTTTATCAACATCACCATAAGACATTCCGAGAGCTCTACCGACATCTCGAATCGCATTCCTTGCTTTCATCGAACCAAAGGTGATAATTTGTGCGACATTATTCTCACCATACTTTTGCTTCACATACTGAATCACCCTATCTCTTTTTTCATAGCAGAAATCAATGTCAATATCAGGAGGGGAAATTCTTTCTGGATTAAGAAATCTCTCGAAAAGAAGATTATGAGTAATCGGATCAAGGTTGGTTATTCCAAGACTATACGAAACAATGCTACCTGCCGCTGAGCCTCTACCGGGACCAACTGGAATGTCATTTTCTTTCGCAAATCGGACCAAATCCCATACGACGAGGAAATAGGTATTATAACCCATTTTATTGATTGTGCTTAATTCATAATCCAATCTTTCTTTCAGTTCTTTTGTTGGCTTAGAATATTTTTCTTCAAAACCCTTATAGGCAAGATTTTTGAGGTATTCTTCAGGTGACAAATTCTCTGGTGGGATAAAATCAGGATAAAGTTTTTGATTGAAAGCAATTTCCACGTCGCACATCTCTGCAATCTTGAGTGTATTAGTAAGAGCCTCAGGAATCTCTGCAAATACCTTTTCCATCTCTTCAGGGGTTTTAAAATAGAATTCATTACCAGTAAATTTTAATCTGTCAGAGCTGTTAATATTCTTTCCTGTTTGAATACAAAGCAAAATGTCATGATAGTGCGCATCAGTTCTATTAAGGTAGTGGCAATCGTTCGTTGCTACAACATTGATTTTATATTTCTCAGAGAGTTTCAATAGCTCCCTATTAACAATCTTTTGTTCTGTTAACCCGTGATCCATCAACTCGAAATAGAGATTGTCTCTGGTGAAAACATCGAGATAGAGTTCCACGGCTTGTCTTAATCCTTCTTTATCACCCTGCAAAATCTTAACAGGAATAAGACCTTTTAAGCAGGCAGTCAGGCAAATTAAGTCCGAAGAATACCGTTTCAACAATTCATTATCAATTCGTGGCTTGTAGTAGAAACCTTCTGTAAAACCGAGAGAACAAAGTTTAATTAGATTTTTATAACCATTTTGATTTTTGGCTAAGAGAATAAGATGATAAGAGGTCTCCTTGTTCTGAGGCGCTTTTTCAAACCGAGAGTTACTCGCTACATAAAACTCACACCCAATAATCGGTTTAATCCCAACATTTTTTGCATCTTTATAAAAGTCTATCACACCAAACATATTCCCATGGTCAGTCAGAGCAAGAGCATTCATATTACACTTTAAAGCCTTGTCAATTACTCGATCAAATCGACAGGCACCATCAAGGAGACTGTATTCAGAGTGGAGGTGAAGATGTACAAAGTTTGAATTACTCATTTATCAGTTCCCGTAGTAGCTGTAGGGAACAGGCACGCCTGTTCCCTACAAAAGATTATGTGTCATTTACATTTGGTTTTTTGTTACAGGGATTTGCACAGGACTAATCCTAAATTTTTCTAAGTGTAACTTGTCATCGATTTTGAATTCAAGTTTAATATTGTATTGTTTTTTAATTCTATTGATGAAATAAGGGAGGTCTTCGGCAATGTAATTGAATAAACCCGGGTGAACAGTAATTTCTAAAATGTATTTTTGGTGTTGGAGTAGCAATTCCTGAATTTTTGAAATAATGTGGTATTTGACATTTTGCCATATCACGGATTCTGTGAGGATATGACCATTTCCATTACAATATTGACAGGAACGAGTGAGAAGTGTTCTCAAGCTATGTCTGAGTCTTTGTCGCGTAATTTCGATGACACCGAGTTCACTAAAGCCATAGACCCTTGTCTTGGCACGGTCTTTCTTAAGTTTATTTTTTAACTCATTCAGGACTTTATCTCTATTCACCTTCGATTTCATATCTATAAAATCAATAACAATAATTCCACCAATACTCCTTAATCGTAGCTGTTTAGCAATCTGCTCGCAGGCTTCAAGATTGGTTTTCAGGATAGTTTCCTGATTATCCTTTTTCCCGATAAATTTGCCTGTGTTGACATCAATAGTCGTTAATGCCTCTGTTTCATCAATAATGATATGCCCACCACTTCTTAACCATATATGTCTATTGAGGGCTTTATTAATCTGCTTCTCGATACCATAGTCTTCAAATATATTTACACCTTTATGATAAACAACGTTTGTGTGATGATTACTGTTCATATTTTTCAGCACTTTACGAATCTGCAGTGATTCCTGATAATCATCCACAAGGATTTCTTCCACATTGACGTTATAAATATCTCTAATAATCTGTTCTATAATACCTAAATCTGTATGGAGCAATGCAATCGTTTGACTCTTTCGAAATTTTTTAAGAATGAATGACCACTGTCTTTTGAGATAAATTATATCCCTTTTTAAATCTTCTTCATTAATATTAAGAGCTGCGGTTCGGATAATGAAATTGTTTTCGTCTTTTGTGATAGATTTAAGAATTCTTCTCAGACGTTGTCTTTCTGCCTTATCTTCAATCTTCCTTGAGATTCCACCTGAATTTCTCGACAAAGGCAGATAAACAAGGAATCGACCCGGAAGAGAAATATTCGTAGTTACTCGGGGACCTTTTGTGCGGTAAGGCTCTTTATTTATCTGGACGATAATTTCTTGTGCTTCTCGGAAAATCTCTTCAATCTTTGGTTTCTTACTATAAATCTTTTTTCTTTTTGATTTTCCCTCTTTCTTTATTAAATCGGGATACGGATAGACGGCATCAGAAGAATGTAAAAAGGCATTCTTATTGAGACCAATGTTAATAAATGCGGAATCCAGTCCGGGTAAAATGGCTGCAATTTTCCCCTTATAAATATTCCCTTGAATTGTTTGTTTGTCAGTTTTCTCAATTATTAACTCTTCAAGTATATTATTTTCTAAAATAGCAATTCGTATCAGGGTATCGTCTTTATTGATAATAATCTTTTGTGGCATAATTTGGGACACCTAATAATTGGTTTTTGTAGGGAACGATCTGAAACCGTTCCCTACATTTAATAATGTAATATGATGTAAAAGATATATCTTGGACCATCTGAATAATGTGGTGTGACATTTAGGTCGCAGTAATATGCGAGATAAATCTCGCACCATATTCAACTATCATTGAAAAAGCTCTTTTCTTGTGATGATGATATTGAATGGCTTAAGAATCTCATCGCCGAAAACAGTTCTTAATATCACTTCGGGTTTTACACTTCCCTTATGATTTATTTTTATCTGTAAGTCAAGAGATAGAGTGTTATTTTTTATTTTCACATCGAATTTCTCTACATATTCCTTCAAATTTTTTGTTTTATCCTTTTTCTTCCCCTCTAATTCAACAATTATCCTTTCATCTCTTTGAAAAGCGAGAAGTTTCTTCTGCATTTCTGAATAGGTAGTGTCTAACTCACATTCGCTCAGTTTATAATTTGGCTCAAGATTTATTAAATATAAGGCACTATAAATCTGCGAACTCAGTGATGGTTCACTCAGAGGCACTTCATTACAAGAAAGAAATGTCATCTGTTTATAATTCAAGCTGTTTAATATGTTTATTATTTCTTGTAGCTCGTATTTCTTATCGAAATAAACATCTACATAATCATAATCGCTTCTATAGCCAACTGGAAGTGGTTGAGTGAATTGGATTTTCGGTTGAGGATTGAATCCCTTTGAATAGGAGATGCCAAGATTACTCATCCTCAAGAGGTTTTTAAATATCTCTTGAAAATCAAGATGGGATAAATAAATAAGGTTACCAGATTTGGAAAATTTAATCCTGACTCTCTGGACTGATTTTGTTTCTAATTCATCACCCTTTTTAATCTCTTCTGATATCTGAATCGGAACATTATCTATCCCATTTATATTTTTCGTTTCTTCATTGCATACTCCGCAATTAATACATTGATCATCAATAAAACAATCGAGAGATGTCATCTCCTTCAGAGATTTTTGATATTCATCAATCAGAAATGACTTTTTCACACCAATATCAATATGATCCCAGGGGAGAGGCTGTTCAACATCCCATTTTGCATTCGCAATTTGTTCATGGTTAATATTTTCTGACTGGAATGCCTTCCGCCATAAATCATAATTGAAATGTTCTGACCAGGAATCAAGCTTGCATCCCAATCTGAAAGCCCTCTCGATGACTTTTGCAATTTTTCTGTTGCCTTTACATATCACAGCCTCTATTAGACTTTGTTTGATATTATGTTTTTTAAACTGTATATGACGATTTTTAAAATTTGTTTCTAAATAATGATACCTTTTATCAAGTTCATCAACACTCATCTGAGACTCCCATTGAAACGGAGTAAATGGTTTGGGAATAAATGGAGAAATAGAGAGATTAATTTGATAACGGTTGAGCTTCAGATTTTTAGCGATACTCACAATTTTTTGAACCATTCTAATGATACCATCTAAATCTGCGTAAGTTTCGGTGGGTAAACCCACCATAAAATAAAGTTTGATGAGATACCATCCTTCCTTAAATACATTTTCAATCAGTTGATAAAATCGCTCTTCATCATAGACTTTGTTGATAATCCTTCTAAGCCTTTCTGAGCCTGATTCTGGGGCAAATGTAAAACCTGATTTCCTCACTTTTTTAATCTCGGAGGCTATCAAAGAATCAAAGGCATCAACTCTTATTGATGGAATCGCTACAGAAACTTTTTTATCTTGAAAACTTTTTATAAGATTAGTTGTAAGAGAATTGATGTGCGAATAATCACCCGTATTTAAAGAGAGTAATGAAATTTCCTCCATTCCACTGTTGGCGATTCCTTGTGATGCGAGATTAAAAATTTGAGCTGTATTTCTTTCTCTAACAGGTCTCGTAGTCATTCCCGAGATACAAAATCGACATCCTCTTGTGCAACCTCTTCTAACTTCGATAGCAAGGCGATTATGGACCGATCGAATATTAGGAACAATAGGTCTGATGGGAATATCGAGGTTTTGAATATTAAATATTCTTCTTTTAATTTTTAGAGGAATGTCTTTTTCAATCGGTTCTATTTTTTCGAATTCATAATCATTCTTGTAATAGACTTTATAAAAAACAGGGACATAGATTCCCTGAATTTGTGTTAATTGTTTTAGAATTTGTAATTTTGTGAGATGTTTCTTCCTTGCAAAGGCTATTATATTAAGAATTTCGATAACAGTTTCTTCCCCATCACCAATAACAAACGCATCAATAAAGGGAGCAAGAGGCTCAGGATTAAAAGCTCCGGGACCTCCGGCAATAATTATTGGAAAATTGTCTTCTCGTTCCGAAGAATAAATATTCAAAAAAGAAAGCTCTAAAACGTTCAGAATGTTAGTATAAGTCAATTCGTGTTGCAGAGTGAATCCGATGCAATCGAAAGAAGCAAGAGGAAATCGAGATTCGAGAGAAAAAAGAGGTGTTTTTTGTTCTCTAAGAATCTTCTCAAGATCAAGAGCGGGTGCATAAGCCCTTTCTGCACGAAAATTTGGTTTATGATTAATAAGCTCATAGAGAAGCTGAAAGCCGTGATAGGACATCCCAATCTCATAAAGATCAGGAAAAACTAAAGCGATTGAGGCTTCAAAAATATCTAAGGAATCAACTTCTCCAACAGAGTTAATTTCATCTCCAATATATCGTCCCGGATTTCGAATTCTATTTATGAATCTACCAATATCAATCTTCAAAAGCTCACCTCTTGATTTTTCAAACGAGTAATGCGTATTTACTTAACAAAGATTTGCGAGCTAAAGCTTAAACCACATTTTTAAATATACAAAAGGAATTATGACTAATCAATAATACATTTTCAAAGAAAATTATTTTTGACAGGATGAACAGGATAAAAATATTGATTTTATTTTCTTTCATGGTCAATGTCATTCTGTAAATCATTTTCTTTTTATTTGTAGGGAACGATGAATGCGTTCCCTACAAATGGACGAGGTTTAATTATCATCAGGAGTTTCAAAAATGGCTGATATATCAATTACATTCTTAGGTAAAAAGTTCGAGAATCCATTTATACTAAGTGCTGCCCCAGCAACCGACAATCTGGAAATATTGAGAAACGGGCTAAAAGCAGGATGGGCTGGTGCCGTATTAAAAACAACATCTGTCGAAGGCACGCCCGTTCCTCTCAAATATCCTCAAATGACCTCAATTGCATTTGAAGAAAGAAGGGGCTTTGGTCTCGGTAATATCGACCTCATATCGAAACATCACATCGATACAATCATCGAAAGAATCAAAATCCTCAAAGATGAATTTCCAGAAAAAATTATTATCACGAGTATAATGGGTTCCAGCAAAGAAGACTGGCAAAATCTTGTCTATCGCTTAAATGAAATAAATGTTGATATGATTGAATGCTCTTTTTCCTGTCCTCAAGGCTCACTGGGCGAACATCCAACGCAAATGCTCGGACAAAGTCCTGAAGCCTCTGAGATTGTTACAAGTTGGATGAAAGAAGTCTCTGGTAATACCCCAATAATAATTAAAATAACTCCCTTAGTAACAAGCATTGTTGAAGTCGTAAAAGCGGTTAAACGCGCAGGAGCTGACGCAGTCACCGCAAGCAATTCCATTCCCGCTTTGATGGGAGTTGATATTGATACATTCATTCCTATTCCGAATGTAAATTCAAAATCGACTTATTCCGGCTTTAGCGGTTCAGCAATAAAACCTATAACTCTACGCATTATCGCAGAAATAGCTAAAAACGTGGATATCCCCATTTCAGGAAATGGTGGTGCGACGAACTGGAAAGACGCTATAGAATTTATGTTATTGGGTGCCTCAAATGTTCAGATGTGCACAGCTGTTATGAGAAATGGATTCAGAATCATCAATGACTTAATTGATGGATTCAATGAATATCTTGAATCACACCATTTTAAATCAGCCTCTGAAATTATTGGTAAGGCGCTCCCCTATTTAGGAACCTATGAAAACCTTGATTAT
>Ga0315285_10004182_pt1 | contig 14997 bp, 22 predicted proteins | sample YL17G09_36_MG_FD_203698 | JGI IMG/M metagenome (GOLD analysis project Ga0315285, IMG submission 203698) | Sediment microbial communities from Yellowstone Lake, YNP, Wyoming, USA - YL17G09_36 | ecosystem: Environmental > Aquatic > Freshwater > Lake > Sediment | place: USA: Wyoming | collected...
ATACGCAGCACATACATTGACTATTTAAACTGCTATGTGGCGTTTATAGTCCCCAGTGATTATACAAAATCCCTGCAAATATAATTCACAGGGATAAATAAAACAAACAAATCAACCTAAACTTTTATAAGCTGAGCTCCAAGCTCTGCAGAATGACTGTAAACTTCTCCACCACTAACAACTTCAATTTGTTTACCGCCTGTAGCATTACATAGATCTTTAAGCTCATTACTAAACTCCATTAGTGAAACAGCATTCACCTTGTAAGGGAATTTCTCTGTACCAATTTCATCTTGACCATCATTGATAACTAAGATCTCTGGCTTCTCTTGTGAAAGATCAACCTGAAGGTTACATAGTTTACCACTAGATATTTCACTAGCAATATAATCAACCATATCACCAACTTCTGTGTTACCACCATTTGGTTCATTAGAGAAATGTCTCCAGAATTCTATTACATCTTCTCTATTCTTGATATGTTGGAACTCAAGCTCTTCTGGATCATCAACGAAATAGCTAAAGAACACTTCAGCTTCTCCTTGCATAACATATTTGAACCTGTCTATTAATATAGCATTCACCCATGTTTGTTTATCATGAGTATCCATTGATCCAGAATAATCTAGAATGATGATAATCTTCTGTATCTGTTCTTTTCTATCAACAGGTACATTCACTGTAAGATCTTTGGTTAAGAACTTAGTTGCAAAGTTAGGAAACATCTTCTGATATAGATCAATCATGTGAAACTGTGCATAGTCTCTCATAATCATCTTAGCATACTGATCAGAGTTGCTTACAATCTTCTCACTGATTTCCTTTTCCACCTTAAACTCAGATCCAAATGCACCAACAAGAGATAGATAGTTTAATATCTCCATCTTTCTATCTTTACTGATTTCATTTAGTTCTAGTTGTTCATTGATGTTTGGATCATTGTACACCTTTCTATCGAAATCTAATGCATTCTTCATTTCAAGTTTTTCTTCTCCATCATCTATTGGATCACCATACTCATCAGTTAGATTCTGTTTTATCTTCAAATAGATAGATATAGCTTGTTCTAACGGTGTGTATCCAGGGATATAAATGTCAAATATACCATCATACAGTTCTTTCTTCTGATTGTATGTGTTTTGTTCAGCCTCATCTAGAGTGTCAAATGCAACATACTTCTCAGCTATATAGTCTGTATCTTCTACCATCTTAAGATAGCATACACGAGCTAGTTCTTTGATTGTGTCAATAGATGCTTGCTTATTAGCACTCACCTTCTTCTTAATCTCTTTAGCTGTTGGTGTTATATAACTAATAGGATCTTTAACAAACAGATCATCGTTATCATCATCTAGTTCTGTAAAGAATGAATATGCTGACCAACCACTACTCTTACTCCAGCCACCACTATACTTACTCTTCCAACCACCTACACTCTTTTTAGGAGTATAGGTTGGGGCATAATAACTACCATAATAGTCGTCATCATACCCATCTCCCCATACACTCTTCATTATAGAAATGCAACGATTGACAAGTCTTTATTGGCTTTATCATATGCTTGTGTACCAGCTTTAACCAGCTGTGCATGTACAGAAGCTATGTCATCATTCACTGTCAATCCTTTCAAGTCTTTGATCTGTAGTTCAATCTTCTTCAATTGAGCTTTATATACCTTCTCTTCAGTTTGTGTAGTGAATGGAAGACTAGATAATAACTCAAGTGATTCTTGTAAGTTAGTAGATAGTTCTCTAAACTTAAGTGTAGACTCAAACTTCTTGATAGCTTCAGCAATCAATGATGGTTTCTTTGCAAACTCTGCAATGAATCCTAATGATTCAGGACCACATTGATCATACACTTGATATGCTGTTACAGCTACACGAGGTGAGATGGTTATACCATTCTTAGCATACTCTTGTAATAGATAAGGAATCACTGGATCCACATTATCTACACCAAACTTACTTTCTAGTAATTTGTTGTATGTAATCTCTGTGTAATTGTCCCAGATAACATTAAGCTCAAGAGGAAATCTCTCCATCAATGCTTTCAATGACATGTTCTTAGAGAATTCATCACGAGTTCTGTTAGTACAGCACACAATGAATTTAGTTTTGATATCATATATCTGTGTACCATTTCTGAATGTACCACTAGATAGAATATCTTTCAATTGCTCTAAGATAAAATCAGGTGCATCAAATAACTCTTCGAAGATAACATACTCATGATTCATGAATGAATTATCTACTAGGTATTCTATCTTACCTGTCTTCTCAAATGTAGGAATATCTAGACCACCAAACAATCTGTCTGTTGTCATACCTGTACCCATCGTAATGATGTAAGGATTTATATTTCTTGATTTCAAGAAATCTAATGTGATTTCTGATTTACCATGTCCTCCTGGACCATACAATACAACATTCTTGTTGGTAGATAGTCCTACATTTAGAATGTTGATAGTTTTGTCCATAAATACGAACTTCTGTGTTGTGTTTTCCACTGTAATCTTTGCTGCTTTTCTCATTTTTGTTTTCTTTGTTATTAAGGAATTTTTATTAATTTGCTTTAATACGTCTAATAGATCTATTGGTTCTTCTTCTTTGATGATACAATTGTTTGATTTAAACATCCAACCATCATAGCTAAACTCTTGGGCTAATTCAATTTTGTAATTGTACTCATCAGGAATATCCTGTCCATAGAATTCATCCATTTTATGATCTTCATTCCATTTATATGGACAATTGTATACATGATTCCAAAGACCATCTCTTTTAAACTCTTTTTCTGTCTTTATTCTATATTTACTCATAGCTTTGATATAAAAGGAGAGCCATTACAGCTCTCCCATTAATTTAGTCTTCGTTCTCTTCATCCATTTGACGTTTGATCATCTTGATTAAGAACTCTTTAAGTTCTTCTGGTATATCATCACCATCAATAGGACCACTACCATTATTAGATAGCTTATCAAGCATCTCTTTGAGTTCTTCTGGAACATCATCAGCAGATAATTTTAATCCTTTCATCTTAGCAGTCATTTTAGCTGCTTTATGAGCCATATCATCAAGCCTAGTTTGTAAGAACAATGATGCCATCACTACTAATTGAGAATAGCTAAATTCATTAGCACATGCTTCTACCAATTCACTTGGTGAACCATCTTCTTTTATTCCATTCTTTTCATCAAATAAATACTCTTTTAAGACTTCTTTCACTTGATCATCAAGATCATCTAAATAAGATTCATTGACACCTATTGCATTGTGTAATTTTTTCTGACCATGGTCAAAGGTGAATATACCACCTTGAGTTGTTGTACTACTCATGTTATTAAGGAATTATTGGTTAATTGTTTGTCTTGTTTCTATTGTCTTCTCTCTTATAATTCCATGTCTGAAATTATATAACACTTCAACAATCAATCTTTTAGCTTTGATTGCTCTAAATCTGTCAGTTGAACCAACTAATGTACCCTTGTAGATTCTACGTCTCATAGTATAAGAGCTAATGAACAAATAACTGTAACTAGTATACCAAATGTTACTATTATACTACATAGAACAAGATTATCTCTCTTACGAATTCTAATCTCATCTTCTAATACAGTTATTAGTTCACTTTTAAGCAACAACAGCCTCTCTGCTGTATTTAATGCTCTCTCTTGAGCTTCTACAAGCTCTACTAATATTCTATCTGACTCACTCATTAGTCTTTATCTGCTATTGTCATACCAATAATGATTGGACATGTGATTGGACTAATTGCTAATATCACCCAAGACTCTGCTGATATAGGTGAGTCTTTAAACGATGATATCATCATACCTAGATTAACTAGGTATGTGATAATAATATATAATGCTATCATAAACCAATAAGATTATCAAAACAACTATTTAAGATGTCTTGTAAGTTATACTTCTCTTGTTGTAACTCATTAATACGTTCTTCAATGACATGAACATTCACATCATCGTTTGCTTCTTTAAGACTATCTAATGAATGTATCTCCATTCTGATATCTTGTAACCTTTGTTGAATCTCTTCAGTTCTCATAATCTATACAGCTCTATGTGTTGACCAATATCTTCTTTGTTGTTTGCATCTTGATGCACAACTCTCAGTGCATATAGCAATAAGAATTAATGTTGTAATGATATACAACACACCTAATGTAGTGTAAGGACGTTTCTTCATGTTATTTAGTTATTAAGGGTTTTAAAATGTATTCTCTTTGGAAACTTACCATCAAATACAAACTTTGTAACATCACATAACCACACAGGAGAAAATCCTAGATGATATATGCAACCATTTGGTGGTGTATTTATTATTTTCTTCAGTGTTTCATATCCATCAGGACATTCTTGATCTGTTAATAGATCTATTAGCACTGTGTCTCCATTGTTTGATAGATGATCTAATAATGTATCAGCACCACCTACCATTTGTAATTCTCCTTTACTTCCAGTCCAATTAGGAAGATCAATATACCATCGACCTTCCTCTTTATTGAATCTGTGTGCATTCTTGTTCTTTCTTAAATCTATAGCCATTTTTCGTTCTTTTCAAATTTCTCATTAAGGTCACATGCTACAATAGCACTTGGTATCCAACCAAATACTAACATAAGCATTAATGTCCCACCATGATTCATACATTGTTTGTATGAACAATCAGATAGTAAATATCCAATCAGTCCCATTACACACCATGTAATGAGAATTGTAGCTATAATAGCTAACATAATCTTTGTTGTCTTCATTTTGTTTGTTATTAAGGAATTAGTTCGTGTTCTGTTATTGTACATTCTTGATAGAAATAGTCCCAAAGTAATTCTTGTTCTCTATATTTATCATGTAACTCTTCCATCTTAGCAAGAGCTGATTCATGAGATGAATATATGCCTTCAATAGTTTCCCATTTATGGTGAACACTACCTATAGGCTCTTTATCATTTGTTACAATAGTCTTTACAATGTATATCTTGTCCATGTTTGTTTGTTATTAAGGAATTAAATATAATACTCTCTCATAGTCCGCTAGATGTGTTAGTAGGATATATAAAGATTCCATACTATAAGAGAATATTATAAAGCAAGTTCTTTTTACAACGTAATTGCACATTGATAATAGCTGTTTATTGGACCACGATGGGTAAGCTAATAACATTTATACATTGCATCTTTCTCCACACCTAATCCTTGGACTATACAGTGGCTGGTTGTTAACACAATATAAATGTGAAAGAATGTTCTCTACATTGTGTACTAGTATTATTAAATGTGTGAGAAGCTTTATTTGATTTCTCTACTCTCTATTGCTGTATACACGAGCAAATGTATACACTCACACATTATATTATTAAATCCACTCTCAACTTGTGTTATTTCAGTCTAGAGTTACTCACAAGTAAGTATTAATAGTCTTGCTACTAATATGTGGTCTGCACATATCAAACTATTAGCTTCTGCTATTGAGTGGATGTTATTTAGAAGGGCCCTAAGAAGAGCCCATTATATTATTTACTAACTTTTCTATTACATAGAGTAAGATTACAAGGAACAATATGTTTCTTAATAGATAGAAGATATTCTTTCCATGCTTTATCATTAACTCCTGGTATGTGTATCATGCCTATTGGTTTCATAATGCTATATTTATTTAGTTATGATGTTTGTTTGTTGTTTGCTGTTTTAACCTAGTTTATATGCGTATGTGTACACTGCTATTCTTTCACACTCAAGAAAACTTTTTACGAGAGAGAAAAAAACTTTTTATTCCATATATATAGAAAGAAGAAAGAAAAGGTGGGATTTTAATGCCCACCCGATCTGCCACCCTCTATATATGAGTAAAACAGGGCTTAAAGCCCTGCATACTCAGTTGGATTAACCATTCTCTTAGGTTTGAAGTTCTCTTCAGTAATGCTTGCGTGCTCCATTTCTTTAGATTTAAAAGCGTTAGCTTTTGTCCACGTAACATAATTGTTTAAGCTCCAACCATCATCAGTTACATTGATGTCAATTAGTTTAACATCACCATCTTTAATGTCTTGATGAAAGTCATCTTCTTCATGAACTGCAAACGCTTGGTCACCCAAAGCATAGATTCTGTAATTCATTCCTTTAAATCCTTCACTCTCGCTTTTGTAAGCTCTTACTAAGTTAGTCTTCTTAATTTTTAACACGTCTTGTCCTGTAATTTCCATATTGTTCTGTTTTAAATGGATTTAGTGGGGGGGCACCCTGCTCCCCCAAACATAGGTGGGGTAGTCAGTTGGAAGTGGTCTACACACCCACATACACAAAGGGTTTCCCATTTTGGGAAAAAAAATTTGAAAAAAAGTTTGGATGGTATAAGAATTATATTATACCTTTGGCGGGTGGGTGGGTTTGTTCTAATAGAATAAGTATGGTCTTGTATACATATATAGAAAGTTTTCATAATATAGCATTGGAAGAAATATTTCTTATATATATGTTGATTGTAAATATTTTATATATATCTTTGTAAATGTTAAAACTAAATCATGATATGATAGTACAAAGACTTAAGAAGAATGTATACACAGACATAGAACTAGCAATCAAGTACTATAGTATACTATCTGCTGTAAACAATCTACATCTAACAGAGAGAGAAATACAACTCATATCCTTTACAGCTATTAAAGGAAACATCACATATGCTAATGTGAGAGAAGAGTTCTGTAAGACATATAATAGTACATCTCCATCCATCAACAATATCATCAGTAAGCTGAAGAAGGTGGGTATATTCATTAAGGAGAATGGTAAGGTGAAGGTGAATCCTGTCATCTCTATTGATTTCACTAAAGATTTAACATTAGATATAAAACTACTACATGAAGAGACCATCAACAATGTCAGTGAAGGAGTGGATCATCAAGAGGATGTCCATTAATATGGTGATATCAGAGAAGACTATTGATTCTGTTGTAACACATCAGTTTGATTCTGCTAATGATGCATTGAATATACATAAGAGTGTAGAGATCTCTGGATTTGGTAAGTTCTATTTCAACCAGAAGAAAGCTCTTACACAATACAATAAGTTGTTAGCTATTAAACAAGCATATGAAGATGTATTATCAGATGAAGAGATAACAGCTACAAAGAGAAACGCTGTAGAGCTAAAACTACAAATCATTCAGTCTAGTATCAAAACATTAAAACCAAAAATCGATGAGCCTGGGACAAATAATTGAGGGATGGAAGAATCATCTTCTTCCTGAAGAGAACGAAAAAACTTTTCTACAACAGGTTAGTCAAGAAAGACTAGCTATATGTGGAGCTTGTGATGAGCATTCTTCTAATAAGAAGGATTATAAATCATTAAGACCAGATGCACACTGTGCAGAATGCGGATGTACATTGTCTGCTAAAACAAAATGTTTAACATGCGAATGCCCATTGAAGAAATGGGTAGCACAATCCTTACCAGATGAACTCACTACGTAAAATACCACTAGAAGGACTTATACAAATTCTTACAAATCTGTTTGAAGAGGGAGCTGATTATATTGATATATCAGGACAACAAGACAACAGAGAAGAAGGACCAATTGATGTTATCAAGATAACAGTGAAGCCTGAGTATATGACAGATGATAGTGAGGTGGAAATAGAAGTGAATATGGAAGGAGAAAGACCTGCATCACTATCTGAAGAGGATTTAAATGATCTTATATAATGAAAACTCCTAACTACTATCGTCAAATTGTACAAACATTGGTACGCTTACAAAAAGCCTATCCTACGTATAACATAGGAAGACATATTTCCACAGCAATGGATGAATATTCAGATGTATGGGGTGTGTCTGACAAAGAGTTCTTATATGCTATACAGAAGTATGAAATAGAGCTAAACATAGATGGTCCTCATATAGACGATAAAGAGATAGAGGAGATTATAAAAGATGGCATGAATTTAGACAGCATCTTTGAGGAAGAGGAGGAATACTAATAACTAATATAATACCAACTACATTATGGAACATATTTATAAACTATATGGAAAAGCTTACCATCTTTACACTATAGAAGATTGGAAATACATCTTTTCTACATATAAAGAAAAAGATAAATACAATCATACAGAAGAAGAATTCTTAGCTGCTGAGTTAACAGATAAAACAGCAATGATGAAAAAGATGGATGAAGCTATTTGGAAAGACAATCCTTTTAGTAAACAATCAATGGATACTAATGAATCAATATTTGAACCATGTCCAAGAGATGAAGGATGTAAAGTGATTCAAGATTTTCTGGAAGATGAAGATATATCAGCTTGTAATCCAGAAAACAGTTGTGATATTATACAAGACTTTTTAGAAGAAGATGGTATAGATAAATTTGCTATATTTCGTAACATTCAAAATGAATACTATGATGAGATTTATCAATGTCAAAATAGAATAGAAGAATGTAAAAAGAAAATCAGAGCAGAGATGCACGATATACAAGTATATAAACAAAAATTGGATGAAGCATTTAACCAATATATAGAATAATGGCAATAAAGAAAACTACATACATTAACACAGAACTTGATTGGGCTGAAGAACAGTTATCAAGCTGGAAGCAATACGTTGATGCTAATCCTTTACATACATTAGAGGATAGAATCAAGTGGAAAGAAACTAAAGCTGGTGGAGCAATGCCTATGGTGATTGCATCTATTGAAGCACAGGGTAAGTTTGTACAAGAGACAATGAAGAACTATTTAGCTCTTCTTGAACAAGTGGAGAAACTACGTGAGAAAGAAGAAGCTAAGGTGGTGCCTATTAGAGGTGGTGGTGAGCTTGGAAGTATGGCAGAAGATTTCTTAAAAGGTAGAAGATAATGATAGATGGCTTACAAAGTATTGATTACAAGGATTGGTTCATCAATCAGAAGAGAGTTCCACAGAAAGACTCAGATGAATACAAAGCATTTTATGCCTATCATAAACAACTATGTATTGATGGCTGTACAATGGGAGGAGTGTATATTAACCCTTTTCTATATTGGCATTTAAACTTCTGGAACACAGAGGTAGATATCATAGATGATAGAGGAAGGATATCACAGAAATATGCTAACCCATATCTACGTGATAATGAGTGGATAATCACAAACGAAATAGATAGAGCACATAACGAGAAGAAAGGATTAGTAATCCTAGGAATCAGACGTTTAGCTAAGTCAGTAATTGAGAGCTCCTATATAGGTCATGGTGCAACGTTCGATGAGAACTCCCAGAACATTATTGCAGGATTAAATGCTCCCGATATAAAGCTTATCACAGATAAGATTGACAAAGGATTAAACTTCTTACCAGAAGCCTGGAGATGGCAGAGAGTAGAAGACAACTGGAAAAACCAAGTTACATTAGGGATCAAGACAAAAGCAGGAGAGAGAATCCCCTTTTCTCAGATCCTTATTCGTAACTTAGATGGTGGTAATAATGAAGAGGCTATTGCAGGTACAAAACCTAGAAGGCTTATTATTGATGAGATAGGTAAGGGTAATTTCCTCAGAGGATTACAAGCTGCTACACCAGGTTTTACAACACCATTTGGTTGGGGATGTTCACCTATACTTACAGGTACAGGTGGAGATATGCAAAACTTCATGGATGCAAAGAGCTTAATGTTCGATGTAGAGAATTTTAACTTCTTAGAATATAAGAGTGCCAAAGATGATCAAAGAATCCATGGACTATTCATCTCCCATAAATATAGAATGGAAGCTAAGGAAGATTCTTCTTTAGGAGCTTATCTAGAACAACCAGCAGAATCAGAGTTACATAATGTAAAGATGTTAGTCTCTAATGAAGAGAAAGCAGATAAGATTACAAATGATAATCTTGAGAGATTAAAGAAAGCTGGTGATAGACTAGCTTATTTAAAAGAGAAGATGTACTATCCACAAGAGGTGGATGATATATTCTTGAATGAGGATACAAACATCTTTGATATAGAAGCAGCTAAACGTCAGAAGACCAGACTGTTAGCACAAGAAAGAACAGGAACTCCTGTTGTTTTATATGATGATGGTGATGGTGTGAAACATGAGTTTACAGACAAACGTCCTATATCAAACTTCCCTCTCAAGAATAGTGATCAGAAAGATGCTCCTGTAGTGATATATGAGTTTCCAATTGATAGTCCTCCATATGGATTATATGTTGCAGGGATTGACCCTTATAGACAAGGCAAGTCTGCATATTCTAGTTCATTAGGATCTGTCTATATATACAAACGTATGCATGCTATATCTGGAGAGAAGTATCAAGATATGTTTGTAGCTAGCTATTGTGCTAGGCCAGAGAAGAAAGAAACATGGGAAGAGCAAGCTCGTTATCTGATCAAGTATTACAATGCTAGAGCTCTATGTGAGAACGATGAAATCTCTTTCATAGACTATATGATAGCCAAAGGAGATGCTCACTATCTAGAGAAACAACCAGATTGGTTAAAAGAAATAGTTCCAAACACCACTGTTAGAAGGGATTATGGGATACATAGATCTTCTGAGAAAATACGAGACTTCTTACATGGAGCTCTTAAGAAATATACAGAAGAAGTAATACATACAGAAAAAGATGAAGATGGAAACATTAAGTCTGAGATAAAAGGTATGGCCAAGATATTTGATCCTGTATTATTAGAAGAGATGATTCAGTATAATGAATCAGGTAACTTTGATAGAATTATTGCTGCAGAATTAGCTGTAGCTTTAGCTATGAAACTTGATCCCATTATGGGAAAAATAGGAGGAGAACAAGATGTAAGAATACAATCAATGTTCAAGAAGAACAAAAAGAATAGGCTGTTTACAGAAAGCAGACCAATGTTTAACACACCAAAAAATAAATTGTTTACATAATGGCAATAATTAGATATACAAAAGACGCAACCATCAGATATGCCTATCTTAACATCTTTCCAGATCAGTTCAAAACAGAGAAGGAAAAGATGGATGAGAGTTGGATTAAGAATACAATGGATTATTTCTCCAACAAAGCATACGCTGAGTATGTAAAGAATAGAGACACATTTGTTAAGAACTACGATCTTATGAAAGGAATCTTACGTATGGAAGATTTCTATCAAGAACCAGAGGTGAGAAGCTTTACAGACGTACTAACGTCTGATTTAGAACTTCCTGCATACGTGAAGATGTATTCTATTGTTACCACTCCTGTAAATGAATTGGTAGGTGAAATATCTAAAAGACCTGATACATTCAGAGTGAAAGCTTTTGATGATGATAGTCAAGCAGAAGAACTACAATTCAAAACAGATACATTACAACAATATGTTATTGGTCAAGTTCAACAACAACTTGCTCAGAAAGCAGCTTTACAAGGACAAGAGATTGAGCCTGAACAATTGCAACAAATGACAATGGAACAGGTTAAGGATGAGCTAGATAGCTATACATCTATTGCTGAGAAATGGGCCAACCACATTCTTACATGTCAGAAAGCTGAATTCAATATAAAAGAAAAGAGTGAGGATGCTTTTAGAGACATGTTAATATCCGCTAGAGAGTTCTATCACATATATGAAGACAACTCTAAACTTGGATTTAACATTGAAGTGGCCAATCCAAAAAACACTTGGTTCCTTACTACTCCTGATAGAAAGTTTATATCAGATCCAACAGGTAGAGCTCAAGGAGCTTATGCTGCTGGTACAGTACAAGTTATGGAACTTTCAGAGATTATTGAAAGCATACCAGACCTTACTAAAGAAGAGATAGATCACTTACGTAGCTCATTACAAGATTATGGATTGATCAATGTACGTGAATCTAATCTAGGTAATCCAGATGCTATCCCTGGACAAGACTCTGTAATGTATGATACCTTTGACCCTCTTGTGTTACAAACAAGAATGATCATTGAATCAGAGATGAAAGAGAACAATGATGGACTGAAAGACTTCTTAGGACTAACTAATAATGTTAGTTCATTTGGATATAAGTATGTAGTGGTTAGAAGCTATTGGATCTCTAAGAGAAAGATAGGTAAGTTAATCTACATAGATGATATGGGTAATGAGCAATCATTGATTGTTGATGAATCATATAAATCAGGAACTGTTCCTACACAACAATCATTAGAATGGGGATGGGTAAATGAATGGTATCAAGGAACTAAAATAGGTCCAGACATCTATCATATCAAACCATTTAAGTTATTAAACTATTGTCCTATTATAGGAACAACATATGAGGTGAAGAACACAGAGGCTAAATCTCTTGTAGATCTTATGAAACCTTTTCAAGTGATCTATAATGTATGTATGAACCAATTGTACAAACTTCTAGAAAAAGAAGTTGGTAAGGTGCAACTTATGTCATTAAGACATATTCCTATTCCTAAAGATGGAGATGCACAAGATGCTCTTGACATATGGGAAATGGAAGCACGTAATAGAGGTGTGGTGTTTATTGATGACAGTCCAGAGAACTTAAAATCTCCTAGTTCATTCAATCAGTTTACAGCTCTTGATCTTACACGTACGCAGGAGATACAATCTAGATATACATTAGCTCAACAAATGAAACAAGAGTGTTGGGAACTTGTAGGTATGTCTAGACAACGTATGGGATCTGTTGCAGCTTCAGAAAGTGCTACAGGAACAAACACTGCGATGCAGCAGAGCTATTCTCAAACAGAGCCTTTATTTGTGGCTCACGAGTATGTGCTTGGACAGCTATATCAAAGTATTATAGATGCTGCTCTTTATGTAGAATCATCTAAACCACAATCTACGCTTTCATACATCACTTCTGAGGGACAATCTGCATTCGTACAAGTGAATGGATCAGATCTTAAATTTCGTGACTTAAAAGTGTTCCTTACTAATAGACCAGAAGACACTCAAATGTTTAATGAGCTTAGACAACTTTCTCAAGCTATTATTCAAAATGGTGGCACGCTTTATGATGTAGTGGAACTATATAGCACTAAGTCTCAAAGAGAACTTAAGAAAACATTCAAAGATCTTAGAGATAGACAGATTGCTCAACAAGAACAAGCTCAACAATTACAACAGCAACAACAACAAGCTCAGCAACAACAAGCTCAAGCTCAACAAGAATTTGCTATCCAACAACATACAGAGCAACTAGCTCATGATGATTATCAAAAACAACTTGATAGAATCTCTAAAGAGAAGATTGCTATTATACAAGCTACAGGATTTGGTAATGTAGAATCAGAGGATGTTAATGCTAATGCTGTTCCTGATGTATTGGAAATCAGTAAGTTAAATGCTGAAGAAAATAAAGCTAACAAAGACTTTGGATTAAAGATGGCTGATATACAAGCTAAAAATAAACAAGCATCTGATAAAATGTCTATAGAAAAAGAAAAGTTACAAGTGGCAAGAGAGAATATGGACAATGATCTTGCTGTTGCAAAAGAAAATGCCAAAGGACGTAATAACAAAAAAGGTTAAAAATATTCTCCTCTTCGGAGGGGCAAAAACACATTAATGCTATATTATCTGGAAAATTGGATCATATGAACTAATAACTCTTTGATATTAAATAGTGTTGTTATACTTTTACATAAATAAAACCAAACATAAATACAACTACATATGGCTGATAATTTAGAAACTATGGGTAACTTTAGTATCCAAGATACTATGGAAATGGGAATGGGTAACCAAGAACTATTAAATGACTTGTTTTCCCCTGAGACATCTACTTCTAATCCAGAAGATGTTACACCTATCATTAAAGACGCAAATACTCCTGATGCTCCTGAAGCTCCAGCAGTTAAGAAAGGTAAGGACATTGTTCCTCCTAAAAGCGTTGATGGAAAAACAGATGAAGAAAAAGGAGAAGGACAATCTATGATTGCTGATTTCTTAAGTGATGATGAAGATGATGATGATGATAACAAACCTGCTCCAGTATCAAAACCTGCAAAAACTGCAAGTGTTGATAATGATGACAGTAATGATGACAGTAATGATGACACCTCTGAAGGTACACAATTCACTGCTCTTGCAAATGATCTTTATAAACTAGGTGTATTCACCAATGATGAAGATGAAGATCCAGAAACAGTAACCACTGCAGAAGAGTTCTTAGAAAGATTTAATAGTGAGAAGAAAAAAGGTGCTTCTGAAATGGTACAAAACTTCATAGCACAATTTGGAGAAGATTACCAAGAAGCGTTTGATGCCATATTTGTAAAAGGAGTTAATCCTAAGGAGTATTTTGGTACATACAATCAGATAGTTAATTTCGCTGAGATGGATCTTAATGATGAGAACAATCAGATGAGAATAATGAAACAAGCTTTAGCTGATCAAGGATTTGATGCTGAAGATGTAGAAACAGAAATCGAAAGACTTCAAAACTATGGTGATCTTGAAAGCGTAGCTACTAAACACCACAAAGTGTTAGTTAAAAAAGAGGCAGCTAAGTTACAACAACTAGAACAGAAATCTGAAGCTGAGTTAAGACAAAAAGCTCAAGTCAGAAATCAATATATAGACAACGTACAAACCATCTTGCAAGAGAAGGTTAAAGCAAAAGAGTTTGATGGGATTCCTATCAATCCAAAATTAGCAACAGAACTACAAGACTTCTTATTAGTTGATAAGTGGAAAACTCCTACAGGAGAAACTCTTACAGACTTTGATCGTGCTATCCTGGATATGAAAAGACCAGAGAACCATGCAACAAAAGTTAAATTAGGACTACTTATGAAAATGTTGGAGAAAGATCCTACATTATCAACTATACAAAGAACAGGTGTGACTAAACAGTCTAACCAATTGTTCGGAGAAGTTGCAAGACAAGTGACTAAATCAAAGTCAACTACTAGTTCAGGAGCTAAACCTAATTCATGGTTCTTATAACAAAAATTAATAATTAATAACAAAAACGAATAAACAATGGCAATTCAAACAATCCCAGGTTTAACAGGTTTTACTTATGCTCGTG
>Ga0315285_10004183_pt1 | contig 14997 bp, 10 predicted proteins | sample YL17G09_36_MG_FD_203698 | JGI IMG/M metagenome (GOLD analysis project Ga0315285, IMG submission 203698) | Sediment microbial communities from Yellowstone Lake, YNP, Wyoming, USA - YL17G09_36 | ecosystem: Environmental > Aquatic > Freshwater > Lake > Sediment | place: USA: Wyoming | collected...
AGCAAAAAAGAGGCAAATTAAGGCTTAGTTATTATCTGTTTTTGCCGTTCTAAGACTTTTCGCCTATGGTAGTCACGGTGATAAGCTCGCATCTTGTCAATATGTTTGTGGTAGTATCGCCTCATGTTGTTAGTTAATCTTCTTCTGAAATGCTCAGGGTCTTTATCCCTTAACTCACGCCAATAATTAGGGTGTTTCTCTCTCCATATTTTAGCAGCTTGATTTTTTGCTTCTATCTTTTCATAATTACTTACCTGTGGCACCAGCTAATTTCTTGCAAGTTTAGTTCCGCTTTAATGCCGTTGTGGACTAAAAAAGGGGAAAGGAAATTTGGTTGACTTTGTTTCGAAGCTAAGATCGTTTCCTGAGTATCATCATACCGACTATAGCGATGGCGATGATGATCACGATTGTTGCGACTATTATGTACAAGTCAAGCGGCGCTGATGTGGTTGTTGTTTCTGTTGTCGAAGCCGCTGCTGTTACTCCTATGGCGGTTTCAGCTGATGAGCTGCCGTAGGAGTCGGAGCCGGCGAATGTGGCGATGAATGTGTACTTGCCTTCAACTGACGGAGTCCACATGCAACTGAACAAGCCGCTCATGTCGCTTGTGACTGCACCAATGTTGATCACTTTGCCGTCTGGACCCGTAGCAGTCAAAGTCACTGGAACTCCCTTCGCGCTTGCTGGAATTGGCTTTTGCATTTTCAAGTACTCCATCCATGAACCCATGTCTTCGTCGGAAATGGCGGGTGTTCCCTGTTGACCTGAAGACTGATCAGTTACGCTACCTTCTATTATGACGCTTGAACCCTTAGTCACGACTTTTGGCGAAGCTGTCACGGTTGTTGCGCTTGGTCCTTTGCCGAAGCAGTATATGCGATTATCTTCAGCATTATAACCTAGGAGGTAGCCGTCAGCGATAGCCTGAATCACATGGAATCCAGACATGTTCCACAGTTGCTTTCCTGTGTTGGCATCGATGGCAAATAAGTGTTCTCCTCTCACAAGAGGCTGAGTGGGTGAGTGCTCTCCAGTGCCTGCAAAGACCACACCGTCTGCTATTATGGGGCCATAGAAGAACGGATAAGTGCCATAGGGGGTTTCCATGTGAGTATCAGGTCCGCTGGAGAACTTCCACAATTGTTTCCCGTTAGTAATGTCATAGCAGTGCACGTATCCGTCGTAACCCATTCCGTAGAGTTTGCCGTTAGCGATAACCGGTCCAAAGCTGTTACCAAGGTAAGCACCCCAGGGATATTCCTGGGGGTCACTTGCCCATTTCTCTGCTCCTGTTTTTAAATCGAAGGCGATATACTGCATGTTTGTGGGTTCGAACTGGACGTATATTCCTTCTCCTTGGCCCGTGAAGTCGGGGTAGGCGCGGTTGCCTTTGGTTCGGTCAAACACCCACAGTTCTTTTCCCGTTGTTGCATCATAGCCTACATGCAATGAGGCAGTAGAGAAGCCGCCCAGACAGAAAGCTACTATCACATTGTCCGAAATTGCTCTGATGGTCGGGTAGGAGACCCCTAAAGGTAGCGTTAACTCATGATGTGGTATTGTTACGTTCCATTGTATGCCTTTCCTCCAATCATACGTTCCTGGGGGAGCAGGCAACCACTTTTCTGGACCACCAAAGAACAGATCTATTATCCCACTTGCTTCGAAAGCTTTGGTTGAGTTCCACATGGCCAACCAGTTGTTTTTTCCGTCAATATAATAAACGTACATCGTTCCGTCATTGCCCATTACAATCGTACCGTCGAATATCATTTCAGCTGGTATTGCGTTCGCAAAGCTGAGTACCAAGTCTCCAGTGAATGCGTTATACACTTGCCACGTGGTAGACTCAACGCTCCATAAGAATGGGATAACGCCCATTTGATTGCCTGAAACGAAATTGTACAGTTGACCGACTTGAATGGTAGCAATCTCATTTCGCCATAACTCTTGGCCGGTGCGCAGATCTACACAAACAAAACCTGGACCCACCGGCTGGCTTCCGAAGTTACTCTGGTATATATTGTAGTAGAGTCTTCCGTTCATGACTATTGGTGGACTAAACTTCGGCTGGTATGATAACCCTTGGTAGTAGCTTGTAGAACCATGCTCTCCTCCAACGAGACCTCCTAGGTCTAGCTCCTTTGTCCACATCACGTGTGGTGCCCTAGGCGCTTGGCTGTACGGATTGAAACCCCCAGCGGAATCAAAAGTGCGGAAAGGACTATAATAGCTGCGCATCAGCCAGTTGCCTGAAATCGAAGACCAGAGTCTGTTTCCTGCGTTTATTGGACGAGTCCAGTAATCGGTTGGAACTGGAATTTCTGGCCATGCAGATACTGGTTGCTGTTGCACTATGAATTGTGTTATCGGGCTCTGGCTGGCTGAATAAGACTGGGCGCCGTTTTGATATGTTTCTCCTGGATAGTCAAACTGCAGTGTGTACGTGCCGACTTGGGTTGGCACGTATTCGAAGAATTGCGATCCGAGAACAGATGTGGTAAGGGGACCCCTAGTTTCAGTCGTTCCATCGGGCTTTGTGATTGTCACCTTAAGTCCATGATAGACATCGAACGCCGTCGGCGGAAGGGGTTGAAGCCACACGGTAACCTGAGAGGACTGCTCAACTCCGACAGGGTTAGGGTTTACGGTCAAGAAGGCACGAGTTTCAATATTTGCCGCCTTAACAGATGGAGTGCTTGCCATGAATGCGAAAAAAGTCAGAATCAGAATCAAAGCGATTGTTGCTAGTGTTTTGTTTCTTGTTAATAATTTGGTTTGTTCAAGATTCATATGAAATTCTCCTATAAACTATCTTATCCTGTTTAGAGCACTGTAGATATAACACTTTGCACGGAAGCGTTATACAGGCTTCGAGCCACGAAGTTTGTCTAATCTTAATTTGCATTTCCAGCAAGAGTGCCCATGCAAGCAAAGGAAAAGGCAACATAAGAATGAACAAGGAAATCCGAAGCAGCATAAGCAGAAAACGCATAACCGTATCGCTAAAGTATGCTCCAAAAATTGCAGGATAGGTTTGCTGGGGCTCTGGTGGGCGAAAAGATTTTCGGAGAGAGTGAAAATCCTGTTGCTACCGCTTTAAGAGTTTAACCGCCAAAGCGCTCGTTATCTGCGCCACTTCTTCACCAAAAGCAACACTCCAGCTAATACCGCAAAAAACACTGCCCCAACAACGGCAAAATAGACCATTGGAAAAGAATCCTTACTTTGTATCGACCAAATTCGCATGTCAGGATCGCAAAGATTTGAAAAATACGTGCACCCTACGTTCACGATTTCTGTGACACCATCTTTGTTAACGTCTCCAGAAGCCACGTTCCAAGCGCATGCGCCCTCATCGATAGTCCAGTCCTTGCTATTCTCCAAAGTCAACGCTTTTCCATCCCAACTCCAAACTCTAAGCTGCGCCCGCTCAGGAGTCGTAGCAGTACTCGCAAAGCTTCCTCTAGCACCAACCACCCCGCTGGTTACGATTTCCATCTTAGAATCTCCGTCAACATCGCTTAACGAAAGACTCTTAATTTCCGTAAGGTAATCAGACACCCATTCTCTGCTTATCTCCAAAGATAGGTATTCATCTTTCCAATTCCATATTCTAAGTTGAGCGTTAATGTTTTCGCCGTCAAAAGCAAATCCGCCAGTCACTACCTCCACCGCACCGTCTCCATCTACATCGCCAACCTTCAAATTATTAACAACAGTATTCCCTTGAACGCCCCCTGCAATGGTCAAAGCGTAAACATCTTCTTTTAGCCGCCATTCCTCGTTTGCCTTAAGCGTCAAAGCGTTTCCATCGTATTGCCACACTCGAATTTGGCCGCTGCTGTTCTTAAGCGAGTATGCGTAGCCAGCGGTGACAATCTCAACCTTGCCATCGCCATCTAAATCATCTGCTAACACAGAGCCTGCGCTTGTAACGTTGGAAACACACCACTCCACGCTGTCTATTAGTGCTAAGCCGTTTTCTGTCAAATGCCAAATGTAAAGCTTTGCACCAGCATATTGTCCAGTTATGTTAAATCGCCCAACCGAGAGGATTTCCTGCACGCCATCTTTGTCTACATCTTTGACAAAAACATCACTTGTAGAAACTCCTTCAACGCTTGCCTTTAGCGATAGAGATGAACCATCCCAATTGCAGACCTTCAGCAAAGAAAATGTTCCTGTTTCGTTCCTGATGCTTCCTGAAATTAAGAGTTCCAATTTCCCATCACCCTCAACATCGTTGGCGTAGACACAGTTGATGTTGCCAGGCCAGTTTTGCTTGTTTTCAAGCGTGATGTTTTGGCCGTCCCAACTCCAAATTCTCAAAGGAGCCTCCCTGGGCGCAGTGGAGCCGTTTGGAAGCATGCTATAAGTTGAGCCGCCTGTTACAATTTCAATTTCATTGTCTCCGTCAATATCTCCGACAAAAAGATTATGAGTACCCGAAATGCAAGTTCCGCCCACACGATAAGTATCCCAGTGCTCTTCTGCCTCTAACACAAAGTTGTCCAATTGACCCTTAACCTGTTGTCCCGCAAAGAGACCTGCAAAAATAAGCAAAAGGGAAATGCAAACGATCCACGTGCAATTGCTACACTTCATACCCATTAACCACAAATGCAAATTGATTAAAAAAGGGTATAAGCTTTTCCAATATCACATGAAACCTCTATCGCTGGAACCCAATTTGGCAGATAAAAAAGAGAGCAAACGCTTAGCTTTAAAATTTCGACGCTTGAATACTACTTAGTTAATTTTGCATAATTCGTAAATAATTCATCCCGCAACTTAGTCTTTCAACTACTTAAAAAATCGTTGATTTCGGCGCATTGGCGAATTTATTTTAGCTGTCTTGATTAGCTGATTTTCGCTGAAACATTAAAGGAACACCTACCAGCGGAAGAGACAGCGCCCACAAGTCCATGTTATGGCCCAGCAGCCAAGCATACCACGTGCTCCACTTCGCATCGGTACCCAAAAACAGCCACATCACATACAACACCAGGAAATACATTCCAACCGCAGTAACAATTGCACCCACTTTGCGAAAGTCAAGCTCGGCTAAGGATTTAGCGCCAATGGATTTCTTAGCGAAATATACTGTGTACAGAGTCAACGCAAGCAAACCAATCAAGGTCAAGCCAAAGCTGAAAATATGATCCGGATAAGCCAAAACGTACTCCCACCCTTTGCGCCCAATGGCTCCAAACCAATTTCCCGCGTTATTAACCCAATACACGAAAACATACACAACACCCGCTATGAGACCCCATTTTATGGCTCCCCTCAAAGGCTCATTGGGATTCAATTCAAAAAACAGCTTAACCAAAACTATCGGAATCCCCACGGACTCAATCAAAACAGGCAAAGTACTCTCAACAAAAAAGCCTAACCCTTGAAGAGAAATATTTGCCCCTCCCAAAATCAGGAAACCCCATATCACACAGGGGAAAAGAGCCAAGAAACAAACTATCTCACCAAGCAAAACCCAACGTATAGACATAAACAATTCAGGTTTGGAAAGGTCTTTTTTAAAGACAAAAAACAAGATAGTAAATACAGCAATGAGCGCAGCCATTGTCCGGAAGCCAAGGCCAAAAGTGCCTGCTGTATCGGTTAAGGAAATCCAAAAGCTCCTGTTTGAGATGTTGAAGGCGCCTTTTATGAATTCGTAGCCAGTGAATAGAAACCATGTTAAGGCGACAAGGAGCAAACCAATCTTCAGCGGAGAAACTGACTTTCCAACATTCATTGTCCTGCACGCTCAATGTGCTTCTATTTTCTTAGAAATTTGTATATTAGGTTTGCTATATCCAGCCAACGGTCACAGTTAGTAAATAGGCGTCGCGCTTAAGAAAATAGTCATTTGGATCGTGTAGTTAATCTTATAAACGCAAACCTACAATGTAAAATTGAGAAGATGCCTCTTTGATGCACCTTGAAGATAACCAATTGAAAAGGTTTCTATATGGTGTAGAAGCCGTGGGCGCAGCCTTAATTGGAGTTTTCCTCAGCGTGTACTTGCTCGGCTTGCGAAATCTTCCAAAAGACGTGGTGTATCATTCAGAACCTGTTTTTAGAACAATCCTTTCCGCTCTTGGAGTAGCATTAATTGTTTTAGTGATTATAGCCGTTGTTTTTTCGTTTGTCTTAAGGAAAAAGGATTGATGAGAAGATTACGCGGTAACAGTCCGCATATTTCCTGAGCAGGGAGTAAAACTCATTAGTGCTGTATGCGTCAAATAATTGCGTTTTTATTCTAGAGGGTCACGCTAAAGTTTAATTAAGTGCTAACGCCAAAGGTCGAAAAAAAGAAAATAGGGAAATGTAGAAAGCTGCTGTGTCTATTTTCTTTTGAACAAAATTATGGCTACTGCTATTGCAATGAGAATCACTACTGTTGCAGCTATTATGTAAAGGTCGATAGAGGCGGAGGAAGAAGATGATGCTGTTGAGACGCCAAATGTTGTTTCTGCATATGAGCTTCCGTAAGAGTCAGAGCCAGAAAACGTTGCGGTAACCTTGTAGACGCCTTGATCTGGTGGAGTCCACAAGAAACTGTATGTTCCACTCATGTCGCTAGTAACCTGGCCTATTGCAGCTTCCTTTCCGTCTGGACCAGTAGCATGTAGAGTCACTGGAACACCTGTCGCGCTCATTGGCGTCGGCTTCTGCATTTTCAAGTATTCCATCCATGCACCCATGTTCGCGTCAGCAATTGCAGAAGTTCCGGGCTGGCCTGAAGACTGGTCGGTAACTGTGCCAGTTATCAGCACGCTTGATCCTTTCGATACGACTTCAGATGATACCTTGACTGTGGTAGCGCTCGGTCCTTTGCCAAAGCAGTAAACGCTGTTGTCGTATCCGTTGTATCCGACTAGGTAGCCGTCTGCTATTGCGCGAAGCGACATGTATCCAGCTATGTTCCATAATTCTGATCCGGTTTCTGCATCGAATGCGAATACGCGGTTACCTTTGGTCAAGGGCTGAGTCGGGGTTTCCTCACCTGTTCCCACGAAGACTACGTTGCCTGCGATTATGGGTCCGTTCCAGACAGGCCAGGTGCCATAGACGGTTTCCGCTCCTGCATCTCCAGTATAGGATTCCCAGACCAGTTTACCTGTTTTTATGTCAAATGCATAAACGTGTCCGTCAAAGGCGCCACAGTAGAGTTTGCCGTTGGCGATGCATGGGGCGTAATTTATGTAGGAACCCCACGGGTACCCTGTTGGGTCGCTTATCCATATCTGGTTTCCAGTTTTGATGTCGTAGCCTGTCCAGGTTCTTTCTGCAAGACTAAAGGAAGCATAGATGCCTTCTCCGAAAACTGTGAACCAGGACTGTACTGCCGTGTCTCTTATCCAGATCTCTTGTCCGCTGGTCATGTCGTATCCGATCTCAAAGTAGACTCTGTTTCCGCCATTGTACACTTTAGCTACAAGAACATTGTCTGTTACTCCGTATTTGACTGGGTAAACTAATCCTGCTACTGGGTCCGTTACGTAGTGTTCAGGGATCGTCTTGTTCCATTGGACTCCGAGCGCCCAATCGTATGTGCCCGGCGACGTGTTGGGAGCGTAAATGCCGTTTTCTTCAAAGGCTTTAGTTGAGTCCCATTTTGCGAACCATTTGTCCATTCCATTCAGTAGATAAACTTGCATGCTTCCGTCTTCGCTAAATACTGCTGCGTCTGGCCACCACAGGTTTGCTCCTGATGAGGCGTTCTCGAAACTAAAGAGCAGTTCTCCATTGAATGGGTTGTAGACGTCCCAGGTGTCTCCGGTTGTGTCCCATAGGAATGGCATGACGCCTTGCCCGTTCATTGATACGTAATTGTATAGTTGTCCTAAATCGATTTTTGCTTCGCTGTTGTGCCATATTTCCTGTCCTGTTCTTAGGTCAACGCAGATAATTCCGGGGTTTGAGCCTTGACCAACTCCGGCGCTCTTGTGGGTTTGGTAGTAGAGTCTTCCGTTCATGATTAGTGGCGGGTACAGATATGGGTCGTAGGACTGGCCACTATAGTAGCTTGAGGAGCCTAGCTGCCCTCCGGCTAGGCCACCTGTGGTTATTTCTTTTGTCCACATTACGTGTGCTGATCTTGGGGCTTGGCTGTAGGGGTTAAATCCGCCTGCGGTGTCTCCGTAGAATGAGTTGTGGGAGGACTTGTAGTTTGGCATGAGCCAGTTTCCTGAGATCGAATTCCAGTTTCTGTTCTCAGCGTTTATTGGACGCGTCCAATAGTCTGTTGGAGTCGGGTTTTCTGGCAGAGGCTTTATGGGCTCTTGTTGCACTACAAGTGTGGTTAGCGGGGTCTCGCTGGGCATGTAGTAGAATCCGGTGCTGCTGAATGTTTCTCCTGGATAGCTGAACTTGAAAGTGTATGTGCCCACCGAGTTAGGAGTATATTCAAAGAATTGGCCGCCCATTGCAAACGAGGTTAGAGGTCCTTTGATTTCTGTGGTTCCGTCAGGCTTCGTGATAGTTACTGTCAAGTCATGGAAGTAATCAACATAAGATTCTGGCGGTATTGGCGAAAGCCATATCGTGACTTGTACTTGTTGATTAACGCCTACAGGGTTTGGATTTACAGATAGGAAGGCGTAAGTTTTAACATCTGCTGCTTTAACGGTCGATATGCCTGCCGCTAATGCGGAAAAAGTCAACATAAGAATAACAGAGATTGTAGCTATTGTTTTATTTTTTAGTTTCACTTTTTTTCCCCCAAAAGTTTCTTCCAATATGTTATTTGCGAGCGTTTTGTTTATAACATTTTGCGTTTTTGCAAAATACTTGTTGACGGCAAGGGTATGTTTGTGGGGCATGATGGTTCTTGTTCTGGGGATATTGCATTTTTTCCTATATGCTATTTTTTGCGGTGATTTTTTCGCGGGATTGTTTAAGAACCATCAGCCTCGTATCTGAACCTAGCATTGGTTTGGATGTTTAGGGCTATTGGACTATTGCACTGTTGATAACGTTAAGGCTTTGCTGCAGGTTAGTGAGGACAAATGGGACATTAAACTTGACGGATTCGTCGCCTGAGCTTGTTCCATCTGACTTGATTCATGCTGCACAGTTGGGACTTATTCGTCCTGAAGAGTTCCACAAGAACGCCGTTAAATTCGGCTGGGAACTCTGGGAAGAAAAAAGTTGAAAATCAACGTTGCCAACAAGGTTACAATTATAAGGGTTTGCTGGGGTTCTGGCGAAACGAACTTGGAGAGAGAATGAAAACCCTTCAGCTGCAAACGCTTTAAGGAGTTTGACCGCCAGAGCTCATTCAGCCCACGTTTTGCCTGTGCGACTAAAGAAAAAAGGAAAAAGAGTTGTTTTTTGTGTTTTTACTTGTGTTTTCTTAGGAAGACTGCTGCGGCTGCTACTGCTGCGATGATGACTGCGGCTGCTGCGGCTATGACGTACATGTCAGTTGATGGGCCTGCTTCTGGCTGCGGAGCTGGGGACGGTGAAGCGGTTGCTGTTGGAGCGACTGTTATGGTTGGTGTAGGTATTGCAGTTTGCGATGGCGAAGTCGATGGAGCTGCTGAAGTTTCGGATACACCGAGGGCAGTTTCTGCAGAAGAGCTGTAGTAGGAGTCTGAGCCTGCAAATGTTGCGACGATTGTGTACGCGCCTGGAACTGGCGGAGTCCACATTATCTTGTAGAGACCCATAGCATCGCTTGTGGCGTTGCCGATGTCTTGCGTATTACCGTTAGGATCAACTGCAGTCAAATGCACTTGAACACCAACTGCGTCAGTTGGCTTTGGCTGCTGCTGATAGAGGTATTCCATCCAATTGCTTTGGTCTTCATCAGAAATAGCAGGAACTCCATTTGGGAAACGTGCTGTCAATAGGGTTTCTTTCGTTCCTGGAGACTCATCAGTCACCATGCCTTCTATTAATACGCTACTTCCTTGTACTGAAACCTTTGGAGATGCCGATACATCAATAGCGCTTGGTCCCTTGCTATAGCAGTATATCTGGTTATCATAGCCATTAAGCCATAGCATATACCCGTCATGCAAAGCTGGTGAACCGACTATGTCAAAAGATAGAGAACGCCAGATTTCCGTTCCAGTATAAGCGTCTATGCAGTAAAGTTCGGCGCCTTTCCACACTGGTGGAGTGTAGTCGTGGCCTGAACGAACATAGAGCTTTCCATCTGCAAGTATATGATGGTTTCCCCAAGTACCAAGCGGCCATACTCCATATGGAGTATCAAATCCGGCTTTTCCAGGACTCCAGGACCACTTTCTCCCCCCTGTTTTGACGTCATAGCAGTATACCGATCCGCCCAAACCCCATGAGTAAACATTGCCATAGGCGACAACCTGACCGTGTGCATAATCGTAGTATCCCCAAACATTATCTTCCGGTGCACTAGTCCACATTTTTACTCCTGTTTGTATATTATAGGCATTCATTTGCAGTGTCTGTCGAGTATATTCAACATAGACACCTTCTCCTGCAGCTCCCAAAACATCGGCGGTCCAAGGTGTTAGGGTTCGGTTTATTGGACCCCATAACAGTGCTCCTGTTTTTGCGTTATAGCCTACATCTTGTCGCCAACCTGTGTGAGACCCACCGGGGACCCCAAATGCACCTCCGAGGCTGGCACTTAATAATACTACATCTTCAGATATTGTGGTTACGCTATACACTGTATCTAGTGGTTTACTCCATTCGATTCCTTTATTCCAGTCAATTGTTGCATTTTGAGGAGGTCGCCAAATCTCTAAAGGTGTATAGATTCTGAACACTTGACCCCAAGAACCCTCTTGGATACATTTGCTTGCATTCCACATGGTTAACTTGTTGCCGCTGGTCGAGTAACTCAATATCTCTCCGTTTGGTCCAGTGCTGAGTGTACCAGCTGATTGGTTGGCAATATCTAATATCCACTCTCCGGTCATAGCTTCATACATAGACCATCTAGGTGCTTCCTTTGTATTGGTGTAGAAGCCTAGTTGATCGGTACTTGATGTAAATAGATATGCGTGAGCTCCGTACTGGTCTCCTGTAATGAAATTGTATACCATACCGACGCGCAACGTGTCATATTCGCCTCTCATTGGCAGAGTCCATATGTCTTCTCCAGTGCGCATGTCTACAGCTTTTAAGTCTCCTCGGTTGGTCGCAGCTCCTGGAACTTCGGTATAATAAAGAATGCCGTTAATTATTACTGCGCCGAATTTTGCTTCATAAGCTGTTCCTGTTGCGTATAAGGCTAGGTCTTCTGATCCAAATTCTCCGCCTATTTGGCCTCCAAAAGCTATTGGTTTTGTCCAGACCACGTGAGCAGAGTTAGGCGCTGTGCTGTATGGCATAAAGTTGCCTGTGTTAGAATACATTCCAGTGTTACCAAAACTTGTTGCGCGAATTCCTAGCCAATTACCGCCGATTGAGGCCCATTCCCTGTTCATTGAATTAATGGGGCGTGTCCAGTACTCTGTTGGAAGCGAAGCGGCTCCATATTGAGCCACTATTTGTGCCTGTTGTACGATGAGCGTTACTACTTTGCTGGTGCTAGCTGTATAGATATCACCGATGTACGCCTGTCCTGCTAAAGCTGGATAGGGGCTTGGATTTTCGTTTGCAACGGTTTGTCCAGGGAAAGAAAATACGAATTGGTAAGTGCCGAGTTGATCAGGAGTGTATTGAAGCCATGCGCCTCCCACTGAATCAGAATTATAGGGTCCTAGAGATGCCTTAGAGCCATCAGGTTTTGTGATTCCCACCATAAAACCGTGCCAGCGTGGTCCCCAAGGGCCTGTTGCTCCAGGTGGTACTTTATCAATCCACATGGAAACAAAAACAGGCTGATTGATTCCTACAGGGGAAGGTTCAACAGCGAGAAAAGCCCAGGTGTCAATATTATATGGAGGGACATGCGCATTTCCCATTGGTATAAGCATCATTGTTATTAGTACAACTAATGCAATTGTACTAATTGCCGCGATTTTTGTTCTCATTTTTTTCACCTGAATACATTTTCACATCTTCTGATATTTATAATTTTGGCAGTGTCCTAATTTAGATTTGTTAATATAATGCTTCTTATTTGTAGAGTATTATGACGCGCCCAAGAAGTATTAGTCCTGTAACTTGTCAAAACACCCAGTGCAGATACTACCTGAAGGAAAAAGGAAAAGACATAATCAAGTATGGAAAAAACTGTGCATGCCACCAACTCTACAAGTGCCTCCACTGCAACCACTTCTTCACAGAAACCATACTGACCCCACTCTACCACAAGCACCTCTCAGAAGAAGAAATCATGAGAATAAGCAAACTTCTTGTCGAGAAAAACGGAATCCGATCCATAGAGAGAATCACCGGCCACCACCGCGACACCATTGGCAATCTGCTTGAGGACATGGCTGAACACGCAGAGCATGTTAACAAAACTCTTCTACACGACCTCAACTTAACGCAGTACGAGATGGATGAGCTCTGGACCATGGTTAAAAAAAGCAGAAAAAAGTTAAGCCTAACAGCGCAGTTGCAGCTCAAGAAGGTAGCACCTACATCTACACTACAGTGAAGAGGCATTCGTACCTGTTTTTGGCATTCGCAGTAGGCAAATGGACGCAGCAAACCTGCAGCGAAATGATTTGTGATTTCAAAAGAAGCCTAAAAAGCCCTATGAGAGGCGAAAAATTGGAGGTTTTCACTGACGGAAACGACGATTACACGTATACTTTTCCAAGTTTCTTTAAGGTAAATGAGCTAAATTATGGTCAGTTGGTAAAAATAAGGGATGCTAATGGAAGGCTCATCAGGAAGGAGGTTCGGGTGGTGTATGGTGATCCTGACAGGGATGATGTGGAAACGGTTAACGTTGAGAACTTTAACAGTATCTTGCGGGAACGGGTCGGCAGGCTTGTGCGAAAGACGAAGTGTATTTCAAAAAAGAAAAGTCGGCTTCGATGCGCAATAAGCGTTTTCCAGTTCTACTGGGACTTTATTTCAGAAATTAAAAGAGGCATGACACCTGCAATGATGGAGAAATGCTCCACACATATCTGGACCTGGCACGAATTCTATTACTCCAACGTATTAACAAATATAAATTAGGACAATGCCATAATTTTGCATAAAAGTGCTGTGTTGAATAACTTAAATAATAGTTACTTGCAGAACGTTTGATTTATGAGCTCGTTGAGAGATTGGAAAGGCTACAACGAAGCGTTAGTGAAAAGGGGCTTAATTTTATTAGATTTAGACTTCGTTGCAGACTGGTCACGCGAACTTAAAGCTATGAATGAGCGCAAAGAAGGCGCAAGATACCGGTACCCAGAATCATTCGTCAAGCTCCTAGCTGTTGTTCACGCGTATGTTTTGCCGTATCGGCAGCTGGAAGGCTTCATGCGAGCCTTAAGCCAACACGTTGACGGCCTCAAAGCACCCGACTACACTACGATTTGGTGGCGAGTAGCCAAAATGAGAGTCGACATCGCCTCCAATGTTGAGCTGGACAAAGACGTAACTATCGCAGTAGACTCAACCGGGATCAAGGTGTCTAACCGGGGTGAATGGATTCGCAAGGTATGGAAAGTCAAACGGGGCTTCATAAAAGTACACATAGCAGTGGATACGAAAACCAAGCAGATCCTGGCAATTGAGGTAACTAGGGAAGATGTTGGGGATGGGCGGATGCTTGGGCGGTTGGTTGAGGGTTCAGCTGGGAGGGCAAATGTGAAGCGGGTGATTGGCGATGGCGCATATGATTCTAAGAACAATTTCCGAATGCTTGCTGAGATGGGTATTGATCCTTTGATTAGGGTGCGTAAGAATGCTTCTTTGAAGGGGGGTGGGTGCATGCCGCGTAAGTTTGCGGTTGTGGAGCAGCTTGGCAATGCAGAGTGGCGCAGGGAGCGGGGTTATGGTTATCGTTGGATGGCTGAGTCAGCGTTCTCAAGCTTAAAGCGGGTCTTTGGAGAATACATAACTTCAGTGAAGTGGAAGAACATTGTCAACGAATTGCTGCTTAAAGCTTCAATTTACAATCTGTTCATGAAAATGAACCGAAACTAAACTCCAAATCAAAATCAGCCAGAAATTCAACTCAAAAGAAAATCACAGTCATTCGACACACCACATAAAAGCCAAAATCACCTGATAGTATCAATACAATAATCCACTTTACTAATCGAAGTATCAACTGTCTGCCTATTGCCCTGCTTGGTTCTTAGAATATCAACCCTGCAGCCAAAAACTATTCAAGTCTTTAGCAAGTTGCGCTCTACTCCCACTTGCCGTCTGTTTGCTTGAACTGCATGCGAAGTATTCTGCATTTTTCGCACCAGATCCGCCTCAAGCGGCTGCGCGGGTAATCATGCGTATCCTTTGTGTAGTGCCTGGTTTCTGTGTGGCACACGGGGCACTGGAGCCAATCGGCAAAGTGCGCGTCAGATTGCGTCAAGCTTTCACCTCTGGCTTCTGGCTGGGATTGTAGGTCATGGAGACGGTTATGCGATTTCGGCTAAGGCTGCTTCGGATTTCATTGTTTATTCTTGTGTCGCCGCGTCCCCTGCTTGCGTGCCCGACGCGGGTTATTTTCCATTGGTTGCTGTTTGCGCGTACGATCTGGGGGTTACTCGTAATAATAATGAAAGGCGCCTTAGTCTGGGAAGTATAGAGCTCCGCAACAAAGTTGAGCAATCTTTTGCCTAAGCCTATGCCCTGGTAGTCAGGCAAAACCACAAGCCTATGAACTCGATAGTACCTTGCCCGCATGTGAATATGCATAACCGCGATAAACCCAACCGGCTTATCCCGGTAAACCGCAACGTAACAACGCGCATGCTTCGCCAAAGAGCCGCTTAGATAGTGATACTGCCGAAACATCTCCCACAGGGAAGCGCCGCACCGATAAACTTGGAGGTTAATTGTTGGGTGCGTTCTTTTTTTTTAACGTACTCCATAGTGTCGGTGCAGAAGACCCAGTCAGGCTCCAACCAATCCACCACGTCGTAGTGGCAG
>Ga0315285_10004184_pt1 | contig 14995 bp, 11 predicted proteins | sample YL17G09_36_MG_FD_203698 | JGI IMG/M metagenome (GOLD analysis project Ga0315285, IMG submission 203698) | Sediment microbial communities from Yellowstone Lake, YNP, Wyoming, USA - YL17G09_36 | ecosystem: Environmental > Aquatic > Freshwater > Lake > Sediment | place: USA: Wyoming | collected...
TTCTCGCCAAGACAGCTGCGGCGGATGCCGACCTTCTGTTTAAAGGGGACGAACAAGAACTGCAGAACAAGTACGGCATGAGCGGAAAAGAGGTCATCTACTACTGGTGGACAGCCTTCGATGGTCTTATCAGACGATATATCCAGGAGAATCGGCCTTCCGAGGCCGACTTCGCAAAGTTCATGACGACCAGGGTTCTTGAGCCCTCCTACAACTTTGCCCAGATAAAGCCGAGGAGTATTTCCGATAATGTTGGGATCGTAGTTTTCCTGCTTGGTATCTACATCCTCTACACTCTCTGGCTTGGCTTCTCCATTATATTTCTCTTCGAAGGGTTCGGCATTGGAACAACGAAATCGGCGGAAAAGAAAGAGGCTTAACCATCCCCGGTCAGTCAGAAGATGGCCTAGCCTCTCTCTCACGCAGTCTACTCGCCCTCGCCCGGAATTCGTTTCCCCTCGCTCCTGCCCTGCGGAGGCGTTCTCCTGCCCTCACCAAGCATCTACTCGCACTCTGAGATGTCTGACAAGGAATACGAGGGGGGTCCACATCTTGACAAGAACGAACGGCTTGCCTAGCTTGAGACATGGGCGTTCCGTGCCCATCGGTGCCACAGGGGACGCTTGCCTACTCCTGATCACGTCCGGGGTTCGAATTGTCCCTCGGGTGCCCTTTCTATGAGTGGCCAGGCGCCACTACTTCGATGCCACCCGAAGATCGCGCCCTCACGCCGCGACGGAGGCCACCTCAGCCACGTCGGAGCACACATAGCTTCTGGGCCCGCCTGTTCATCGAGCGTCCATCGACATTTCAGGAGGAAGGATCATGGAAAGGACCAGCAGATGCGATGAGCGATCCTCCAACCTCACGAACCGTGATCGGAAAGACCCCGAGGCACCCCCGAACATTCTCGGTCGACCTATCACCCGACGCGCCCTGATCAAGGCCTCGCTGGCGGCGCTGGCCGGCGTGGGAGGGGCGCGGATCCTTGGCGATGCACGTCCGGCCTCAGCCGCCGCGGCCCCACCCTCCCCCACCAGGCTGGCGGCAGCACCGGCCGTCAGCAAGCCGGCCACGATCCGCTACTGGACGTTCCTCGATCCCAAGGATCCGGGCCCGCGCTCGGTGGCCCAGACCCAGATCATCGACGCCTTCCGCAAGAAGTACCCCAACATCGAAGTCGCGATCGAGCTCGCCCCCTGGCAAACGGTGGATGGCCAGGTCATCCAGGCAGCCCAGGCTGGCAAGGGCCCCGACGTGGTCAAGCTGTACAGCCAACGGCTGACGCAGCACATACCCGCCCAGACCATCTTGCCGCTGGACGACTACGTCAAGAGCTGGAGCCAGAAGGAAAAGGACGACTTCCTGTACGACTGGAATGCCACGGTCTGGCACGGGAAAAAGATGGCCTTTTTCGGCGAACACCGGGTCATCATTTTTTGGTACCGGGAAGACTGGCTCAGGGAAGCCGGGGTGAAGGACGCGCCGCGGACCTGGGACGAGGTAACAGAGGGCGCCAAAGCCATCACCAGGGGTGACAGGCGCTGGGGCTACATCCAGGCTCTCTCCAGGAGCCAGAATGCTTCCAACCTGATGCAGATGTTCATCCCCGCCATCTATGGCTTCGGTGGCGAGTTCCTGGGCGAGAAGGACAGGGCGCTCTTCAACGGCCCAGCCGGCGTGAAGGTCTTCGAGTGGCTCTCCGACTTGGTCTACAAGCACAAAGTGATGCCTGCCGGCGCCGTTACCGTCAATCCCGACAACTTGCTCGATGGGATCAAGGCCGGCATCTACGGCATGACGATCGAGGGGAGCCACCGCGTCGTGAGCGCGCAGAGCATCAAAGGGGTGGGCAAGAACCTGCGCACGGCACCCATTCCCTCCCCTGATCCGGCGAGGCCTTCCCCGGCCGTGGTCGCGGGCCAGACGCTGGCCATGGGCAAGTTCTGCAAGGAGAAGGAGGCCGCCTGGAAGTTCATCGAGCACATGATCAGCCCCGAGATGGAGATCATCAACGCCAAGGTGGGCGGTGAGATGCCGAGCCGCAAATCCACCTACGACGACCCCTGGTTCAGGACTGCCGACGCGGAGTTGATGCGGTCCTGGAAGGACTACATCCTGAAGCTGAACCTGGGCATCAAGTACCCCGAGAAGTTCGTGACCCTGTCGGATTTCATCGCCGAGGCGGCCCAGCAGGTGATCACCAGCCGTCGCCCGGCGAAGGACGCGTTGGACGACGCGGCGAAGAAGTGGCACGCCGAGATCGGCCTGAGCTGAGGAGGAATGATCCCGTGGAATTCGTTCTGCGTGAGACGGGCACGGTGGCCCTCCAGGGCCTCCAGGAGATCCCGGTGGCGGGCCGGGCCGACGTCCTCGTGTGCGGGGGTGGTGTCGCCGGACTGGCGGCCGCCATCGCGGCGGCCCGGAACGGCGCCGACACCTTATTGGTGGAGCGCAATTCCTTTCTCGGGGGCACTGCCACCGCTGCCATGATGCCCATCGTCGGCGTGGGCTTTCACAGCCTGCGGGGCGTGGCGGTGGAGATCTTCGAGCGCCTGGTCGCCTTGGACGCGGCCGGGAAGGGCCCGCTCGATCTGGTTCCCTTTGACCCCGAGATGTTCAAGTTCGTCGCCCTGGAGATCCTGCAAGAGGCAGGCGCTCGCCTTCTCCTCTACACCTGGGTCTCCGAACCCCTCCTCCAGGGGGATCGCCTTGCCGGTGTGGTGGTGGAGAACAAGTCGGGACGGCAGGCGCTGCTGGCCAAGGTGGTGGTCGATACCACCGGCGACGCCGATGTGGCCGCCCGCGCCGGCTCGCCCTTCCAGAAGGGACGCGAGCGGGACGGCAAGATGCGGCCGGTCACGCTGCTGTTTCGGGTGGGGAACGTGGACCTGGACAAGGTGGCCTCCTACGTGGAGGCCCATCCCGACCAGTTCTCTCGCTCTCCGGCGCGCCGGGTGGTGGACCGGGAGAAGAACTTCATTCGCATCATGGGCTTCTACGACCTGATGACCCAGGCGCGCGAGAAGGGGGAGATCGACCCCAACCTCCACTATCTGCGGCTGGAAGGGGGAAACGGCGAGGCCGGCCTCGTCTTCATCAACACGACACGGGTCTACGGCATCGACGGGACGAACGCCTGGGACCTCACGCGGGGGGAGATCGAGGCTCGCCGGCAGATTCGGGCGCTGATCGTCTTCCTGCGCCGCTACGTCCCCGGCTTCGAGAAGGCCTGCCTGGTGGATGTCTCCACCAACCTGGGGGTCAGGGAGACGCGCCACATCCTGGGCGACTACGTGCTGACGGAGGACGACGCGGCCGAGAGCCGCTGGTTTCCCGACAGCATCGGGCTGGCATACACCAACCACACCCGGGGCGCGGCCATGCACAGCCCGGACGGCGACGAGGGGTCGGAACGGGACGTGAAGATGCGCTACCTGGTGGAGCCGGCCGTGCCCTTCCACATCCCCTACCGCTCGCTGCTTCCCAGGAACGTGGAGGGCCTCCTGGTGGCCGGGCGCTGCCTCTCCGCCAGCCACGACGCAGACGCGTGGACGCGCGGCATGGGCACCTGCATGCACACCGGGCAGGCCGCCGGCACCGCAGCCGCCCTGGCTGCCACGCAGGACGTGATGCCCAGGAACATTGAGATCCCCCGGCTCCAGGAAATCCTTGCAGCTCAGGGCATTGGCTTCGGCGAGCGACCGATGGAGGTTCCGACGGTGGTGCGGGGACAGGCGCCCAAGGAGGGCAGATGAACGGGCCGGCTGTCCCGGCCGCGGTCCGGGAGCCAGGACGGAAGATCCCTGTCGCCGGCCGGTTCGATGTCCTGGTATGCGGCGGCGGGGCAGCCGGCCTGGCGGCGGCACTGGCCTCGGCACGGTTTAGTCCCTGCGTAGCCTGTCTGACTGCCCAACGGCTCCGATGAAATCCGCACTCAATCGAAGAGGAGCAATCTCACCATGAACGTTAAACCGCAGACCAAGAGCATCCTCGAGCCAGCCAGAGAGGTGCCGGCATAGCCGGCAGGCGACACGACGCTGCGCCGGGTCGGAGCCAACCCATGACCACGACATCCGGTAGCTCAGTTGACTTCCACGCTTCTGTCCCGGTCTGGCGCGAGGTCGATGTCTTGGTGGTCGGTGGCGGACCCGCCGGCATCGCATCCGCGGTGGCTGCGGCGCGGAGCGGTGTCCGAACCATGCTGGTCGAGCGCTACGGATTCCTCGGCGGCACGGCCACCGCTGGACTCGTCGGTCCCTTCATGGGGATATTTGCGGGGGACGCCGACCGGGTTCAGCTCATCCGCGGGATCTTCGACGAGATCGTCCGCCGGATGGAGGTGCTGGGTGGCGCAATCCACCCAAGCAAGGTCGCGCTCGGCGAAGGCCACGCCGGATTCCGACTCCCTGGGCACAACGGAGTAACTCCCTTCGACCCGGAGACGCTCAAGCTCGTCGCCGCCGAGATGTGTGTAGAGGCCGGCGTCAAGCTCTACCTGCACTCGCTGTTCATCCAGCCCCTGCTGGGCGATGACCGGATCGAGGGGATCGTCGTCGCGAACAAGTCGGGCCTCCAGGCCATCAAGGCGTCGGTCGTTGTCGACTGCACTGGCGATGGCGACGTGGCCGCGGCGGCCGGCGTGCCAATGGTCAAAGGTCGTGGGCCCGACGGGCTCGGGCAAGGCGCAACCTTGTTCTTCAGGATCAGGAACGTCGACGACGAGCGGGTGGAGCGATACGCCCGGGAGAACCCGCAGGATGGCGTGGAGGGCAAGCCTTTTGGCAGCCTGGTAGCGAAGGCCAAGGCCGCCGGCGACTTTGACCTGCCCCGCGATCGAATCAACTTCTACCGGACGCCCGACCCAGGTGTTTGGGGGGTGAACGCCAGCCGGATCCTCCGCGTGGACGGGACCAATGTGGAGGACCTGACCCGGGCCGAGCTCGAGGGACGTCGTCAGGTGGTGGCGCTCCTGCGGTTCCTGCGCAAGTACGTGCCGGGCTGCGAGCATGCGATGCTCGCGGTCACCGCGACCCAGATCGGCATTCGGGAGAGTCGGCGCATCGTAGGCGAGTACGTCCTCACCCTGGAAGACCTCCAGGCTGGGCGTAGTTTCTCGGACGTGATCGCCCTGTACAACTACCCGGTAGACATCCACAGCCCAACCGAGGGCACAGGCGGGATTCTGATAGACATCCCGATTGCCCCGGTGTACCAGATCCCCTACAGGAGCCTGGTGCCCCTGCGGGTCGAGCAACTCCTGGTGGCTGGGCGCTGCCTCTCGGCGACTCACGAGGCTGCAGCGGCCGTCAGGGTGATGCCGGCATGCTTTGCGATGGGGCAGGCGGCTGGCACGGCTGCAGCGCTGGCGATCCGAGCCGGGGTCCCGGCGCGCCATGTGGACATCGCTGAGTTGAAACGGCGACTACAGGACCAGGGGGCATACCTGGGGGAGGAATCGCCATGAGGAGATGAGTTACGGTCGGAGGACTTTGCCTGGGTGAGATGACCACCGAGCATGGCCGGATCACAATGGTACCGCCACAACGGCGTCAGGCGTCCGATCCTCGGCCACCCAAAGTCGTGTGGCCATCGCGAAAGGAGCAGTGCCATGGTAGCAGATGCGAAGGGGTTCAAGAATGGTGGGCGGTCGATCAGCCGCCGGGAAACCTTGAAGCGGCTTGGAGGCACAGCCGTCGGCCTTCTCGGAATCCTGGAGGCGCGGAGGGCTCCTGCGGCCGCGAGCAGGCCCATACAGCTCCGGTACTGGACATGGCAGAACTCCGCCGATGTCCAGAACCCTCGAGCGGTTGCTCAGGCCGAATTCCTGGCTCTGTTTCGAAAGAAGAATCCGGACATCGAGCTGATCGAGGAGGTCGTGCCGTGGCAGCAGCTTTTTCAGCAACTCCTACAGGCATCAGCCGCTAATCGGGCGCCGGATGTATCAAAGGTGCTCGATTGGTACACTGTGCCGCTTGCCGAGGCCGGGGCGATCCTCCCATTGGACGAGTTCACTCAGAGCTGGAGCGCGGAACGCCGGAATGACTACGTGTACTCGTGGGACGATACAACTGTGGGGGGGAAGAAGTACGCGTTTCGACATGCGATTCGCCCCACAAACCTCATGTATTACCGAACCGACCTTTTCGCAGAGGCCGGTTTCAAAACGCCGCCCAAGACCTTAAAGGACTTCACCGCAGCCGCGAAGGCGTCAACAAGAGGCCAGGTGTGGGGATTTGTTCAGCCCTTCTCCAAGGCGGATGCGCTCAATAAGTTCATGGCCGTGGCGCCACCCATGTACTGGGTGTTTGGTAGCGACTTGGTGGACCTTAAAACGGGTAAGCCCACGTTCCACCTGGAGGCCGGCCAGAAGATTTTCCAATGGCATCAGGACATGGTGTACGTTCACAAGGCCTGCCCACCGGGCGAGGCCAGCATGGATTCTGATACCGTCAATAACATGTTTATGAGCGGGACGGTGGCGGCTACCTTTGATCACTCAAGCAAGTGGCCAGAGTGGATCAAGAGGGAGGCGCTCCAGGGTCGCCTTGACACAGCAGGAATGCCGAACTTCGCGGATGAGTCAAAACCCACCCCCGCGAACACTGCGAATTCCTGGATTCTGGTGATGCCGAAAGGCGCGAAGAAGGAGGCTGCCTGGAGGTTGATCGAATTCCTCCAGAGCAATGAGTCGGAGATCATTGACGCCAAGATTGGCGGGGAGTTGCCGACCCGCAAGAGTACACTAAAGGACCCGTTTTTCCAGACCCCTGCCGCAGGAAAGATGCTGAGCTTTTTGAACTATCTGATGGAAAGTCCCCATCCCGCCACGTCGACCAAGATCAAAAAGCTCGAGGTGCTGAAGGACGTCCTTGCGGATGCCGCCCAGCAGATTGTCGCCAACAAGGCGGATGTGAAGTCCGCTTTGACCGTTGCGGCCCAGAAGTACGACGCGCAACTCTAATGCTTTTCGGCGTGGGATGGTACTAGGAGGCCTCTCTGGACAAGGAGGGATCGCGATGAGGGAATGAACGGTCGTTGAACGATGCCGCCAGCATCGGGCAGCCGAGAGCCCTGGTCGATCGTGATCTCGCTTTCCTGATGGGCTCAGAGATCGGGGGATCGTCCAACTGAGGCCGCGGAGACTTTGCGGCAGGAGGTGTTCCATGAAAAGGCCATCGAGGAAGTCGCTACGCGACGGGAAGCCCATAACCCGCCGAGAGACCCTGAAGCGAATTGGCGGAACGGCAGTCGGGCTCATGGGCATCCTCCGAGCGCGACAGGCCCCCGCCGCGGCGGGGCGGGTCACGATACGCTACTGGACATGGCAGAACTCCGCCGATACGAAGAATCCTCGAGCCCAGGCTCAGGCCCAATTCCTGGGAGCCTTTCGGAAGGCCAACCCGGATATTGAACTGATCGAGGAAGTTGTGCCTTGGCAGCAGATCTTCCATCAATTACTTCAGGCGGCTGCAGCAAACAAAGCTCCCGATGTGTCAAAGCAGCTCGATCGGTTCGTCCGGCCGCTGGCGGATGCGGGAGCCATTCTGCCACTCGACGAATTCACCTCGAGCTGGAGCCCAGAACGGCGGAATGACTATGTGTACGCCTGGGATGACACGGCATTTGACGGCAGGAAGTTCGCTTTCCGACATGCCGTTCGCCCAGTGAACATCATGTACTATCGGAAAGACCTGTATGAGGCTGCCGGCTTCAAGACTCCCCCAAAGACAGCCAAGGAACTCACGGAGATGTCCAAGGCAGTGACGAAGGGAAATATCATCGGGTACATCGAGCCATTCTCCAAGTCCGATCTGCTCGCCAAATTCATTCTGATTGCTCCCCCCATGTACTGGACCCTCGGCAGCGACCTAACGGCCCCCAAGACCAGCAAGGCTACATTCCACCTGGAGGCTGGACAGAAGATCTTCCAGTGGTATCAGGACATGGTGTATGTCCACAAGGTCTGCCCCGTTGGCCAGGCCAGTATGGATTCTGATACCGTCAATAACATGTTTATGAGTGGAACGCTGGCGGCAACTATGGATCACACCAGCAAGTGGGCAGAATGGAGCCGGAAGGAAGCGCTGCAGGGCCGCGTCGATACCGACTGGTTACCCAATTTCGCCAATGAACCAAAGCCGACCCCGGCGAACACCGCGGGGGGCTGGACTGTTGTCATGCCAAACGGCGCCAAGAAGGAAGCCGCCTGGAAGCTAATCGAGTTCCTCCAGAGCAATGAATCGGAGCTGATCGACGCCAAGATGGGTGGGGAACTACCGACACGTAAGAGCACATTGAAGGACCCCTTCTTCCAGGCTCCCGAAGCCAAGCGGATGACAGGCTGGCTGACCTATATGAGTGCGAACCCCCACCCCGCTACATCGCTCAAGATCAAGAAGCTTGAGGTGCTGATCGACGTCCTGGCGGATGCTGCCCAGCAGATTATCGCCAACAAGGCGGAGGTAAAGTCTACGCTGGCTGTCGCTGCTCAAAAATACGATGCCCAGATCAGCTAGCTAGCTGCGTGCGGGGCGACCCTTCGTGGTCGCCCCGCACTCCCCTTTCAGGCCTCTTCCCCGTCCCAGGTGGAGGCCGCACGACTGACGACAAGGGCCTATGGAACGCGTTGAAGCATCAACAAAAAAACGGGTGGTGGGTGGAAGGAGACAGGGGCAAGCCTCCTCTCTCTTCCCCTGGCTCCTCGTTCTCCCTGCGGTGCTCTTAGTTGTTCTCGTGACCTTCTTTCCAATTCTCCAGGCGATAAACCTTTCATTCCACCAGACGAATTATCTCCGGCAGGGGAGGTTCGTAGGACTCCAGCACTACCTGTCGTTCTTTGCGGACCCGCTGAGCCGCCAGAACCTCAAGAACTCCTTCGCGTTCACCTTTGGCTCGCTTGCCTTTTCACTGCCCCTGGCATTGGGCCTGGCCCTGCTGCTGAACCGGCCCTTTCCCGGGAGAGCCATGTTCCGAACGATCCTCATCGTTCCCTGGGTCGTGTCGCAACTGTTGACCGCACTACTTTGGCGGTGGTTGGACAGCCCGCCCTTTGGGCCGCTCGCGTACATTTTGGGCCTGCTGACAAGCAGCCGGGTGGACATCCTCGGCACCCCCGATACTGCCTTGGGGGGGGTGATCTTAGCCAACGTGTGGCGAACGTTTCCCTACGCCATGATCCTGACACTAGCGGCGCTCCAGACCATCCCCAACGAATTGTACGAGGCAGCAAGGATCGACGGGGCAGGCCGGTGGAACTTGTTTCGCTACGTCACCTTTCCCATGATCCAGAACACCTTCCTGATCGCGACGATCATCCTGAGTATTCATTACTTCAACATGATCGAGCTGCCTCTGATTCTCACCGGTGGCGGTCCGGTCAATCGGACTGAACTTCTCGGCCTGCGGGTGTATCGCGAGGCATTCGTGCTGTTCAAGTTCGGGTTCGGCTCGGCCGTGGCCATGATCATGTTTGCGGTGAACATCGTGGTCAGCCTGGCCTACATCCGAATCCTGCGCGCCGAGAGCCGCTACTAGCTGGAAGGGCATCGGGCTATGACGCACCGTCGTGACGTGCACGCCTGGCTGAGGCTGATCGGGCTCTATGTCACCCTGCTGTCCGCGAGCATCTTTGCGCTCGCTCCCATCTATTGGGTCATCAATACGTCGTTGAAGGAAGAACGGCAAAACATCAGCTTTCCCCCCCGGTGGTGGCCCGATCCGATAACGCTGGAGCAATACGTCAACGTACTCACGGGATCGTCGATTCCGCGGAACTACCTGAATAGCACGCTGCTGGCCATCGGCACGGTTGTCCTGGTCCTGGTGCTGGGCATCCATGCCGGGTACGCGGCGGCGCGATTCGAGTTCCGTGGCAAGAAACCCCTCCTCTTCATCCTGCTCGCGACGGTCATGGTTCCCGGGATCGTCACGCTGATCCCGGTGTACATAATGGCCGTCCAGTTCGGACTGCATGACACACACTTGGTGCTCATCCTGGTGTTCGCGGCCTGGCAGACACCCACGGTCGTGTGGCTCTTGCAGGCATTCTTCGAAAACATCCCACGGGAGTTGGATGAAGCGGCGTTGATCGATGGCTGTTCAAGGCTGGGCGCCTTCTATCGCATCGTGCTCCCGCTGTCCCAACCGGGGCTGGCGGCGGCGGCGATCCTGGTGACCGTGTGGGTGTGGAACGAGTTCATCATCGCCCTCAATCTCACGGCCAGCAACGCCACGCGCCCGCTGACGGTGGGGCTCTTTTTCTTCGTGAGCGAAAGCGGGATCCAATGGGGGAAGATGGCTGCCGCCGCCGGCGCAGCGCTCGTGCCGATCATCGTGTTCTTCGCCTTTCTGCAACGCCGATTCATCCAAGGCCTGACCGCCGGGGCAACCAAGGGGTAATCCCCTCGACCTGCCATCCTCATACAGAGGTTCGGCGGGTCTGCTCACGGGCGTTGAATCCAGAACGCCACCGTGCGAAGGAGTTAGGGGCGTCATGGATCTGGGTCTCAGGGATCGGGTGGCCATCGTTACCGGCGGCAGTAGGGGGTTGGGCCGGGCCGAGGCCGAGGCGTTGGCAGCCGAGGGCGCCACAGTCGTCGTGGTCACCGCGAAGAGCCTGACCGAGGCGGACCAAGTCGTTCGGAAGCTTCGAGAGATGGGTGCTCGCGCCCTCTCTGTCCAGGCAGACGTGAGCCAGTCCTCCGACGTGCAGCGGATGGTGGAGACCACGTTGGAGAGCTTCGGACGTCTGGATATCCTGGTGAACAATGCCGGCCCCACGGGGCCAGGCCTGGGCGGATCGCTCTTGGAAATGGCGGAGGAACGGTGGGACTTTGTCCTAGCTAGCCATCTGCGCAGCGTATTCCTTTGCATCAAGTATGCGGCACCCCATATGCTAAAACAAAGATGGGGTCGCATCATCAACACCTCTTCAATACACGGTCGCGTGGGTGGGCGTCCAACATTTGGGGCCTATGGCGCCGCCAAAGCTGGAGTCATCGCCCTCACCATGACAGCCGCGCGCGAGTTGGGACCTAGTGGCATCACGGCCAATGCCATCGCGCCGGGCGTCATTGGGACGGCGGTCGTCCGGAGTAACCTCGGCGATACGATGCTCGCGAAGATCGCCACGCAGGTTCCCTTGCGCCGCATTGGGGAGCCGCCCGAGGTTGGGCGGGTCGTTGCCTTCCTGGCGTCGGAGGCGGCGTCCTACCTGAATGGAGCAGTCATCGATATCAGCGGGGGACGGATAGAGTACTTCTATGGATAGATCAGGACCACGAGGAGGAACCCCGCCATGCGGTTGAAAGGAAAGGTGGCCGTTGTGACCGGTGGCGCTCAGGGCATCGGACGCGGGATCGTCCAGTGCATGGCCCAAGAGGGTGCGGATGTCGCCATCGCTGACCTGCAGAGCGAAATCGCGGCCAAGGCCGCGGACGAGGTCAAGGCCCTGGGCCGGAAGGCCGTGGCTGTGAAGACCAACGTCGCCAAGCAAGCCGATCTTGAGGCGCTCTTCGAACAGATAAGACGAGAACTGGGCCGGATTGACATCCTGGTGAACAATGCCGGCGTCTTCTGCAGGGCGGGTCTTCCCTTCACCAATAACGTTGAGGAGGACTGGGATCTCGTCTGGGCCGTCAATGTCAAATCCATCTTCTTCGCGTGCAAGGCAATCGCCCCATACTTTATTCAACGCAAAGAGGGTCGGATCATCAACATTGCCTCCATAGCGGGCCTCCTGAATACGGTGAGCATGCCGCCCTACAGCGTCTCCAAGATGGGCGCCATCACCCTTACAAAGATCGTGGCCAAGGATCTGGCCCCTCACGGGATCACCGTGAACGCGATCTGCCCCGGGATGCTCTGGACGCCTTTCTGGCACCGATACGGCGAGGTCCTCGCCACGGCCAATCCCCAATTTGCCGGTATGACGGCCCGCCAGGTCTTCGAGAGTCGGGCCCAGGCCATCACGCCACTGAAGCGGGAGCAGACGCCCGAAGATATCGGCTGGGCCGCCGTGTTCCTCGCCTCCGATCACGCCCGGAACATCACCGGCCAGGTTCTCAACGTTGACGGGGGTGTGGTTATGTAGGATATCGCCCGCCCCCGGGCGATTGCACGGTTCGCCTCACAGCCCGGAGCGCACACAACTTTCAGGAAGAGGAGGTTAATCAGCCATGCCCCTTGAGTCGAAAACCAAGAGCATCCACGAGCCAGCCAGAGAGGTGCCAGTAGCCGCCGAGGCGGACGTGCTGGTGGCTGGTGGAGGCACAGCCGGATTTGCCGCGGCCGCCGGGGCGGCCAGAGCCGGTGCCGACACGATGGTCGTGGAACACCTGGGATTCCTGGGGGGAACCGCGACGGCCACCATGATGCTGGTCATTACCTACAACGAGCGCCACCTCCACGGTTTCGCGCGACAGGCGATCGATCGCATGGCCAAAGAGGGGGGCGCCGCCCCAGGCATTGTGGTCTCCTTTGACCCGGAGAGCTTCAAACGCGTGGCGTTGGAGATGGTGGTGGAGTCGGGCGCCCGACCCCTGCTCTATACCCAGACGGTGGCCCCCATCATGGACGGGAATACCATCCGTGGGGTCATCGTCGAGAGCAAGGCGGGCCGGCAGGCCATCCTGGCGAAGACGGTGATTGACTGCACGGGCGATGCCGACGTGGCCTCTATGGCGGGAGCGCAGTTCCGCAAAGGCCGGGAGAAGGACGGCCGCATGCGCCCCATGACCATGATCTTCCGAGTGGGGAACGTAGACTTTGGCCCTCTCCGAAAATACATCGCGGAACACCCAGACCAATTCTCTCCCGAGCCCACCATGTGCGTGGCAGACCCCGAAACCGATGTGCTGCGCGTGTTCGGCTTCTACGACCTGGTCGCAGAGGGGAAGGCAAGAGGGATCCTAAACCAGGATACCCACTACCTGCGCCTGGAGGGCGGCTCGGTTCGGAACGGGATTGCCGCCATCAACACCACCCGCATCTATGACGTGGACGGTACGAATCCCTTCGACCTGACTCGGGCTGACCTGGAGGGGCGGCAACAGGTCAAGCAGGTGTGCGCCTTCCTTCGGGAGCTCGTCCCGGGATTCCAGCGGTTTGTCTTACTGGATACGTCCACCCTCCTGGGAATCCGCGAGACGCGCCACGTCCTGGGTGACCACCTGCTCACGACCGACGAGATCCGTGCCGACGCCGGCGCGCCGGATACCATCGGCCGGGCCTACACGAACATCGCCCCCGGCTATATCACTCATCCGCCTGAGCGGGGTGAAGGCGCCCCGAGCAATGTCACCTACCGCATGCCGCTGCCGGTTCTCTCCTATGACCTCCCGTACGGTATCACGGTCGTCAAGGGCCTGAACGGCCTGCTCGTGGCCGGCCGCAACGCCTCCGTGACCAACGAGGCTTTCGAATCCTGCCGGGGCATGGCCACCTGCATGCACATGGGGTTTGGCGTGGGCACGGCAGCCGCGGTCGCTGCCCGGGCCGGCGTCTCCGCCCGCGAGGTGAACATCCAGGAGGTGCAGCGGCTGCTGGCGGCTGAGGGTGTGGAGTTGGGCAAGGGGGCCAAGGGAGTCTTGGCGGCGCCCCTGCCGCGGCGCGCATAGCTTCAGATGGCTACTTGTCTCTCGAACATCCACGGACAGGACAGGAGGATGGGCCATGGCAAGCAACAGCCGAAGCGATGAACCAACCTCTCACCCCACCAACCCGAGTCGGGAAGAAGCGAAGGGACGCTCGGACCTCCTGGGTCGGCGCATCACGCGGCGCGCCCTGATCAAAGGCTCGCTCGCGGCCCTCGCCGGTGCGGGAGGGGCGCGTATCATTGCCGGGGATCGGCCGGCCTCGGCCGCTCCGGCTATCAGCAAGCCGGTTTCGATCCGCTACTGGACTTTCCTTGATCCCAAGGATCCGGGCCCGCGCTCTGTGGCGCAGACCCAGATGCTCGACCTCTTCAAGAAAAAGCAGCCCAACATCAATGTGGTCGTCGAGATCGCCCCCTGGCAGACGGTGGATCGTCAGCTCCTGCAGGCGGCGGCGGCCGGCAGGGGGCCGGACGTGGTGCGGATCTTCAGCCAGAACCTGGCCATGCACATCCCCACCAAGACCATCCTGCCTCTCGACGACTTCTTCAAGCACTGGACGAAGGAGCAGCGAGAGGACTTCATCTTCCCCTGGGAAGACACGGTCTGGAACAACCAGAAGATGGCCTTCTACGGCGACCACCGGGTGCGGATGCTCTGGTATCGGGCCGACCTTTTGCGGGCGAAGAACCTCAAGCCGCCGCGCACACTGGAGGAGGTGGCCCAGGTGGCCAAGGCCGTCATGACCGACCAGATCGTCGGCTTTGGCATTGGTCTCTCCCGCGGCAACAACGCCACCACTCTCATGGAATGGTTCATGCCCGCGCTGTGGGGAATGGGGAGCCGGCTCCTCAACCCGGACGAAACGGCATTCTTCAACGGCGAGGCCGGCGTGCGGCTGTTCCAGTGGCTGCAGGATATGGTTTACAAATACAAAGTGATGCCGGCGGGGGCTACGGCCTGGACAGGCGATAATCTGACCGACATGTTCAGGGGGGGCGTGGTGGCCATGACTCCCCAGGGTACCCACCGGGTGGCGGCTGGCCGGGCGGGCAAGGGGATCGGCAAGAACCTGCAGACGGTCCCCATCCCCACCGACAAGGCCGACAAGCCGGCTGCGGCCTACGTGGCTGGGCAGTGCTACTGCATAAGCAAGGACGTCAAAGAGAAGGAGGCGGCCTGGCTGCTCATCGAGCACCTGCTCAGCCCGGAGGCGGAGATCATCAACGCCAGGGTGGCCGGCGAGATGCCGACCCGCAAGAGCACCTATAAAGATCCCTGGTTCCAGACCGAGGAGGCCGCCGACCTGCGTGAGTGGAGGACATACATCAACGAACATGGCCGCTCCATTCGGCTTCCGGAAAAGTTCCTGGCCCTCTCCGACTTCATCGCCATCGCTG
>Ga0315285_10004186_pt1 | contig 14995 bp, 13 predicted proteins | sample YL17G09_36_MG_FD_203698 | JGI IMG/M metagenome (GOLD analysis project Ga0315285, IMG submission 203698) | Sediment microbial communities from Yellowstone Lake, YNP, Wyoming, USA - YL17G09_36 | ecosystem: Environmental > Aquatic > Freshwater > Lake > Sediment | place: USA: Wyoming | collected...
CGCTGGAAAGGGAAGAAAAGGAAGGGGAGGAGACGGAGGAAGAAAAGGCAAAGAGGGAAAGGGAGGAAGCCATCCTCCTGGAGAAACGGTACGTCCTGCCCGGCGGAATCCAGATGAAAGAGGTGAAGATCCCTTCTCCCGAGTATCCCTCGGATCTTCCGGCCATCGAATTCTATCCCACCGGGGGGTCCAACGGTGGCACCATTCTTCTGGAGATGCAGGACCAGAAGGGTTTCCGGATCAAGGTGCATTTTCTGACCGGGATGGTGGAGATCGAGGAAGCATGAGGGTGAGGGGCGAAAATCAGGGATTTACCCTCCTCGAAGTGATGGTGGCCATGGCCATCCTGGGCATCGGGCTTATCATTATCATCGAGCTTTTCAGCGGCGGACTCCGCCTGGGGCGGACCGCCGCAGAATATACCAAGGCGGTGGGGTATGCCCGGATGAAGCTGGAGGAAATCTCCCTGGCCAAAAGCCTGGAAGAAGGAACCCAGGAGGGCGAATTCGACCCGGAATACCGGTGGCAGGTGGAAGTGAAAAAAGTGGACCTCCTTCCCCCCGGCAGGGAGACCAGCTACCAGCCGCCGGTGGCCCTGTACTGGGTACGGATCGATGTCCTCTGGAAATCGGGAACCCGGGAAAGGACGACCGCTGTGGAATCCTACCGGCTTCTGAAAGCGGAAGAGAGTGGACAGAGGACTTAAAAAAAATTTCTGCGGGGGGCAGGCCGCGGCTTTCACCCTGGTGGAGGTGATGGTCACCCTGACGATCATGGGATTTATTCTGCTCATGATTTTCGGGGTCTTCCGGCTGGGCATCGCCGCCTGGGAAAAAGGGGAAACGAACAAGGAGGAATACCAGAGGACCCGCATCGCCTCCCAGTTGATTTCACAGCAGATGAAATCGGCCGTCCCTTACAAGATCAAGACCCAGAAGGCCGAGGGCGACTACCTGGCCTTCGAGGGGAAAGCCCGTTCCCTGAAATTCGTCTCCGCCCTTTCCCTGAAGGCCAGAAAACCCTCCGGGCTGGTGTACGCCTTCTACGAGTTCCGGGAAGGCGGAAAAGGGGGGGGCCGGCTCATCCTGTACGAAGGGAGAGTCCTCAACAAAAATTTCCTGGAGGAGAATCCGCCGGAAGACGCGGCGGTCCCCATTTTTGAGGGGCTGGCCGATGTTCGCTTTGAGTACTACCGGGAGGAAGACCCGGAAAAAAACCGGATCGGGGGATGGGTGGAGGAGTGGAGCGCCAAGGAGGAGAAAGCACTCCCGACGGCCCTGCGGGTGACGCTCACACCCCAAAAAGGAGGAGGGAAGACCGAAGGAATGTCCATGGTGATCCTGGCCTCCCTTCCTTCAAACCGCTACGAAGAGGTAAGGACGGGGCCGGTGCGCAGGATGGTGCCGCCGGTAACCCGCTAAGAAATGAAAAGTTGATTTGCCGAAAAGCAAGCTTCGGCGGGTAAATTCGAAATCCGAATTTCGAAACCCGAAACAAACGTCAATGACCGAAATTCGAATGTTCAAAAAAAGGAAGTTTGGAATTTGGTATCAATTTAGCCGTTTGAAAATCATCCCGAAGCCCTATCGATTGAGATCCCATCGCTGAAATCCCCCCCAACCCCCCTTTGCAAAGGGGGGCAGGGGGGATTTCTGGGAGATCTTTTCAGAGGGGAAAGTTACTTTTTTCAAAGATCTAAATTGTTACTGAATTTGCTTTTTCGAATTTTGGATTGGTTTCGAATTTCGTGCTTCGGGTTTCGGATTTATAAAGGCAAGCTGAGAGCCTAAAGATGGATTCCTCTCCCATAAAAGATTCCCGGGGTGTTGCCCTGGTCATGGTCCTGTGGGTCGTCACCATCCTCTCGGTGGTGGTCCTGGAGTTCTGCTACGCCATGAGGACCGAGGTCAACATCACCCGGAATTATCAGGAGGAACTCCGGCTCTACGCCGCCGCCCAGGGGAGCGCCCAGCGGGCCATAGCCGAACTCATCCTCAAGCACGACCCCCGGATGCAGCAATTGCGGAAGACGGCCAAGGAAGGAGAGATCCCGCCGGAAAGCAGGGAGTGGGTGACCGACGGAAGGGAATACCGTTTTCCCTTTGAGGGCGCGGAAGGGGTGGTGCGGGTTTTGGGGGAGGCGGGCAAGGTTAACCTCAACCGGGTTTCCGACGCGGTGCTCCGCAAAATCATGAACGCGCTGGGCCTCGAGGGGGAGGCCCGGGATATTGCCGTGGATTCCATCCTGGACTGGAGGGATCCGGATGATTTTGTCCGACTCAACGGGGCGGAGAATGAATACTACCAGTCCCTGAAAGAGCCGTACGACTGCAAGAATGGAAACTTCGATTCGGTGGAAGAACTCCTGCTGGTTCGCGGCATCACCCCCGAGTTGTTCTACGGGAAGAAGGTGAAGGGAAAGGAAGGGGAGGCGGGCAAGGGAGAACCGGTGGCGCTGAAGGACCTTTTTTCCATCTATGCCTCCGGGGAGCAGATCGACATCAACAGCGCCAGCCTCCCGGCGCTGCGAGTTGTCCTGGGGCTGCCCCTGGAGGTCTGCCGCCTGATCCTAAAGGCTCGGGAAGAAAAAGGTTTTCAAAATATTCAAGACCTCCTGCAAAGAGTGCCCGAAATCGCGCCCTTCCTGACCGAGATTCAGCGGCTGATCCTCTTCGGGGTGCTGAACCCCTATTACACCGTGGAAGCCCGGGGGAAAAGCAAGGAAGGGAGTTCGGTGCGGGGCATCCGGCTGGTGGTCAAGGTGGACTCCAGGGAAATAGACGGGTATAAAATCGTGCAGTGGTTGGATTCTTTTCTGTAAGGCGAGGGGATTTGGGTGATAAGTCCGTGAATCTGGCACACAAATTGCAAAAGAGAGCTTTATGCCCCCCTTTCACTCCAGCTTAGGAATCGACTTTAAAACCAATCACTTAATCCTCAGCCTCCTCCGGAAGTCCTTCCGGAAGATCCGTCTGGTAGATTACCGGGTCTATCCTCTTTGGACGGAAGGCCAGCGGGAGGTCCAGGAAGCCCAGTGGATCAGCCTGATTAGCACCTTTATCTCCAAGAATGAGATCAGTAAGGATAGGGTCTCCGTCTCCATCCCCCGGGAAAAGACCCTGCTTCGCTTCCTCCGATTGCCCATAGCCACCAAGGAGAATCTGCGCAAAGTCCTGGAATACGAAGCCCCCAAACTGACCCCCTTCGACAAAGAAGATTTCTGGTTCGATTTCCAGGTATTGAAAGAAGAGGCCGAGTGGCTCTATCTGGTCGCCGTCTTTGTGAAAAAAGAGGAACTGAGCCCCTACCTGGGCCTACTGAAGAAGATAGGTATCCGGCCAATTTCCATTCAGACCCCGGCCGTGTCCGTCCTCAACCTTTTCTTCTACCACGAGGGCGAGAAGGAAAACGAGCTCTCCGTCCTCCTGGATGTGAATGATCCGTTTTTTGAGATGAACATCCTGGAAGGAAGGGAGTGGAAAGACAGTTTCCACCTGCCCCTGCCGGCGCAGGGAAAGGAAGAACAGATCCTCCATGCCTTCAAACGGGGGAATGTAAAGGATCCTTCCCTTTCCCGGGCCATGTTTTTTGTGTACGGACTGGACGCCACGGAAAAAGCCCTCCCCAGCTTTCAAGAGACCGACGGGATGAAAGGGGTGGCTTCTCCCCCCGTGCGGCGGATCGAAGTGGGCGCGGACGAGTCCCTTCCGGACTACATCTATCCGTCCATCGGCCTCCCCCTGACCGGTTTGACCGACACCCGGTTCAAGCTGAATCTCCTCCCTCCGGAGATGCGCATGAAAGTCCGGGACTACCGAAAGCCCGTTTTCCTGGTTCTTCTCTGCCTGGCGGTGATCCTGGGACTCTTCTGGGGCGGGGGCGTGTACAGCCGCTACCAGAGCGAGCTTGAAAGCCTCCGGTCCGAAGTCAAGAAGCGAAAGCCGGAAGTGGAGGCCGTGGAAAAGCTCCAGAAACAGAGGGCCGAGCTGACCTCGGAGATGGGGGAATTCGAAAAAATGACCCGCGGGGTGGTGAGCAAAGTCCAAATTTTGAAGGAGCTGACCGAGGTTCTTCCCGCTTCGGTCTGGATCTGGCAGCACAAGTTCGCCGGCCGCGAAATCGAGATCAGCGGGTTTGCCGACTCGGCTTCCGAGCTCATCTCCCTCCTGGATAAATCGCCCCTCTTCGAAAAAGTGGAATTCCTGGCGCCGGTCACCAAGGAGCGGGAACGAAGGGTCGGAGTGGACAAGGAGAGGGAGCGTTTCAAAATCAAGATGCGACTGGAAGGGATGGGAGGGACGCCATGAACGGGTCCTTTCTGACCAAGGCCAGTATTTCCAAGAAGAAGTTTCTCTGGATCTTCATCGCCGTCGCCGTCGCTCTGGCCGGTTATACCCTGTTGATTGTTCCCCTGGTGGAGGCCAAGAAAAAAGCGGACCAGGAGATTGCCCTGACCCAGCGTCTGCTCCAGAAATACGCCGAGGTTCTGCAGAACCGGAAAATGGTGGAGGAAGGCCTCGATCGGATCCTGAAACAGGGGGAAGAGATCCAGAAGCGGCTCCTTGTCGGCGAGACTCCCCAATTGGGGGCCGCCAATCTCCAGGATATGGTGAAACGCCTGGCGGAAAAAAACAGCCTGGCCATCCGCAGTTTCCGGAGTCTGGATCCCAAGGAAGCGGGATCCTTCCGGCGGATTTCGGTCCAGATCGAGTTCAACCCCATGAGCAGCATGCAAGGCCTGGCCCAGTTCCTCTATGAGGTCGAACACCAGGAAAAAAAGATCACCATCAGCGAGATGGACCTTCTGGTCTTCAACCCCCGCATGCCCAACACCATCCAGGGGAACATGATCATTTCCGCTTACATGAAGGGGAACAAGGGGAAGGAAAGGGAAAAAGAGAAGGGGAGAGAAAAGCCATGACGGGTCGGTACGGGGTTCTGAGCATCCTTCTTTTTTTCATTGTGCTCATTCTGGGGTATGAGAATTATGCGATTTGGTCATCCTCCACGCCGCTGGTCGCGAAAAAGGAGGGGGCCAGAAGGGTGGAGGGGAAGGCTGAACCCCCTTCCGGATCGGCCTCGGCCGAAGAACCGGCTTCCCGGGAGGGGGTCAACGTCATCGCCGAGAAGAATATCTTCAACCCGGAGCGAAAGGAATTCTCCACTCAGGGCGCCGCGTCCATGGCCAAGCCCGTCTCCCGGCCCCAGATTACTCTTTCCGGGGTGGTGATGGCCGGAGACTACCAGATCGCCACGATCATCAACCCGGGACGACCGCTGTACAAGGGGGAGAGGGAGACCAAGACCATAAAAGTTGGAGAGATGGTCGGGGAGTACAAACTGACGAAGATCATGCCGGACCGAATCGTCATGGAGGGAGGCGAGGATTCCTTCGAAGTCCTACTCTACGATCCCCGGTCGCCCAAAAGGAGGGTGGAAATGAGGACCCCCGCGGTACCGGCCACGGTCACTTCCCCGAGCCAACCGGTTCCGACCCCAACAACGCCCCCTCCGGTCGTCGCTCCCTCTCCCGGAGCGCCGACGTCACCCGTACCCCGGTCGGTGACCCCGATCCCCATGCCCCGGCCGGTGACGCCGACCCCCATGCCCGTTCCCCGGGCGTCGGGGGCAGTGCCTGAGGGAGCCTATCAAGCCCCGGGTTCGCCCACCTCCCCCACCACTCCGCCTTCCGTCCCCGACCCTGGGTTGTGGAGGGGAAGAAGGCCCATAAACCCGGGCGGGCCCCCAGGGTAAGGAAGGAAAGAACATGCTCGAAAGGAGTCCATTGGGGATGAAAGCTGCAAGATGGGTTTCCCTTTTACTCATGGCCCTTCTGCTCACGGCGGGGACGATCCACTGCGCTGGGTCCCAGTCCCAGGTGGCTAAGGAAAGCCCTGCCGTAACGGTTTCCCAGGAAATCGCCGAAATGAGCAAGGAAAGTTCCCGAGAGGCTTACCCCCCAGCGCGGAAAGAGAGCCCGCGGGAGGCTTCCCAGGAGCCGGCCCGGGAGGTTCCCCGGGAAGCACGCGCGGTAGCTCCTTCAGAACCCCCCAGACCTCTGAGACCTCCCGTGCAGGAGGAGACCATTGCTCAAAGGGTGGAAAAGGTGCCCGAACCGCCCCGCCGGGTCCCATTGCCCGCGGTTCCATCCGCCGTTTCCGCTCCTCCGCCGGTCCCCTCCGCCCCTCCGACTCCGGCCCCTCCAGCCCCCGGGGCTCCCCGGCCGGTGGATCCCGCCCGGAGTTCGAGGTTCGTGCTGAATTTCGACAACGCGGACATCTACGAGGTCATCCGGGTGATGGCCGAGATGATAAACATCAACTACATCATCGACCCGAGGGTTAAAGGAGTGGTCAACATCCGCACCTCCGGACAGATCTCTCAGAAGGATATTTTCCCCGTCTTCCAGACGATCCTTAAAATGAACGGCGCCACGGCCGTCCCGAAAGGGGTCATCTATGAAATCGTCCCCTTCGGAGATGCCAAGAAGCTCTTTGCCCGGCCCACGGCGGGGAGAGATGCGGGCCGGACCCTGGATGAGGAAAAATACACCATCCAAATCATTACCCTGAAGTTCATCCCGGTGACGGAAGTGTCCAAGATGATCAAGCCTTTCCTTTCCGACGGCGCGGACATCGTCGAGTACCCCCAGAAAAACCTCCTCATTGTGGGGGATATGGCTTCCAACATTCGGAAGTCCCTGGACATTATCGAGCTCTTCGACGAGGATATCTTCTCTGAATTGCGGGTCCGGATTTACCCGATCCTCAATGCCGATGTGAACGAAGTGGCCAAGGAGATGGAAAGGATCTTTTCTTCCCTGGAGGTTTCCCTGAAATCCGGTCGAGGAGTGGGCATTACCTTCACCCCCATAATCCGGATTAACTCGCTCCTGGCGGTCAGCTCGATCCCCGGAATTTTCGATAAAGTGGAACGATGGGTAAAGGATCTGGACCGGGTTCCGGGGGAGGGAACCCAATTAAGTGTTTTCGTATATTACGTCCAGAACGGAAAAGCCAAGGACCTGGCGGATGTGCTGAAGCAGGTCTATGTCCCGGTCAAAGGGGCGAAGCCCGAGGTCCGGGAGAGGGCTGTGACGCCCACTTCCACCCCGGCCGCCCCGGCGCCCAGGGGAGTCAGACCGGCTCCCACGCCCCCCGCGGCTCCCGGCGCTCCCGCGCCGGCGGTAGAAGGCGGCGGAGTCCCCGAGGGGGAGATCACCATCGTGGTGGATGAAACGACGAACTCTCTCATCATCCGGGCCTATCACCGGGACTACAAAGCCATCCTGGAGACGATCAAGAAGCTGGACATCTACCCCAAGCAGGTGCTGATCGAAGTCCTCCTGGCCGAGGTGACCCTGGACGACACCACCAAGTACGGCCTGGAGTGGTCCACCTTCACCGACTCCTTCACCCGGGCGGGGCGGGCCTATTCCTATACCCTGGGCGCGGGAGGAATCGCCCCCCAGACGACCCTGACCACCGGGCTTCGCTACGCCATCACCTCGGTGGACCGGCTGGCCGCGGCCATCAGCGCTTCGGCCACGGAGGACCGGCTGAGAGTCATTTCTTCCCCCCATATCCTGGCCTCCAACAACAAGGAAGCAAGGATTCAGATCGGCCGTTCTGAGCCCATCCTGACCAATACCTACACCACCACCGGCACGACCTCGACCGGCGTGGTGGAAGGAACCATCGAGTACAAGGATATCGGCATCATCCTGACCGTGACCCCGCGGATCAGCGACGGCAAGCTGGTCACCCTGGATATATCCGTGGAATCGAGCACCGTGGGGAAGACGTCCCTGGGGAACCTGCCGGAGGTTCCCTTCTTTCCCAAGAAAACCGCCAAAACCACCCTTTCCATCATGGAGAGGCAGACCGTGGTCATCGGGGGGTTGATCGAAGAAAAAAAGGAAAACATCAAGACCGGGATTCCCTACCTGAGCAAGATTCCCATCCTGGGAGCGCTTTTCGGGTATCACACCAATACGGTGAACAAGATCGAAACGGTCCTTTTCTTAACTCCCCACGTGATCGGCGATATGGGAGATTCCCAGCGGGTGACCGAGGAATTCCGGGAAAAGGTCTATTCCATCCAGAAAGAGCTGGAGAAGAAGAGGCAGGAGCTGGAAAAGGAGAAGCAGAAACAGAAGAAGCAGAAATCCATACCCCAGGACTCCTCCTCCAAAGCGGTCATTTCCGAGACCCAAAACAAACCGGGCCTCTCGCCCTGAAGACCCCCATTCATTCCGAGGGACCGGCCCCGCCGGTCCCTCTTTTCCAAAATCCCTTCGCAGCTATTCCCAATCCCATTCGCCCATTTTCCCGGAAGAGAGGAAGAGGTTGAAGAGGATTTTCCCCCGGGCGTTGATGGGGCCCGGGAAGTCCATCAGCCTGGCGATGGTCGGGGCCAGGTCGATAGCCCGGATGCCCGAGACCGGATCCATTTTGCGGATACCCGGGCCCGCGGCCACGAAAGCGCCTCGCATGTTGACCTGATGAGGCAGGTCAACCAGATTGGGGAGGTACCCGTGCCCGCCAAAGAAGGGCGAGAAAGCGATCCTTTGCCCGGGGGTGGAGGCGTTGAACTGGTAAGGCGGCCGAAGCACCACCACCACATCGCCGCTGCGGCTCGGGTGCAGCGAATCGCTTCCCTCCACGTTGCCCAGTTCCTCTTTTTTCAGAATCTTCAAAACCACCTGTTTGCCCGGATTCGCCGGGTCCGTCAGGTCCCGGAAAGCAGCGACAATCTGATTGCGGGCATTATCATAATCAGCAGCAGGAACCACACCGGCCGGGTCACGTCCGCTCAGGCTGATATAGATCTGTGCCGTGGCGCCTGTATAGCAGGCCTTGGCCCGGGTCGGTGCTCCTCCGGCCCGGCAGTTGGCGGTCTGCGCAGTGGGCTGCAGCCCGGCATCCTCCAGGATCTTGCCGGCGTTGACCGCGTACCAGTGCGGGGCAAACCCGTGGTCCGATGCAGCGAAGACGGTGGGATCGGCCCCCATTAATCGCCTAGCCAAAGCCAGTTTGGCGTCGGCACCGGCATAGGCACTGCGGATATAACCCTCACGTATGGCCAGCCGATGGTCCAAGGCCCCTTTGCATCGCACCCGGTCATAGCAGGGGTTGGGCGTCCCGTCCATATCTGTAGGAGTGATGAGCCCCAGGAATTGGTGCTGGAATTCATCGGGGACCGGATAGCCTACCAGGGCTAGACCCGTATCGGGCTGGAGAGTCCCGAGGATATAGCTCATCACCGCATTTCCGTAGATCGCTTCCAGCTCTAGCCCTTGTTGTACGAAGGTGTTTTCATCGATGATCCCGGCATGCAGGGGTGCCGGATCGGACAGGATGTAGCCGGGCTGGTTATCGGCAATGTGTTTCTCCAGCCGATCTTCTCCCGCCCCGCCCGGGGGAAGGGCGTTGCATGCAGCCGTGGCGCAGACGGCGAATACGCGGGCCACCGGGGTGAAATAGAGCCTAAAGCGAGAAAGGTCGGGGGCCAGGGTAATGAGCTTGACGTAGAAGCTCGCGGTCTGGCCGGCCCGGCCGCCGGTTAAGCCCTCCGCGCCGCGAAGCTTGACCTCCTTGAAATCCCCCGAGACCAGATCGACTGATTTCTTAGACCCATCTTTGGAGGAGGCGCTCCGGACAAGAATGACACGATCATAGGCCGGGATGCCGTCAACCACGCTGTCGTAAATATACACGTCGTAGAAGCGCGGGGGGTTCTCCGCGGGAACTTCGGTGGGGATGGTGAGGAGAGCTTGGCGCGGAGGAGCCGCAGGATCCCCCGCAGGTACGTTGGTCCATCCGTTTGCCGGGGCCAGGGAGGCTGCCTGATAAGAAACCTTGAAGGCGGCGGCAGCCGCTTCTTCCGCTGGATTGAGAGGCGCGGCAAGTACGCCCCGGTTGGAAAAGGAGTTGCCGAATTCGACGGTCGGGCCGGCAATATTCGCATTGCGCCCTCCCACCCAGTGGATCTGAGCGACCTTCTTGCCGGCTCTCTCCGCGGCCGCGGCCAGGGTGTCGGCCTGGAGGATTCCCGGCATGGAGTAAGAGGTGCGGTTATTGAAATCGTCTTCGCCGATTCGGTGGAAGGTGTTGTTCGTCGCCCCGTGATCGGCCGGGTAGGCACCGGAAGCGAGCGTGTACCAGCCCACTCCGGAGTTGGGGGGAAAGGCCTGAATCAGTCCATTGACCCCCCGCACACCTTGATCCATCAGATCCAAATAGGCGGGCAGGAAGCCTTGCCGGGCATAGCTTTCCATCAGGTCGGGCCGCATCCCATCGGCAACGAAGAACAAAACCTTGCCTGCTGCGGGCTTTCCGGGTTTCGAAAGATCCGGTGAAACTCTATACCCGGAAACACACCCTTCCGCGAAGAATAACCCAATAAGCAAAGCCAGGCATAACATCTTTCTCATGTTCATTCCCGTCCGCCTTCGAGCCTTGGTTAGAAAAATTCATATGCTTCGGTGCCGGGTGTAAATTTAGCATCTTTTTCACCGTTCGTTAACCCGTTTTTTAAAACCCATCTCTATTCGCTCAATTTCGGATTTCGAATTTCGGATTTTATGGTCTTCTTTTTCAATCCGCATTCCGCAATCGGCATTCCGCATTCGGGTAACCCTCCCCAAGGGCCATCCGGTGTGCATAAGCGAACCCGCCGAAGGATCCGGGGTGAGGTTGATCCTTAGATGCGGTCTGTGTTAGTATGAGCCGATGCCCAAGAAAATCTTAGTCATCGAAGACGAAAAAGACATCCAGGAACTCCTGCAGCTTTATTTAAAGCGGGAGGGATACGAAGTTCAGATCGCCAGGGACGGGGAGGCCGGGCTGCGGAAGGCTTCCCAGGAGCATCATGACCTGGTCCTGCTGGACTTGATGCTACCCCGGGTGGACGGGCTGGAGATATGCCGAAACCTCCGTTCCCGTCCGCAAACCGCCGACCTGCCCATTATCATGATCACCGCCAAGGCCGAGGAAGCCGACCGCATCGTAGGCCTGGAGATGGGGGCCGACGACTACATCACCAAGCCCTTCAGCCCCCGGGAGGTTATGGCCCGGGTCAAGGCGATCTTCCGCCGCCTGGAAAAACCCAGGGCCAAAGAGATCAAGCGTGAATACGGGGGAATCGCCCTGGATCCCTCCAAGCATGAAGTCACCTACAGAGGAAAATCGCATTCCCTGACCTCGAAGGAATTCAAGCTCCTGGATTATTTTCTCTCCAACCGGGGACTGGTTCTAACCCGGGACACCCTTTTGAACGAAATCTGGGGATACGACTATTTCGGAACGACCCGGACGGTGGATGTCCACGTGGCCCATCTGCGGCATAAATTTCAAATCCTGAATAAGTCCCTGGTATCCATCAAAGGCCTGGGGTACAAACTGCAGGAGGAACCGGTCAGGACATGAACTGGAAAAGCCCGCTGCAGTGGAAAATATCCCTATTCTTCGCCCTTCTCATGGCGATCGGCCTGTGGGCCGTCTGGGGAGGAAAAGGACCCGGTGGGGAATTTCCGGGTGTCCTTTTCCTGATCGTCCTCCTGGCCTTTCTGGCTGCCGGTTGGATCGGCGTTGGAAGGGTCCTGGTTCAGCCGCTGGACGACATGGTCGGAGTCGTGCAAAAATTAGCCGAAGGCCTCTTCAACTGGCGGGCGCGTCTGGGAACCCGGAGGGACGAACTGGGCCGGCTGGGAAATGAGATCAACCGCATGGCCCAAGCGGTGGGGGAAAAGGTAGATCGACTGGCCAAAAACCTGGCCGAAACCGAGGCTCTCCTGGGGGGGATGGAAGAGGGAGTCCTCATTCTGGATTTGAACGGAAGAATCAAGAAAATCAATGGGGCCATGGAGACCATCCTGGCCCACGCCTTCCCCTCGGACGTGGGGAAGCATTATCTGGAAGTCTTCCGGGACCCGGAGCTGAACGATCTCATCCAGGCCACCCTGGCGGACAAAAAGGGATATCGAAGGGGTCTATCCCCCCTGGGACAGCCGGGGAAGACCTTTCAGGTCCAGAGCTCTTTGGTCCAGTACCCAGACAGCGGCGGGGAAGGGGTAATCGTGGTTTTTCACGACGTGACCGACCTGAAGCGTCTGGAGCGGGTGCGGCAGGATTTTGTGGCCAACGTATCCCATGAATTGCGCACTCCCCTGGCGGCGATCAAAGGATATGTGGAAGCGCTGCGTGATGGAGGATTACAGGATCCCTCCCAGACGAAACAATTCCTCCGGGTGATCCAGCGCCATTCCGAACGCATGGACAAGATCGTCTCCGACCTCCTCTTGTTGTCCGAAATGGAATCTCCGGACCGAGTCCTGCAGAAAGAAAGCCTGAATCTTCCGGAAATCATCCAGGCCGCCGTGGAAGCGGTCCGCCCCATGGCCGAGGGGAAAAGGCAGAAAATTCAGGTCGTACCCCTGGAGGGAATTCCTCCTCTTCGGGCCGACAGCCAGAAGATCCACCAGGTGCTGATCAACCTTCTGCACAACGCGATCTCCTACACGTCGGAAGAAGGCTCCATAACGGTGGGAGCCACGCCGGTTCCCGACGGCGCGGAAGTCTCCGTAACTGACACCGGGATCGGAATCCCCCCCGAGGACCTTTCGCGCATCTTCGAAAGGTTCTACCGGGTGGACAAAGGGCGATCGCGCGAACTCGGCGGAACGGGCCTGGGCCTGTCCATCGTCAAACACATCGTCGAAGCCCATGGGGGCCACGTCCGGGTGGAGAGCAAACCCGGCAAAGGGTCCCGCTTCACCTTTTTCCTTCCCCGCTGAAATCCTGCATTTTCTTCCGCGCTTGACCCCAAGCTCCTTTTTTCCATCGGCTCATTCTTTCCCATCTTCGGACCTCCAGATATTCCGCTAAGGAATCAAAATGACCTTCCCGCTGCAGGGCTGAATTTACAGAGACTTTACCCTCCCTTTATCCCGCCATTATTGAGACCCGATAGAGGTGAAGATGGCTTTTTGAAGAATTTTACAATTCCTTAACCCAGCGGTAATCGTCCATTAATAAACGAACCTTACGCTAATAAGAAAAGGCGACAATGATTCAAATCGAGAGTTCGGATTCGGAGGACAACCGGGTCCAAAGAATGGCCGAAGTCTCCATGAAGAAGAACCCCGGCGCCCACATTGCGGTCACCGGCGGAGGGTCGGGAACGGGGATTGCTGCCCTGATCAACAAGAAGACCGATTCGGTCATCTTCCGTTGATTTGTCTCTTGATCAATTGACCGTTTTAAGTAATTATTAATCCACATGGGTAATCAGGATCATCAGATAAAAATGAAAGCGGAGGGCCTGAATTTTTATTACGGGGCCTTTCAAGCCTTGAAAAATATCCATCTGGAGGTCAAAGAAAGGCAGATCACCTCCCTGATCGGGCCTTCGGGCTGCGGGAAATCCACCTTCCTGCGCACTCTCAACCGCATGAACGACCTCATCCCCCACAGCCGGGTCAGCGGTACGGTGCTGCTGGACGGGAAGAACATCTACGACCCCGAGGTCAATCCCGTCAACCTGCGGCAGAGGGTGGGCATGGTCTTCCAGCGGCCGAATCCCTTTCCCAAGTCCATCTTCGAGAACGTGGCCTTCGGCCCCAAGGTTTTGGGGACTCACCGCCCATCCCAATTGGGAGAGGCCGTTGAAAAGAGCCTTAAGGGAGCGGCGCTCTGGGAGGAAGTGGCCGATCACCTCCAGGAAGATGCCACCGGCTTATCTCTCGGCCAGCAGCAGCGCCTTTGCATAGCCCGGGTCCTGGCCATACAGCCGGAAGTGATCCTCATGGACGAGCCTTGCTCCGCCCTGGATCCCCAGGCGACGCTGCGGATTGAAGAATTGATGCAAGAGTTGAAGAAGGATTATACCATCGTCATCGTCACGCATAATATGCAGCAGGCTGCCCGGGCCTCCGACTGGGTGGGCTTTTTCCTTCTTGGAGAACTCCTGGAATACGGGGCTACCCAAGACGTTTTCACCAATCCCGCAGATCCGCGAACGGAAAGCTATATCACCGGAAGGTACGGGTGAGGAAATGGGGAAGGGAAGAGGGTCACGGTGGGTTCATTGGCTGGGTCTTTTGATCCTCCCGGCGCTCCTCTCCGGTTGCCAGAGGCAACCGGGGGGGGTATCGGTCGTGGGGTCTACTTCCGTAGAGCCTTTTGCCGAAGCCCTGGCCGAGGAGTACATGAGTCGCCATCCCGGGGTGAAAATCTTCGTTCAGGGAGGGGGATCCAGCGCGGGCATCCAGGCGGTCCGGACTGGCTCCGCCGAGATCGGAATGTCCTCCCGGAATTTAATAGATAGCGAGAAAGATCTGATCGCCGTACCGATCATCTATGACGCCATCGCGGTGATCGTCCATCGCGAGAATCCCCTGAACGATTTAACGCTGGACCAGATCCGGAAAATATTTTCGGCGGAAATCACCCGCTGGGTTGAATGGGGGGGGAAAAACCATCCCATCACCCTGGTGACCCGGGAAGAAGGCTCCGGCACCCGCGAAGCATTTCAAAAATTGATCATGGGGAAAAGGGAAATCAGCCTGAGCGCGCTGGTCCAGGATTCCAACGGAGCCATCCGCCAGGTGGTGACGGATGACCGGAATGCCATCGGCTATATTTCCCTGGGTCTGGTGAATGACCGGGTCAAGGCCCTAAAAATCGGCGGAATCGAAGCGACCGTCGATAATATCCAGCACCAGAGGTATCAAATCGTCCGTCCTTTCCTGTTTGTCTTTAAGTCCCGCCCGCAGGATTTGGCCAAGGATTTCCTCGATTATATTCTGAGCCCGGCGGGGCAGAAACTGCTCGTCCAGGAAGGGTTGATCAGCATGAATCCGATTCTTGAGTCGAAGAAAGAGGCCCGACGGTAGGAAAATGTCCAAGGAAAAAATCCTGGAAAAAAGTTTTCTCCTCATCGCCCTTTCTTCCATCTCCATCCTGGGCTTGATTGCTTTTTTCATCTTTGAGCA
>Ga0315285_10004188_pt1 | contig 14991 bp, 13 predicted proteins | sample YL17G09_36_MG_FD_203698 | JGI IMG/M metagenome (GOLD analysis project Ga0315285, IMG submission 203698) | Sediment microbial communities from Yellowstone Lake, YNP, Wyoming, USA - YL17G09_36 | ecosystem: Environmental > Aquatic > Freshwater > Lake > Sediment | place: USA: Wyoming | collected...
AAATTCCTCAGCCTGATAAACCGCTCGAAATACTCCTTGAAACAGCTGGGGTTCGGTTGCCGACTGTCTTACCAAACAAGGGAGTCCATGTGGCCACTAAGAAGAAACTTCAAGAAAGAAGGCTAAGGCGCTGAACTTAGAAGATAAAAGCAGCATTATCACCCTAATCTCTTGGAGGAACATCCGCTTCAGGGGGCCCCTTCTTTGTTTCCGGGGAACTGTCCGGATCCTGGATATCCACACAAGAAGTGACCTCCCGTAGATTTGGCGAGTACAAATCTTCGCCCTGAGACGATTCTTGGGCCAACGATTACGGTGGCAATCAAGAACCCCAATTGAATAGTTGAGGATCATATTGAAAGATCTTCGGTGGTTTGAAAACAGAGGGAATATAGCAGATATGCTAACCATCGAGATAACCATTTTTATAGGCCTACCCCTTTCGATTGGACAAAGTCAGAATTGAGGTGTCATGGAGTAAGTAAGTGAGTCATTCGGTGCTACCATGAAGAAAAAGGAGGCGTTTGATCCGGCTTGCCTAAACGCTGAATAAAGACTTTTTTCATTTCGACGAGAAGAGCCCGAGCACGAACGTGGAGGCTCGTTAGAGACCTCGTGAGGGACAATCGTGGGCCTCTCGCTGAACTTTGGAATCTGGATAAGGGATGCTGGGTGGCCACCAAGGTGTGGCATGCCGGATACTGATAACGCTGAGATTCAGAGTTCGTTATGGGCGAGAGATTCGTCGAAACAAAAATTGGATAATCCCCGAAGGGATTTAAAGGGAGAGGTGTTTCCGCGATAAGCGTTCATTTTGAATCTGTTGTTTTTAAAGGTTTTATTTTTTCTTACTTTTTCTCTTGACAGAAACAATATAGGATGTCCCCTCTAACACAGGTTATGCGATAGGGTTTAATCGGAGACACCAGAGGGTGGGGCATGTATTCCAGAACCGGTACAAATCGATCGTGTGTGAAGAGGATCCGTATCTTCTGGAGTTGGTGCGTTATGTTCATTTGAATCCTCTTCGTGGAGGACTGGTCAAGAGCCTGGAAGAATTGGAGAGGTATCCTTGGAGTGGCCACGGGGTGATTGTGGGGAAGTTACAGAACCAATGGCAAGAGAGAGGGTATGTTCTGAAACAGTTTGGTAGAGAAGAGAGACAAGCGATACGTGCGTATCGGAAGTTTATAGGCGAAGGAGAGGGATTAGGCCGGAGGCCGGACTTGATAGGCGGGGGATTGGTACGAAGTATGGGAGGGTGGTCGAGGGTGTTATCCCTTCGGGGTAGTGGAGAGGAAGTGGCCCATGATAGTCGGATACTGGGGAGCGGGGATTTCGTGCAGGCAGTGATACGGGAGGCCGAAGAGGGCATTGCACGGCAGATGCGGAGCAGAAGAAAGGAAAGATCGATAGAGCGGGTCATAAAGGAAATGTGCAAAGAGGCGGGAGTAAAGGAACAAGAGGTATGCGGGGGCATCCGGGGGAGGAGGATATCGGAGGAGAGAGGAAGGATAGCGTATTGTCTGAATCGGGAGATCGGGCTATCCATGGCTGAGACGGCGAGGAGGTTAGGCGTGGGGACCTCAGCGATTGGGATGGCCATCAAGAGGAGAGATTCCAGGGAGGGGAATCGATAATTAATTGTGAACATAGTGGACAACGTCCCCTTCGTCACTCGCAGTTTGGTAGAGAAGAGAGACAAGCGATACGTGCGTATCGGAAGTTTATAGGCGAAGGAGAGGGATTAGGCCGGAGGCCGGACTTGATAGGCGGGGGATTGGTACGAAGTATGGGAGGGTGGTCGAGGGTGTTATCCCTTCGGGGTAGTGGAGAGGAAGTGGCCCATGATAGTCGGATACTGGGGAGCGGGGATTTCGTGCAGGCAGTGATACGGGAGGCCGAAGAGGGCATTGCACGGCAGATGCGGAGCAGAAGAAAGGAAAGATCGATAGAGCGGGTCATAAAGGAAATGTGCAAAGAGGCGGGAGTAAAGGAACAAGAGGTATGCGGGGGCATCCGGGGGAGGAGGATATCGGAGGAGAGAGGAAGGATAGCGTATTGTCTGAATCGGGAGATCGGGCTATCCATGGCTGAGACGGCGAGGAGGTTAGGCGTGGGGACCTCAGCGATTGGGATGGCCATCAAGAGGAGAGATTCCAGGGAGGGGAATCGATAATTAATTGTGAACATAGTGGACAACGTCCCCTTTATCTCTATTTCGGGATGAGAAGGACTCAAAGAGATTCCTTGTCTACCTATCCCATTGTAAAACCAGGTTTCCTTTCCGTCTCTATGCCTACGCATTAATTAAAAACCATATCCACCTTCTTCTGGAGGTCGAAAGGGCCCCTTTGAGCAGGATCATGCAATCCCTTTTGTTCCGATATACCCAATATTTTAACAGGCGATATCGGCTGGTGGGACATCTTTTTCAGGGGCGGTACAAGGCCATTGTGTGTGATAAGGATGCGTATCTCTTGGAACTGGTCCGCTATATTCATTTGAATCCGGTGAGGGCAAGGCTGGTTAAGGGGCCGGAAGATTATGTGTGGACCGGCCATCTCAGTTACCTTGAAGAAAGAGATGAGGATCTGATTGATGCAGGCTTCGTATTGGCTCAATTTGGTGATGATCGATCGACGGCCAGGCGAAGGTATCGCAGGTTTGTATGGGAGGGAATACCGGGTGGGCACGAAAAGAAGTATTACCAGGTGAAGTATCAGCGTTACTTAGGAGAGGATGCTTTCGTTGAGCGGATCGAAATGGAGAGGAAGGATCCGGAGGATGGGGTGTATGAGATTCCACTGGAAGCGATTTCCAGGGAAGTGGCCAGAGCAACAGGGAGTGAGGAGGGCGAGTTGCACTCTGCGAGAAGGGGTCGCCAAGGATCGCGAGGGAGAGGGATGGTGGCCTACCTGGCGAGGAGGATTTCGGGATATACGGTGAGGGAAATAGCCGATCATTTCCGGCGGAGTTCCGTCACGGTCAGTGAGTCGATCGCGAAGGTCGAAGATCTCCTTCGGAAGGACACAGCGTTCGCGACGGGCTTAAGAATTCTGGCTGAAAACTTGATCAAAGGGAGAAAACGAAAATACCGAATTACCGAAGCCTGACCCCGATATCCGAACCAAGGGATTCTGTCGCACCGATGGCCCCACTTGCTCCAATTGGATTGATATAGAGGACTTTACGCGTCATGCACTCACCTGGCGCGGAACCGGATGCGCGGCGCTAGGGACCCATCAGCGCCTTGTCCAGGCCCTCGAGTTGGGGATGGACAAAGCGGCTATCTTTTTCTACCAACACCCCGTCGAACCAGACACTGGGATTCATCACGATTCCGTCCGTATGCCCGGGTGCGTTCCAGCCCTTGCCTCCAATCCGCTTGACCTGTTTTCCAATTCCAAAGACGTGCACGCCATACATCCTCTCGGTCTCCACGATATACTCAGAGAGCTTGGCGCCTGGATTGAAACCGAAGGTAAAGTGCGCGAGGCGACGCATGTTTGGATCACCGAAACCATCCATCCAGCGTCTAAGGGCTTCGGCCTCCCGGCCTCCAGAGATCTCCGTGACGATCCCTTCCCTAATCCGCAATTCGATCGGACGCGAAAGCCGGTTCAACTCCTCAGGGTAAGAGACCATCCCATCAAATACGATGACCCCGCTAATCGTCTCTTCCATGGGACACCAGCCTACTTGCCCACCGAGCATGTAGGCCTGGCCCTTTTTGGTCGCCAGACCATGATTGTGGGATTTGCGCCCGCCGTTCAGCCCAGTCAGGTCCGTCCCGGCAGGATTCGTCACACGCACCTGGTTTGCTTTGTCGGTGAGCTCCGACAACCTATCTCCAAGCTCAATCATCTTTCCATAATCCAGATCGATCGTTCGTATGAACCAATCGATTTGGGCTTTCGCGACATTGAGGTAGCGAGTCCCTGCCGCCACCGCCTCTTCGTAGGCCGCCGTGGTGAAAATGGGGCGAAAGGCGTACTCGATCCAAACATCGCTCGCCTTGATAGCAGCGGCGAGCGGCTTGGGGGGTTCCATGTGGGCTCGAGGAGGCAGAGACTGTTTGACTACGATGGGCAAGGCACCCAGGCTCCGAGCTGCTCGGGCTGTGGCCTCTACGATCTCTTGGGTACTACCGGTGTCAGCGGTGATCACCACGGTCTCCCCCGGCTTGACCAGCATGACATCTCTCACCAGTTTCATTGCAGCCGAAGCGAGTTCCCAATCATTGCGATTTGTCATCTTACTCCTTTTCTGCTTTGGTCAAAGCAAATCTAGATTATGATCATCGTCCTTGTGTGAACAACGGCGGTGATTGACCTAAAAGACCAGAAGCAACATTCCTCTATAGTCCAGCAAAGAATAATTTTCCAAAGACTCGGCAAAATGAGTCTTCTGGCGGAAATTCAGACTTGCGGAGTCAATAAGTAGAGAATAAATAGCAATTAGTTACTATTTACACTCTATCAAGTATATCATAATTCAACCCCACTGCCAATAGGGCCGTATTCCCGTAATCCACCACCAAGTTTCGGGTTGAGAGGTTTTGTGTACTCTCAGAGGTCATTTTTTTGATTCCCTGATTCGTTATCCGCTCAAGAATGTCATAATGACCTCATATTGTCCAAAGTTTGCCGAAACTCCTTGGGTCGTATCTGTCTCGGAGCATACCTCCGCCACCGGTCGGAAAATTATGCTTCAAAAATCCACCACCAAATTCACTTAATCCCAATGATGACCTATTGTTATCATCCATAAACCGGCGTCATCGCCATGATCCGGCGCCTGGCCTCCAGGTAAAGCTCAAGAGCGGGATGCCCCTTCACCAACCGGATGATCAGGGAACGGGATCTTTCAACGATTCGGCCCGGAATAGTAATCAACGAAAACCGAATCGCCTTCATTCTCCGGCTTACCCACGATCCTCCCAACACCAGCCGCTTCATGATCGTGTTGAGATTCATCGCCAGGATCATGATCCACCACCAGGCAGCATTCTCTCCAAAATCCCCCGAGGGCAGCTTCCCTCCGGCAAAGTCCCCCTTCATCACCGAATGCGCTTCCTCCGACTTCCCGCAGCGTTCACGGTGCCAATGAATAAGCCTCTCCCCGTCCCAGTCCATGTTGGTCACCAGACCGAACAGCTTGTACCGCTGAAGATCCACCTCAACCGTCTGAAAGGGAAGCTCCTGCTGCGGCATCCCCGGAAGTTCCATCGACCCCAGCGGCTCACGGATCGCAAGGTAACGATAGACAGGGGCATTTTTGCTGTGAGAAATCGCGCTCGGAACAAAACACACCTCCGCCCACTCCTGGTTTGTCCGAATCCGCTGGCCGTCGAACTCACGGTAAATCGGCTGCCAATCGGTCTGACTCACTTCCGTCAGCACCGCTTTCTTGAACTCCGGATTCACATCGGCGCCAATGGCAAACTCGATCCGGCCAAACCGAGCATCCTCTCCCTGTTCGCAATAACGCAAAAGGGAATGCTGATAACCCGCCGTGTCCGAACGAAGACGAACCTGCTCAACTCCATCCGGTAACAAGGTCAAAGACTCCTTTAACACCCGCAACTGCTCATATCCCGCCGGTACGTTCCCATCCCGAAACTCCGTGTGCAACACCACCTGCTGTTCTGCCCACCAGGTATTCAACGGCTGATACGACTTGAACCCCTGGTAGCTGAATAATGCATCCCGCTTCGCAGTCTCCACTAGTGTCGCATCCTGATCCAAGGTCGCTGTCTTCTGGGGATTACGCTTCTGCATGAAGGCTGCCATCGCTTGGTTCACCTTCGCCAAGCCCCGTAAATGTTCATTCGGAACAGGAATAAATGCCTTGCCTTCCTTACGGTTCATCTCCTGATCCGCATCATGAAACGCCGATAAATATCGAAATACCGCACTCGGCGAGGGAACGCTCCGCCACCTCTCCTTGCGCCAACGGCGCTCAACCGCCCGCCGCTCCGCCCGTCTCATACCCTGTTGTTCAACCCGTCGCAGAATCTTGCAAAACCCCTCGTCCTTCTGAACTGTGCTCAGATCTTCCACGCAGTCACCACCAGAAAGGTTCAACAATATCAAAGACGATACCATCTGCGCATCCGTCCAGCCACGTTGCTTCACCTGAAGATGATGACCGATCTTCTCTTGCAAACCCATTGCTTTCATCAAATCCAGGTACACCGGCAGACCCGCTAAACCCGTCATCCCCGTATCGTGTTTCTCTTCTTCGTACTTGAATCCCAGAACGCCTTGTGACATAATCGATTCACCTCGTTGATGATAGATTTTTTTGCCAAAATCACTCTATCACCCTGTTTTATCAGGATCAACGAGGTTCTTCATTTTTCTTGGTGGTGGATCATGGCATCCTGGGCCCGTTGATGGAAAGAGCTCTGCGGCAGTCACTTGAAATGTCCCGAGGTGATTTCACCATCTTCTTCACGCGCCCGATTTCGGCCGTGCTCTTGGGTCTAGCCGTGGTATTTGTGATCACCTCGTTCACGAAGCTGGCCTCCAAGGTAAAGGAGACCTGAGGTCTGAGTTGGATGTGTACGACTTCTTGAATTTAACGAGGAATAACCATGCTTGATAAAATGACCATTCTCACTGCAGACAGTTTTAACGGTTTCATCGGCAGCCGGGATTTCCTGTTGCTGATATTTAAAAATAACTGCCCACTCTGCAAGGTGATGATGGCGGTCATTGAGAAGTGCCTTCCTGCCTTTCCCGATCTTGTTGTGGCGGGTGTAAATTCTGAAGAAAATCCCATCATTCTCACAGATCTGGATGTAAGCAAAGTGCCTACCGTATTGATATACAAAAATGGTGTGCCCTCAGCTCGCCGGTCCGGGGTCATGAGGCCAGCTGAACTGTCGGCATTGATCTCGAAGTCGCAGGCGCAGGGATGACCATTTCGCATGACCTAATCATCTGCGGCGGCGGTATCGCGGGCATGACCGCGGCCATTTTTGCGGCCAGAGCCAATCTCGACGTTCTGGTGCTTGAAAGGGAGATATGCGGAGGGCTGGCGAACTACGCCTATTCCGTCGAAAATTTCCCATCGTATTCCCGCATCAACGGCATGGAACTGATGCAAAAAGTCAAGGACCATGCCGAATCCCTAAAAGTCAAAATTGAAGAGATAGCCGAAGTAGAAAGTTTTGAATTCGATGCCGATCGAAAAACAGTAAGCACCCCTGAACAGCGATACCATGCAAAGAGTATCATCCTCGCCACCGGGAGGGTTTCCATCCATCTTCCGATTGAGACGGAATGGGAGGAACATATACATTACTGCTCTGTGTGCGACGGGATCGCCTACAAGGGAAAAGGTTTGGTTTTGGTGGGGGGGGGCAATAGCAGCTTCGATGAAAGTCTATACCTCATAAACCTTGGGGTCAGATCCATTGTTATCATTGAGTCCATGGAAACGTGCATGGCTGAAGAAGTGACCCAGAAGAAGGCATTTGCAACCGGGAAAATAGCCGTAAGAACCAATGCTCGCCTTGCAGCGATAATTCCGCAGGCCGGTCAAGGCCGAATCATTGTCGAGGATATTCCCTCTGGTTCATCGGAGCAGATTGCAGCCGACGGCGTATTTGTTTTCATAGGCCAGCGACCGAACACCCGGGCCCTCGAAGGCAAAATCGATTTGGATAGCGGCGGCTACATTGTGGCGGATAATTTAATGCACACAAACCGCCCCGGAGTTTTCGCCGCCGGAGATGTGATTGCCAAAAAATACAGACAGCTGACAACCGCGATGTCCGACGGAACAATCGCTGCTTTGGAAGCAGTAAAATACATCCGTGAATGTGCTTAGAAGCTCAGACCGGCGGTCGTTGCATGCTGCAGATAATAATCTGGGATAACGACCGGCAGAGGATCGCAAAAATCGACACGAACCTGCAGGCAGCCTTAAATGAGCTCAAACTCAAGGGCGTTATACTCAGCAATTCAGAACCTCCCTCGCTCGCCAGGGAGAATTTGCTAAGCCGGTTACCGGTTCTCGAGATAGCGGGACGGTATTGGTCGATGCACCCCGGAGTCGCGTTCAGCAAGGCGGAGTGCATCTCTCTTTTATCGAAATTTAAGTAAAGACCAAACATCGGGAGGATCAGGATGAAAAAAAACGTTATTGTGGTCATGCTGGATACGCTGCAGTTCAATTACGTCGGGTGTTATGGGAACACCTGGATTCAGACGCCCAATATCGATCGCTTCGCCAACCAGGGTGTTTTGTTTGAAAATGCCTATACCGAGGGCCTGCCGACCGTCCCATGCCGTCGAGCCATGCTTACGGGCAGGTATACGCTGCCTGTAAAAGGCTGGTCTCAACTGGATATCGACGATACCACCATCGCCGACCTTTGCTGGGGCCACCCCATCGATAGTGCCTTGATTCATGACTCCGGCCCGTTCAGACTTCCGAAATTCGGCTACTCAAGAGGTTTTGATAAGGTTCATTTCATCCATGGCCATGAAACGGACCATCAATATTATGCCCAAGATGAGCTGATTGAACTCAAGGCTGAAGATTATTACGAAGACCATGTCATTGAAAAAGCCGATGAGCTTCTGGGCGAGAATGTCATGCGCCCCTTGATGAACCAGGTTGAATGCCACCTGAAAGAGCGTCAATACTGGAAATCTGATGAAGACCAGCATGTGGCTCAGGTGATGAAGGCTGCCTGCAGATACATCGAAGAAGTCGACCGAAACAAATCTTTTTTCCTGTGGATCGACAGCTTCGACCCGCACGAACCATGGGATGCGCCGTCTGTATATGATCCTGAGATGAAATGCATGTATGACCCCGATTACAGAGGCAAGGACATGTTTCTCCCGATCCAGGGGCACGTTGGCGGGTTGTATACGGAAGAGGAATTGCACCACATCCGCATGCTGTACGCGGAAAAAGTCACCAATGTCGACAAGTGGTTCGGCTGGTTCATGGACAAGGTGAGAAAGCTTGGCCTCGAAGATAACACCCTCTCATGGTTGTTTCTGACCATGGGTCCCCAATGGGCAACGGTGAACACGGCCACGGTATCATGCGCAAGTGCCGCCCGTGGCCTTATGAAGAACTTGCCCATATTCCCTTCATGATGCGCGGCCCTGGCCTGCCTAAAGCGAAACGGATCAAGAGCTTTGTTCAGTCCTGCGATGTCGCCCCCACCGTAGTCGATTGGCTGGGTATCGGGGTGCATCCTTCAATGCAGGGAAAAACTCTGCTGCCCCTTGCGAAAGGTGAAGTTGAAAGAGTCCGTGATTTTGCCATCGCCGGATACTTCCGCTACTCTTGGTCCATCATTACCGAAGACTGGTCTTTCATTCATTGGCTCAAGGATGAAGAAAAGAGCATTGCGGACTCCCGTTTCGGTATCTATGGCAGAGATCTGGCCGAATCGACAGCCCATTTGCTCCAAATGAAAAAGGCCAACGCAGTGGAAGACCGAGATACGGCTTTTTATAACAGGGCCTATGAAGAACACAAAAAGGCAGCCACACTGGATGGGGAGGATCAATGGACATGCACCGCTGCCAGCTCCGGTGAAGTGCCCGAGCGCGACGAACTGTACGATCGTAGAACCGATCCGTTCCAGCTGAAAAATATCGCCTCAGAAAACCCTGAAATAGCAAAGGCGATGTTCGATCAGCTCCGTCTGTTCATGGCTGAGATGAGGGCGTGTTGATAATATATTGGCGATCGTGGGCACAGCCAGCGGGATTTCGATCGTGGTGCTGAACTGATAGTAAGTATCCTCCGGCAGAGCCGGGGGTTTACTCAGGAGAAATTAGGTGGTGGATTATGGTTTACACAAAAAACTTGACAGTACCTGGTTAAACGGTAGAAATTTTCTAATAGAGCATTGAGCGAGCGTATTTAGGGGAGGAAAGGATTCCATGGTTGACGAAGGAATGGGTTTTAAAGCAGTTTTCCGAACGTTTAGGATGGGCGCGAAAGAAGTATGGGAAATTTATATCAACTGAGTCGTGCAAAGGTCTCGAAATCTTCGACGCTCACAGTCGGATCATCCGGTGGCAGGGCTCTCCCCGGCCCCCTTTCAGGCCCCATGGATGTCGAACCCACCACCGGGCAAGTCTTCAATGTCATGCGGTTCTCCACCCATGACGGGCCGGGTATCCGGACGACCGTGTTCTTGAAAGGTTGTCCCCTCAACTGCTGGTGGTGCCACAACCCGGAAAACTGGAAGCACGTTCCGAGCGAGATTTACATCGCCGAACGATGCATCGGCTGCGGCATCTGCATTGAAGTCTGCCCGAACCAAGCCCTCACCCGCATCCCACAGGGCATCATTGTCGAGCCGGATCGGTGCGTGCACTGCGGCCTATGTGTGGATGCCTGCCCGTCTGAGGCACGCGAGCGTACCGGCTGGCCGGTGACCGTGCCCGAACTGGTCAGCACCATCGAAAGAGACATCCCGTTCTATGAGCAGTCCAAAGGCGGTGTGACCTTCTCCGGCGGCGAGCCCCTGTGCCAGGCCGAGTTCCTCATGGCGATGCTGAAGGCCTGCGGCCAACTCGAGATCCACCGTGCCGTGGACACCTCCGGTTATGCAGCGGGCGATGTCCTGCTGCAGGTCGCCCGGTTCACCGACCTGTTTCTCTTCGACCTCAAGGTCTTGGACCCCGTCACGCACCGGGCCAATACCGGCATGGACAACGCCGGCATCCTGGCCAACCTGAGGCAGCTCTCCGGATCGGGCGCCGACATTATCATCCGCATCCCGCTCATCCCGGGGGTCAACGACGACGAACGAAGCCTATCGAAAATCGGCGAGTTCATCGCCGCGCTGCCCCGCAAGCACCCGGTGGCCCTGCTACCCTATCACGCGGCGGCCGCGGGAAAACACAAGAAGCTCGGCATCGGCTTTCGCGGTGGAAACGTCACCGCCCCGGCCAAGGAGCGTGTCGCCGAGATCGTGCAACACATGTCAGGCTTCGGGCTGATCGTCAGTGTGGGAGGTTGAGATCATGAACGCGAGAATTCAGAAGCTACGCAATGAGAGCACGTTTGCCAAACCCTGCATTTCTATCGAACGGGCGCTCTTGACCACGGCGTTCTACAAGGAAAACTCCGGGAAACATTCCGTCCCCGTGCTGCGGGCTTTGAATTTCAAATACCTGTGCGAACACAAGACGATTGTCATCGGCGCGGACGAGTTGATCGTGGGCGAGCGCGGCCCGCGGTCCAAGGCCGTGCCGACCTTCCCCGAACTGACGTGCCACAGCGCCGAGGATCTGCGGATTTTGAACTCCCGGCCCATGACCCGTTACGGCATCGCCGAGGCGGACATCCGGACCTACGAGCAGGAGGTCATCCCTTACTGGCACGGCCGCAGCATGCGCGACCGCATTTTTAGCCACGTCCCCGCGGAGTGGAAACGGGCCTACGAGTCCGGTCTGTTCACCGAGTTCATGGAGCAGCGCGCGCCCGGCCACACCGCCCTGGACGGCACCATCTACCGCAAGGGCATGCTGGACTTCAAACGTGAAATCGCCGAGCGCCGGACCGCCTTGGATTACCTGAACGACCCCCGGGCCACCGACCGGGCCGAGCAGCTCAAGGCGATGGAGATCGCCTGCGACGCGGCCATCGTCTTTGCCGAGCGCCACGCCGAACTGGCCGAGCGCCTGGCGTCCGCCACGACGGACGAATGCCGCCGGGCGGAGCTTGCGCGCATCGCCGCCGTCTGCCGCCGCGTTCCTGCCCGTGCGCCTCGGGATCTCTGGGAGGCCCTGCAGATGTACTGGTTCGTGCACCTCGGCATCATCACCGAGCTCAACGGCTGGGACGCCATGACCCCCGGGCACCTCGACCAGCACCTCCAGCCGTTCTACGAAAAGGGGCTGGCCGACGGCACGCTCACGCGCGACCAGGCCAAAGAGCTCATCGCCTGCTTCTGGATCAAGGTCAACAACCACCCGGCCCCGCCCAAGGTCGGGGTCACCGCCGAGGAAAGCGGCACTTACAACGACTTCACCAACGTGAACCTGGGCGGGCTCACCCGCGGCGGCGACAGCGGCGTCAGCGAGGTGAGCTATGCCATCCTGGAGGTCGTCGACGAGCTGCACCTGCTGCAACCCCAGGCGAGCGTGCACATCAGCGACAAGACCCCGGACCGCTTCCTCAAGGCCGCCTGCCGTGTCATCCGCAAGGGCTACGGCTATCCCTCCGTGTTCAACTCCGACGAGACCGTGATGGAGATGCTGCGCGTCGGCAAGAGCATCGAGGACGCCCGGGAAGGCGGCTGCAGCGGCTGCATCGAAACCGGGGCCTTCGGCAAGGAGGCCTACATCCTCACCGGTTACCTGAACGTGCCCAAGGTACTGGAGTTGGCGCTCAACAACGGGGTCGATCCGCTGACCGGCAAACAAGTGGGGCCCCAGACCGGCGACGCCGCGGCGTTCGTTTCCTTCGAGCAGGTCTATGCGGCCTTTGAGAGGCAACTCGACCGGGTCGTGGACCTGAAGGTCCGGGTCAACAACTACATCGAGCGCATGTACGCCGCCCATTCGCCGGCGCCGTTCCTGTCCGTCGTCATCAGCGACTGCATCGCCAAGGGCCGGGACTGCTACGATGGCGGGCCGCGCTACAACACGAACTACATCCAGTGCTGCGGGATCGGCACGGTCACCGACAGCCTTTCCGCCATCCGCACCCACGTCTTCGAAACCAAGGCGTTCGGCATGGACCGCCTGCTCACAGCGTTGGCCAACAATTTCAAGAGCGAGGACGTGCTGTACCACACGCTGAAAAACAAGACCCCTTGCTTCGGTAATGACGACGCCCGTGCCGACGAGCTCATGCAGCGCGTCTACCGCTCGCTGTTCGCCGCCATTGACGGCCAGCCGAACACTAAGGGAACAGTCTACCACCTGAACATGCTCTCGACCACCTGCCATGTGTACTTCGGCAAGATGCTTGGGGCGACCCCCAACGGTCGGCTGGCCGGCGCTCCGGAGTCCGACGGCACCTCGCCCTCCCAGGGCACGGACCGCAACGGCCCCACGGCAGTGATTCTCTCTCTTAGCAAGATGGATCAGGTCAAATCCGGGGGGACGCTTCTCAACATGCGCTTCCTGCCGAGTGTCCTGCAATCGGATCAAGACCTGGACAAGCTGGCGCAGCTGATCCGCACTTATTTCCGGATGAACGGCCATCATATCCAGTTCAACGTGGTGGACACCGACACCCTGCGTCGGGCCCAGGCCGAACCGGACGACTATCGCGACCTGCTCGTGCGCGTGGCCGGTTACAGCGATTATTTCGTGGACCTGGACCAGCACCACCAAGAGGAGATCATCAGCCGCACGCCCCAGAGCACCTGCTGAACGCCGGCCGGTGGTCACGTTTACACGTACGAAGTTGCACGCTACGACTAACCCTCCATGCCCGGCACGGGCACAACGAAGGATGAAAATACGCTGATTGCAATAAATAAACGGTGAGTCACGGTAATCCTCTGATAAGCAATTTTCCCAAAAAACTTAATCAGGAGGAAGAACGTGACTCGGAGGGATGCTGATCGGCGACGGACCTGAAAAAATTTTCTTCAATACCAGTGGAAGGTGTACGTGATGTTTGGGGGAAATAGGGTGATCTGGATTTCTTTGCCGGATTTGCAACTGATCTCGATGTTCCCTATTGTTCCATGTAGGCATTAAACCGACGTACATGTTCCCTGGCCAATTCCCCAGCTTTTTTGGGATCCCTCATTTCGATGGCTCGGACTATGTCATTGAGATCCTTTATGTTTTGCTGAAGGATCTCCTCGTTCTTGGGAAGATAACTTTCATAATAGGTATTAATGTTTTCATAAATCGTTTTCAGAACGGAGATAAAGAGGAGGTTCCCGGTAATTTTGGCCAATGCAAGGTGGAACTGAATATCCGTCTGGATGAAGGCATTCCAACCGGAAATTCCCTCTTCAAGGTGTGTCCGTGCTTGGGAAAGAAGTTTACGGAGATGTTCAAGGTCCTGTGCATTGACCCGTTCGGTGGCCAATGAGGCTACGATGCCGTCGATCCCTTCCCGGAACTCGGCAAGCTTGCCGAGGGGAACTTTCTTATAACGGATGAGCAGGGTAAGACTTTCGCCGACTTGATCGCTGGATATTTCCTTTACTACTGCACCGCCAAGCATGCCGGTGCGTATCTCAATCAGCCCCTTTTGTTCTAAAATACGGAGAGATTCTCGCAGGGTACCACGACTTACATTGAGCTGTTCCTTCAATTCCCTCTCGCTGGGGAGATGGTCGCCAGCTTTCAGCTTTCCTTCAATAATCGCTTCCTGAATCTGTTCGACAACATCCTGAAACATCCTGACCTGTTTTGATTTGCGAAACATTGAATAATCTCCAATTTAACTTGATAATTCCCCGCAGCTTGCTGCGGGGGAATATCCTTTCGGTTTTGATAACCGAAGCAGTGCATTATTTATGAACTCGTTGGCTTGGGACAAAAGTGTCGTTCGTTTCGCACGGGCCGTGAGTGCAATCTCGGGAGAGTACGCCAGAACAAAACGCACCGATGTCCGTTCGTCGCAAAGAAACTGTTCCTCCTCCCGTGTCCGATCGAACCGGTCCCCCAGTTTTTCGATCACGTCGACGGCAACGGCGTTACGCCGCAAGGTATGGGCAACGATGAACCCCAATTCCTCGTCAAGGATGGTCTCCAGGTTATCTACCGAAAGCATTCCCCGGTCTCCGACAAAGACCACACGGTCCAACAGAAAACGGCTCTTCAAGTCACGGATTACGGAAGCCACCGTCGACTTATCCACCGTGTTTCCCGGGAATACATGATGGCACAGCGGTATACCCTTAAGGTAAGAGATACTCAGAGAGGGGAGCTGTGGATTCGGTTTTCTGCCCTTAGGGTATGGCGAATAGAGGATGAGCTTCCCTGCGATCAACCAGTCTGGTTGCTTATCCGTCAAGAGCTG
>Ga0315285_10004190_pt1 | contig 14981 bp, 16 predicted proteins | sample YL17G09_36_MG_FD_203698 | JGI IMG/M metagenome (GOLD analysis project Ga0315285, IMG submission 203698) | Sediment microbial communities from Yellowstone Lake, YNP, Wyoming, USA - YL17G09_36 | ecosystem: Environmental > Aquatic > Freshwater > Lake > Sediment | place: USA: Wyoming | collected...
TGGCGGCGGGATCGGCGCCGTGATCGGCGATCCGGGCGGCCACCATGCAGCCCCCCACCGGATCGCCGGCCAGCACGCGGGCCACCGCGTCGGCGTCCCGAGCCACCCGCACCCCACGCTCATCGACCGATCGATACAGGGATGGAGCCGACATCGGGGATCCTTCTGCGGGTTTGACCCGTGGGTGAGTCGTCCCTCAGCTTACGGTGACCACCGGCGAACCGCCCGCAGCCGCGTCCGAGCCGCGCTGGTCGCCGTCCTCCATCTCCGAGTCCTTCATTCCGGCGGCGAGTCGCAGCGCCTCCTCGATCAGCGTCTCGACGATCATGGCCTCCGGCACGGTCTTGATGACCTCGCCCTTGACGAAGATCTGGCCCTTGCCGTTGCCCGACGCGACCCCGAGATCAGCCTCACGGGCCTCCCCCGGTCCGTTGACGACGCAGCCCATGACCGCCACCCGCAGTGGGACATCGAGACCCTCGAGGCCGGCGCTCACCGCATTGGCCAGGGTGTAGACGTCGACCTGGGCACGCCCGCAGGACGGGCAGGACACGATCTCCAGCCCGCGCGGTCGCAGGTTCAGCGACTCGAGGATCTGGTTGCCGACCTTGACCTCTTCGACCGGCGGGGCCGACAGCGACACCCGGATGGTGTCGCCGATCCCCCGGCTCAGGAGTGCGCCGAACGCGACGGCGGACTTGATGGTGCCCTGGAACTCCGGCCCCGCCTCGGTGACGCCGAGATGCAATGGGTAGTCGCACTTTTCGGCCAGCAGCTCGTACGCGGCCACCATGATGACCGGATCGTTGTGCTTGACGCTGATCTTGATGTTGCCGAAACCGTGTTCCTCGAACAGCGAGGCCTCCCACAGCGCCGACTCGACGAGCGCCTCCGGGGTGGCCTTGCCGAACTTCTCCAGGAAGCGCTTGTCGAGGGATCCTGCGTTGACGCCGATGCGGATCGGAATGCCCGCCGCGCCTGCGGCCTTGGCGACCTCGGCGACCCGGCCGTCGAACTCCTTGATGTTGCCGGGGTTGACCCGGACCGCCGCGCAGCCCGCGTCGATGGCGGAGAAGATGTACTTCGGCTGGAAGTGGATGTCGGCGATCACCGGAAGGTTGCTGTGCCGCACGATCTCGGCAAGCGCGTCGGCGTCCTCCTGGCGCGGGCACGCCACCCGGACGATGTCACAACCCGTCGCGGTGAGCTCGGCGATCTGCTGCAGCGTGGCATTGACGTCATGGGTCTTGGTGGTGCACATCGACTGCACCGAGATCGGGTAGTCGCTGCCGACGCCGACGTCGCGCACCATGAGCTGGCGGGTCTTGCGGCGCGGGGCGAGGGTGGGGGGCGGCGCGGCCGGCATCCCAAGGCCTATTGAGGTCATGCGAATCTCCTACTGGAACAAGCGGATCGGGTTCACCAGGTCGGCGGTGACGGTCAATGCCATATAGCCGACCACCACAACGAGGATCACGTACGTGGCGGGCATCAGCTTCCCGTAGTCCACCGGGCCCGCAGGAACCAGGCCGCGAGCCGCACGAATCAGGTTGCGGATCTTCTCGTAGACGGCGACGGCGATGTGGCCGCCGTCGAACGGCAGCAGCGGCACCAGGTTGATGGCGCCGAGCACGAAATTGAGCTGGGCCAGGAAGAACCAGAACGCCACCCACACCCCGTGGTCGACGGTGTCGCCGCCGATGATGCTGGCGCCGACGACGCTGATCGGGGTCTCCGGGTCGCGTTCGCCGCCGCCGATGGCGTGCACCAGCGCTCCGACCTTGGTGGGGATGGCCGCCAGCGACTTGCCGATTTCGACTGCCAGGTCACCGGTGAAGGCGAAGGTGGCCGGCACCCCCGCGAGCGGGTTGTACTGGGTGGGACCGAACTGTGCGGCGACGATGCCGATCGCCCCGACGTCGGAGGGGCCGGTGGCCTCGCCGCCTCCGGAAGGCGCGACCCAGCGTTTGGTGGAGGTCACATCGACGACGGTGTCGACCGTGGTCGTCGTCCCGTCCACGGAGCGCTCGACCACGAACGGGGTCGGTCCGGACGACTTCTGCACCGCGGCGACCATCTCCTCGAAGGTGTTCACCTCGGTGGAGCCGACCTTGACGACCACGTCGCCGGCCTGGATGCCCGCAGCCGCTGCCGGCCCGCCGCCGTCGCAGTTGCCGAGTTCGCCCTTGGCGACTTCGGCCTTGACACAGGTGGTTTCGCCGACGACCGCAGTGGTCGGCGGATGCAGGTTCGGCAGACCCCACACCACGGCGATCGCGTAGACCAACACCAGGCCGATGATGAAGTTCATCGCCGGCCCGGCGAACAGCACCGCGATCCGCTTCCAGGTCTTCTGCTTGTACATCGCATGCGGCTCGTCCTCGGGCCGCAGATCCTCGACGGCCGTCATACCGGCGATGTCGCAGAAGCCGCCCAGCGGGATCGCCTTGAGGCCGTACTCGGTGGAGCCCAGCTTGTTGGGGCGGTTGGTCGACCACAGGGTCGGCCCGAAGCCGACGAAGTAGCGGCGCACCTTCATGCCGGTGGCGCGGGCTACCCACATGTGGCCGCACTCGTGAAGCGCCACCGACACCAGGATGGCGAGCGCGAACAGCACGATGCCGATAACGAACATCATCGGGACGAAGCGACCTCCTGTGCAGCGACATCGATGGCGTCGCGGGCACGTTGCCGGGCCCATCGCTGGGCGTCGAGTACATCGTCCACGGTAGCCGGTTCAGCGGCCCACTGGTCGGCGGCGTGCAGGACGTCATCCATTGTTCTCACGATTGCCGGGAATCGGATGCGCCCGGCCAGGAAGGCCGCCGCCGCCTCCTCGTTGGCCGCGTTGTAGACCGCGGTCATGCAACCGCCGGCTTCACCGGCGTGGCGGGCCAGCTCCACAGCGGGGAAGACTGCAGCATCCAACGGCTCGAACTCCCAGGTGGAGGCGGTGCTGAAGTCACACGCCGCGGCTGAGCCGGCCAACCGCTGGGGCCAGCCCAGCGCGAGCGAGATCGGCAGTCTCATATCCGGCGGGCTGGCCTGGGCGATGGTCGAGCCGTCAACGAAGGTCACCATCGAGTGCACGATCGACTGCGGGTGCACGACTACCTCGATGCGCTGATAGGGGACACCGAACAGCAGGTGGGTCTCGATCAGTTCGAGCCCCTTGTTGACCAACGAGGCCGAATTCAGCGTGTTCATCGGGCCCATGTTCCAGGTGGGGTGCGCACCGGCCTGTTCGGGAGTGACCGACGCCAGTTGGGCCGCCGACCAGCCGCGGAACGGGCCTCCGGAGGCAGTGAGCACCAGCTTGGCCACCTCGTCGGCGCTGCCCGCGCGCAGACACTGGGCCAGCGCGGAGTGTTCGGAGTCCACCGGCACGATCTGCCCCGGCCGGGCCGCCTTGAGCACCAGCGGGCCCCCCGCCACCAGGGATTCCTTGTTAGCCAGCGCCAGCCGGGCTCCGCTGGCCAGCGCGGCCAGTGTCGGCTCCAGGCCCAGCGCACCAACCAGGGCGTTGAGCACCACATCGGCCTCGGTGTCGCGGACCAGCCGGGTCGCCGCGTCAGGCCCGCTGTAGGTGACCTCGCCCACCCGGTCGGCGGCGGCCGGGTCGGCCACCGCGATCCTGGTGACGCCGGTCTCGGCACGCTGGCGTGCCAGCAGATCGGGATTTCCACCACCGGCGGCCAGGCCCACCACCTCGAAGCGCTCCGGATTGGCGGCGATGACCTCCAGCGCCTGGGTGCCGATCGACCCGGTGCTGCCGAGGATCAGCACGCGGACGCGGTTGGCGGAACTCACCGTTCCATTGTGCAGGGGCGTCGACCCGGCACCACATCGCGCGGTTTGTCACAGGAAGCCAGTTTCTGTGATTGTCGTCACAGTGACCCGTCCGCGGCGGTTCGGGTATCGAAGACTGTGTGTGGCCGCGACGGGCGGAACCACCGGAGGGATAAGGGAGAAACAACGATTATGACTGTTCACCGCACAGTTCTGAGCGCCGTAGGCCTGGCCGCGGCCGCGGCACTGACGCTGTCTGGCTGTTCCACGGCCACCGAGACGAAGGATGAGGCCACTACGAAGGCCGGCGAGGCCATGACGTCGGCGATGATGACGACCACCGCACCGGCGGCGACAGCACCGGCCGGCCTGGTCGGCGCCGGGTGCGCCGGCTACGCCGAGAAGGTGCCTACCGGGCCCGGCTCGGTGGCGGGCCTGGCCAAGGACCCGGTCGCGACCGCGGCGTCCAACAGCCCGGTCCTGACCACCCTGGCCGGCGCATTGTCGGGCAAGCTCAATCCCGATGTCAACCTGGTCGAGACTCTCAACACCGGCGAGTTCACCGTCTTCGCGCCCACCGACGATGCCTTCGGCAAGCTCGACCCGGCCACCATCGACAAGCTCAAGACCGACTCGAAGCTGCTGACCTCGATCCTGACCTACCACGTGGTTTCCGGCCAGGCCGATCCTGTCGCCGTTGTCGGCGAACACACGACGGTTCAGGGCGAGTCGCTGAAGGTCACCGGCTCCGGTGACGACCTCAAGGTCAACGACGCCGGGGTGGTGTGCGGCGGAATCAAGACCGCCAACGCCACTCTCTACCTGATCGACACCGTGCTGATGCCGCCCGCGGCGCCGGCCGAGCCGACGACCAGCGCGCCGGCGACGACCCCGACCCCGTAGTCGGGACCATCGCGATTGGAGGCGGAATCGCCAGTGCCACAACAGCATTGGCGATTCCGCTTACTCGTGCGCGACGCGGGCCAGCGGCGGAAGTGGCAGAGGTCACCCATCCGGCTGAGGGTCCGCACCGAATCACCCATGACACAGCGCCCCGCCGGGGCGCACAACCGGAAGGACGACAATGAAGGACAACACGAAGGCCATGAAGGTCTTGCCGATAGCAGCCCTGAGCGCCGCTGCGATAAGCCTTGCGCTGATCGTGTCTCCCAACGCCGCAGCCGACACCCATCTGGTGGGACCCGGCTGCGCCGCCTACGCCCAGCAGGTTCCGGCCGGCCCCGGCTCCGTCGGTGAACTGGCCAAGGTACCGGTCGCGGTCGCCGCTGCGAACAGTCCGGTGCTGACCACGCTGGCCGCAGCATTGTCGGGCGGGCTCAATCCGCAGGTCAATCTCGTCGACACCCTCAACAGTGGACAGTTCACCGTCTTTGCGCCGACCGACGACGCGTTCGCCAAGTTGGACCCGGCCACCATCGACAAGCTCAAGACCGACTCTGCCCTGCTGACCTCGATCCTGACCTACCACGTGGTTGCCGGCCAGGCCGGCCCCGACCAGGTGGTCGGCACCCACAAGACCGTTCAGGGCGCCGATCTCACCGTCAGCGGCCACGGCGACAACCTGATGGTCAACAACGCCAATGTGGTGTGCGGCGGAATCGCGACCACTAACGCGACGGTGTACCTCATCGACACGGTGCTGCTGCCTCCCGCGTAATCGGTCACCCCGCCGAGGCGGCGGGGCGCGGCACCTCATTGAGCGGCCAGGGCGGCGTGCTTCTCCTTCACGCCCCCTGGCCGCTCTATGTCACCGGCGGGTACCGCGCGTGGCCGCGGGGTGTACAGGGCAGCATGGGGAGATGCTCAGCACGCTGTTGTGGTTCCGCCGCGACCTACGACTGTTCGACCTGCCGGCACTGCTGGACGCCGCGGGCGGCGACGCCGGTGTCCTGGGCTGCTTCGTTCTCGACCCGCGTCTGGAGGCGACCTCCGGCCCGCGCCGGATGCAGTTCCTCGGCGATTCACTGAGGGAATTGCAGGACGCTCTCGACGGACGTCTTCTGATCACTCGCGGCCGCCCGGAGGAGCTCATCCCGCAGATCTGCTCCGCACTCGGCGCGGGCGCGGTCCACATCTCCGCCGACTTCAGTCCGTTCGGAATGCGACGTGACGCCGCCGTCGCCGAGTCCCTTGCCGCACAAGGGATTCCCGTCGTCGCCACCGGATCGCCGTACCTGGTGTCACCCGGGCGGGTCACCAAGGACGACGGCAGCCCCTACAAGGTGTTCACCCCCTTCTTCAACCGATGGCGTGAAGTCGGTTGGCGCTCCTCGGCGAAATCCGGGCCCTCGGCTGCCGAGTGGATCGACCCCGGCGGCGTGGCCGGGCTGCCCGATCCGGTTGATGCACCCAATCCCGTTGTGGCACTGGATTTCCCGGCCGGTGAGGCGGCGGCACGGCAGCGGTGGACCGAGTTCGTCGCCGACGGTCTGCAGACCTACGCCGCCGAACGCGACCGGCCGGACAAGCCCGGCACCAGCCGGATGTCGGCCCACCTGAAGTTCGGGACGATCCACCCGCGGACCATGGCCGCCGATCTCAATCTGCGCGACCCCGGGCCCACGGCCTACCTTCGGGAGCTGGCCTTCCGGGACTTCTACGCGGCGGTGATGCACCAGTGGCCGGCGAGCGCCTGGGAAAACTGGAATCCCGCCTTCGACGTCATCGAGGTCGACACCGGAGCCCAGGCGCGGGCGGCGTTCGAGGCGTGGAAGCAGGGCCGCACCGGCTACCCGATCGTGGACGCCGGCATGCGCCAACTCAGCGAGAGCGGCTTCATGCATAACCGGGTGCGCATGATCGTCGCGTCGTTCCTCGTCAAGGATCTGCACCTGCCGTGGCAGTGGGGGGCGCGCTGGTTCCTGGAGCAGTTGACCGACGCCGACATGGCCAGTAATCAGCATGGCTGGCAGTGGAGCGCCGGGACCGGAACCGACGCCGCGCCGTACTTCCGGGTGTTCAACCCGAGCGCGCAGGGCGAGAGATTCGACCCGGCCGGCGACTACGTGCGGCGCTGGGTGCCCGAACTCGCCGACACCGCCGACGTCCACCGATTCAAGGCCGGCCGGCCGGCCGGCTACCCGGAACCCATGGTCGATCACGCGACCGAACGCGCCGAAGCACTGCGGCGGTACGGCCTGATCGGCTGAGGCCGCAGGATCGCCGCCGGTCCGGTGGGCGAATGTGCCAGAATATCGGCAGTCAAGAGACAGGAGCCGCAATGGCCAACACCGAGGTGGAACGTTATTCGGAGGTCGATCCCGCGGAGGTGCCTTCGGCTGCCTGGGGCTGGAGCAAGATCAATCACCGCACCTGGTACGCGATGGGCATCTTCGTCATCGTGTTCCTGCTGGGCATGCTGCGCGGTAACCACATCGGCCATGTCGAGAACTGGTTCCTGATCGCCTTCGCGGCTCTGACCGCGCTCGTGATCGTGCGGGACGTGATTCTGCGCCGGCGCGGCATCCTGCGCTGAACCCCGGCTACCCGCCTGTGGCCGCCAGTTGTCCACACGCGGCCGCGATCTCACGACCCCGGGTGTCGCGCACCGTGCACGACACCCCCCGCGCGCGCACCCGTCGGACGAATTCACGCTCGACCGGTTTGGGGCTGGCGTCCCACTTACTGCCAGGTGTCGGGTTGAGCGGGATCAGGTTGACGTGGACCAGCGGCCCGAGGGCCTGGTGCAGCTTTCTTCCGAGGAGGTCGGCCCGCCACGGCTGGTCGTTGACGTCACGAATCAGCGCGTACTCGATGGAGACCCGACGGCCGGTGAGCTCGCCGTAGTAATGCGCGGCGTCAAGCACCTCGCTGACCTTCCATCGGTTGTTCACCGGCACCAGCGTGTCGCGCAGTTCGTCGTCGGGGGTGTGCAGGGACAGCGCCAGGGTGACGCCGAGGTGCTCGTCGGCAAGCTTGCGGATCGCCGGTGCCAACCCCACCGTGGAGACGGTCACCGACCTGGCCGAGATTCCGAATCCCTCCGGCGGTGGGGAGATGATGCGGGTCACCGCGGCCACCACCCGGGCGTAGTTGGCCAGCGGTTCTCCCATGCCCATGAACACCACGTTGGACAGCCGGTCGCCACCCGGTCCTTCTTTAGGCGAATCGCGCAGCGTGACCGCCGCCGCACGGACCTGCTCCAGGATCTCGGCGGTGCTCAGGTTGCGGGTGAGCCCGCCCTGGCCGGTGGCGCAGAACGGGCAGGCCATCCCACAGCCGGCCTGTGAAGAGATGCAGACGGTGCTGCGGTTCGGATAGCGCATCAGCACAGACTCGAAGGTGGCGCCATCGTTGCCGCGCCACAGGGTTTTTCGGGTATCACCGTCGTCGCACTCGACTTCCCGGACCACCGACAGCAGAGATGGAAACAGGGCGCCCGCCACGGCGTCGCGAACCGCCGCCGGCAGATCGGTCATCTGCCGCGGGTCAGCCAGGAGCCGCCCGTAGTACTGCGCGGCCAACTGCTTGGCACGAAACGCCGGCAGGCCCAGTTCCGCGACCGCCGCGGCGCGTTCGCCGGAGTCGAGGTCGGCGAAGTGGCGGGGCGGCAGGCCCCGACGGGGAGCCTCGAAGATGAGCTGTGGCTGCTGAGGTGGCTGTTGGGGTGTCACTGCGTTCAGTATCCCCGCCCGAGGAGCTCAGGCCAGCAGACTCAGCACGATCCAGGTCGCCACCGCCGACGGCAGAGCGCCGTCGATACGGTCCATCAGACCGCCGTGGCCGGGCAGCAGGGTGCCCATGTCCTTGATGCCAAGATCGCGTTTGACCTGGGATTCCACCAGGTCGCCGAGGGTGGCGGTGATGACCAGCATGATCCCCAGCGGAATGCCGACCCAGGCCGGCTTATGCATCAGGAACACCACCGCGAGCACCGCGGCGGCGGTGCCGCAGATCAGCGATCCCGCGAAACCCTCCCAGGATTTCTTCGGGCTGATCGCCGGGACCATCCGGTGCTTGCCGAAGAGCACCCCGGCGGTGTAGCCGCCGATATCGGAGAACACCACACCCAGCATCAACGCGAACACCCGGGCCCAGCCGTCCTCCGGGTAGACCAGCAGCACGCCGAACGCGCCGAACAACGGGATCCAGGTGGCCAGGAAGATGGTGACCGAGACATCGCGCAGGTAGTTCAGCGGCTGGCTCTGCAGCCCCTGACTCAGCAGCCGCCAGATCAGGCAGACCAGCACCGTACCGCCGTATGCCCCGAGCGCTCCGGCAACGCCGAAGGGCCAGGTCAGCCAGATCATGGCCTGCCCGCCCACCAGTAGCGGAATCGCCGGGATGGAGTAGCCCGCCTCGCGCAGCCGCCGAATGACTTCGTGGGTGGCCAGTGCCATCGCGGCGGCCACCAACGCGACCCAGAACCTGGGCGCCAACCACAGGGTGGCGATCACCGACCCGCCCAGGAACGCCCCCACGGCGATCGCGGCGGGAAGGTCGCGGCCGGCTTTCGAGGTCTTCGCCGGCTGGGCGGCCTGGTTGCCGGGGCCGCCGGAATCGGTGTTTGCCACTATCGGGTGTCTGCTGGGTCCTCAGACCTCGAGCAGTTCGCCTTCCTTGTGTTTGACCAGTTCGTCGATCTGGGTCACATACTGTGCGGTGGACTTGTCCAGGTCCTTTTCGGCCCGGCCGACCTCATCCTCGCCGGCTTCGCCGTCCTTCTTGATGCGGTGCAGTTCCTCCATGGCGCGGCGCCTGACGTTGCGCACCGACACCTTGGCGTCCTCGCCTTTGGATTTGGCCTGCTTGACCAACTCGCGGCGGCGTTCCTCGGTCAGCTGAGGGATCGCCACCCGGATGACGTTGCCGTCGTTGGTCGGATTCACGCCCAGGTCGGAGTTGCGAATGGAGTCCTCGATCGGCCGCAGTTGCGATGCCTCGTAGGGCTTGATCACCACCATCCGCGCCTCCGGCACATTGATGCTGGACAACTGGGTGATGGGGGTGGGCGATCCGTAGTAGTCGATGACGATGCGGGAGAACATGCCTGGATTGGCGCGCCCGGTGCGGATGGAGGACAGGTCGTCGCGCGCCACCGCGACGGCCTTCTCCATCTTCTCTTCGGCATCGAAAATCGCCTCGTCAATCATTCGCGCCGCTCCGCTCCTCGGTCATGAGTTCTCCCGTCAGGTGGTAACCAGCGTTCCGATCTTCTCACCGGCGACTGCTCGGGCGATATTGCCACTTGTCAGCAGGTTGAAGACCAGAATCGGCATTCCGTTGTCCATGCACAGGCTGAAGGCGGTGGCGTCCGCCACCCGCAACTCCCGATCGATGACTTCCCGATGGCTGATCTCGGTGAGCATTTCGGCTTCCGGGTTCTCCCGGGGATCGTCGGTGAAGACGCCGTCGACGGCCTTGGCCATCAGCACCACCTCGGCGCCGATCTCCAACGCCCGCTGCGCGGCGGTGGTGTCGGTGGAGAAGTACGGCAGCCCCATGCCCGCACCGAAGATGACCACGCGGCCCTTTTCCAGGTGCCGGCGCGCCCGAAGGGGAAGGTAGGGTTCTGCGACCTGGCCCATGGTGATGGCGGTCTGTACCCGGGTAACGATGCCTTCTTTCTCCAGAAAGTCCTGCAGCGCAAGGCTGTTCATCACGGTGCCCAGCATGCCCATATAGTCCGAGCGGGTCCGCTCCATACCGCGCTGCTGCAGTTGAGCACCCCGGAAGAAGTTGCCGCCGCCGATCACCACGGCGACCTGCACTCCGCTGCGCACCACTTCGGCGATCTGCCGGGCCACCTGGGCGACCACATCAGGGTCCAAACCGACGGAGCCGCCGCCGAACATCTCCCCGCCGAGCTTGAGCAACACCCGCGAATACTTAGGCCGCAATTCCTGCTCGTCGCCATCGGCCATCGACTCGGCCATCGACTCGCCCATCGGACTCCTTACCATCGGTGGCTGCTGGCATGAGATGGAGCTATCGGAGCACGCAACCTCCGAGGCACCATCATCCTGCCTCATCGTTCACGGCGAGCCGTACACACCCGCCGGATCGTCGCGGAACATCAGTGTGGTTGGACTCAAAAGAAGGACCGCATCATCGAGGCCAAGTTGCACCCCGTTGCGCCGACATCATGACCGCACGGCGAAGGCGACGACGTTGTCGGCGCTGGCCCGATAGCTGAGGTCGAAGTCACCGCCGCAGGTAATCAGCGCTAGTTGTGCGCTTTGGGCGTTATCGGACAACAGCCGCCGCAGCGCTTCAGGATCGTCCTTTGGGACACCAGGCACAACCCCGGTGATGTGGAAATCGGCTTGAGCGCTCCCAGTGGCGTCTGCAAATGTGACTCGGTCACCGGGGTGTAGCTCACCGAGCCGGTTGAACACCGCGTACCCACCACCAACTATGTTGTGCCCCAACATGATTGCCATCCCAGTGGCGCCGACAAGGGGTCCATCGGCCCACCACCCGACGGTGGCCCCATCCGGTGGTACGGCAAACGTCGGCACCATCTTGCCGTCGAGAAAGGGCGCCGGGGCCATCACCGTCCCCACTGGAGCGACGACGGCTGTCACTCCGATTGACGGGATGTCGAGTTGAGCGGGAGCAAATGCCGCAGCTTCGACCGGTAGTGGACTTGCGGGCAGCGGCATCACCGTCACCGGTGCGTGGCCCGAACCCGGTTGCGCCCAAGCCGATCCGGGCACCGCCAAGACGACCGCCAAACTGGCGATCGCCCCGGCAACGGCGCAACGGGTCACGATGTCCTCGCGTGCATCAAGGGAGCAATGCAGGGTCGACCAAACCGGTTGGTGCCTGAATCGGATACTCCGTGACGGCGCCAGGTCCTGTAGTCGGCGACTGAGGCGCCGTGCCCGAACCCGGATAGACCCCAGCCGGGGCGCTGACGGTACCGCCAGGCGTTCCTGGGAGCAGTCCGACCCCGGGAGCGGGGGCACCGGGCATCGGCTGAATACCGGCGGGCGGCAACCCAATACCAGGAACGGTCGGCGTACCCGGCGGCATAATCCCCGGCGGTGTCACACCACCACCGGCACCCGGCGGCACCAACTGCGGCAACGACACATCCGGGGCCAACGGCACCCCCGGCGTCAACCCCGTCGGCGGCCTCGACGGCACCCCCGGCGTCAACCCCGTCGGCGGCAACGACACATCCGGGGCCAACGGCACCCCCGGCGTCAACCCCGTCGGCGGCAACGACGGCACCCCCGGCGTCAACCCCGTCGGCGGCAACGACGGCAACGACACATCCGGGGCCAACGGCACCCCCGGCGTCAACCCCGTCGGCGGCCTCGACGGCACCCCCGGCGTCAACCCCGTCGGCGGCCTGCCGCCACCGCACCAGGACGCATTCCCATTGTCACAGGCATGCCCGCCGGGGCCGTGGCCGCCGATCCCGTCGCCGCCGTTGCCGCCCGGGTTTAGGCCGTTGCCGTTCCCGTTGTTCCCGTTGCCGTTCCCGTTGTTCCCGTTGCCGTTCCCGTTGTTCCCGTTGCCGTCCCCGTTGCCGTCCCCGCCGCCGCCGCCGCCGCACCACGACGCGTTCCCCTCGGCACAGCCCATCCCGCCGGGGACGCCAGGGGCCATCCCGTCCCCGGGTCCGGGTTGATCACGGGCAACCGGTGGGTGCAACATTTGGAGCACACCGCCAATGACAACCGGCGATGACCAGCCCGCTGTGTCGACTCCTACCGGTGTTGTTCCGCGGTACGCGAAGGATCCGTCTGGGTTCGGGGTGATCAGCGCCGGGTCCATGCCGGGCACCACCACCGCGGCAACCCCAGCCGGTACGGACACTCCGCTAGCGGCCGGCGGGGCGCCTGCACCGCCGCGGGGGGCGCCGGTCCCGTCCCCGCCGCCGCCGTTGCCGTTGATGCCGCCGTTGCCGTTGATGCCGCCGTTGCCGCCGGGGAGGCGTGGTCCACCGCCGAATCCGCCGCCGCCGCCGAATCCGCCGGGAATGTGTCGCCCACCGCCGATGCCGTTGCCACCACCACCGCCGATGCCGTTGCCGCCACCGATGCCGATGCCGATGCCGTTGCCGCCACCGATGCCACCACCAACGCCGATGCCGTTGCCGCCACCGATGCCACCGCCGGCGCCGCCGAATCCGCCGGGGATGTGGTGCCCACCGCCGCCACCGCCGAATCCGCCGGGGATGTGGTGCCCACCGCCGTTGCCGCCACCGCCGTTGCCGTCGCCGTGATTACCGGGGAGAGCGACCGCCGCCCGCATCAAGGCAGAGGGGGTAGCGACAGTTCCGCCGAGCCAGAGGCCCGCAGCCAAAACACACGCCCCAGCGACGGGTGCGACGTTACGAATCCACACAATGTCCCCTAACCGCGTGGCTAGCGCGTTCAACACCCGACACGAAGTGGAGATCCATCAAGCCATGTCCAGCAAGCCCGCCACGCCATCCCGTCTCCCAAAAGAGGCCGGTGATCTTCCTGACCGCCACCCTTTTCAGGTCGGCCGACTTTAACTTATCTCATGCGTCAAATAGGCCGGAACACGTACCGGCCCCTGGGGTGGCGGTCGGGGTTGTTGCAGATCAGGACCCGGTAGCGGCGGATGCTGCGGGCGAGGGTGACGAACTCGGGGATGCGGGAATGCGGCGCCCAGGACAGCCAGCCCGCCAACAGTTGGCGGCCCGTGACGCCCTTGGCCCGGCCCACCTCCCGCAGCGCCTCTTCGAGAAGGTATGCGCGGTAGAAGGTTTTGTTTGGTGCGGGTGAGCGCGGCCAGGCTGGTGCGCTGCTCGCCGGTCAGGTGGGCCGGGTTCTTGCGCACCGCCCACATTGGCGTGACGGTCACCGATCCCGGCCTTGGTGATGGTGCGCACGCGGACCTACCCGTTCCGGGCCGAGTTCGTCGAAGAACTTCGCCAGCGTGTCCTTGTTGCGGCCCTGCGCGGCCCACACCAACCGGCCGGTCGTGTGGTCAACCACGCACGTCAGATAGCGTGCCCCTTGCGTTAGGCGATCTCGTCGATCCCGATCCGGGACAGCCCATCGAGCAGGTCGTTGGTGTCGCGGCCATCGGCCACCACCCTGGCCACGATCGTCGCCACGGTGCGCCAGCCGATCCGCAACAGCACCGTGAGCACGCTCAATGCGGTGTGCGCGGCCAGCCACGCGCAGGTGTCCTCGAACGCCCAAGTGTGTTTGGCGCCCGGCCGCGCCCACGGCACGTGCGCGACCACCACCCCGTGCTCGGCGCATTCCACCCGATGAGCCGCGGCCTACAGGTATGCCTTCGCCGTCCCCGTCCCACCCCCCGGCGTCATACCCCCGGGCATCGCGTACCGCAGCGTGAGCAGCGGCCGGCCTGCGATGCCTTGGGCCGCACCGAGAACACCAGCACCTCGCTGGTCTTCGGACGTTTCCCCCGCGTGGTCCGACCTCCGACCGAAACGTCCTCTACCATCATGTTCTGGTCACCCAGACCGGCAGCGAATACCCTGGACATGCGCAACGCCGTAACTCCTTCTTCGTCTTGAACCTTTGATCAGTCCAAGGCGTAAGCAGGACACGGCGTTGCGCCCCAAATCGCCTGGTCAAAAACCCACTACAACGTCACGAGAGCCCTAACCTAGGATTCGTTTCCGATGTAAGCAAACCGCCAATGTTCAAGGGGTGATTTCATGAATATCCTTAAAGGTGCGACGGTAGCCGCAGTTGTCGCTGGCCTGAGCCTGGTTCTGGCAGGTCCGGCGCTCGCCGACGAAGGCTTCAACGGTGTGTACAGATACAACCCTGAGCAAGGTGACCCCGCCCTAGTGACCGTTTCATCAAATTGCGCAACCGATGGATGCGTCGCCCACGTCGCCGGCGAAGGGGGGCATGTGGAGGGCGACGCAACGTTCAACGGTGGTCGGTGGACTCTCAGTGTGACTAACCAGGTTGGAGACATCTGCGAGGGCAACCGCTACCCGGCAGATCAGGTCTACACGTGGGACGCCGTCACTTTGCAGGGCACATTAACCAGTGCATACGGTCCGTCGTGCGATGGCACATCAGGAATAGCGACCACGGGCTTCACCTTAACGAAAGTGAGTTGAGCGCATTTGGTCAGCCGCGGTCAGCCTGCGGCACAGGGCCTGGCGTCCGGTCCGCCGACGTCATGCGCACGCCGGCCCTCAACGGTTCACTTGCCGACATGCTCGGCCGATATCAGGTCGCCGTCTAGTCCTGGATTCT
>Ga0315285_10004191_pt1 | contig 14977 bp, 18 predicted proteins | sample YL17G09_36_MG_FD_203698 | JGI IMG/M metagenome (GOLD analysis project Ga0315285, IMG submission 203698) | Sediment microbial communities from Yellowstone Lake, YNP, Wyoming, USA - YL17G09_36 | ecosystem: Environmental > Aquatic > Freshwater > Lake > Sediment | place: USA: Wyoming | collected...
GAAGGTGAAGTGCTCAGTTCCGGGCGCTCCCACTGGCTGGGGCTTAGGCTGGCACTCTCCCAGGAAGAAGGCCTCCAGGTCGCAGGAAGAGCCATCGGAGAAGACGCAGTTGCTTCCCTCTACCGTCCCTCCGTTGCTCTCACAGTTGCTCTTCAGGTTCTCCGTCCAGTCTCCTCCCGGAACGGGAGTGGGGCCTGGCTCCGGCTGGGGACTGCACTCCCCCCTGAGATAGCTCCAGGCATCACAGGAAGAGCCGCTAGGAAAGACGCACTTTCCATCCTGGTAAGTGCCCCCCTTCTGCTCACAGTTGACTGCAGCAGGGTTGGCCATGCCCAGGGCCCCTCCAGCCCCCATCTCTGATTCCTTCTGGGAGAGTCCGGAAAAAGCTCCCAGGAGGATCAAAGCAAGAGATAGAACTGCTAAAAGGGCTAGATCCAACTTTCGTATCTTCAATGCCATTCCTCCTCTGGCCAAATTCTATTTTGCCAGAAGAGAATATGTACTCGGGAAGTTAATGGCCTTTTTCCTCGAGGATGCCGAGCGATGGAAAAGTATAAAGCATCTCAACTGCCAGCCAGGGAAAAAGAGGCTGCATCATTTATATTTAATGAAAGTCTTTTTTGGGCCGGGAAGTTGAGGATTGCGGCTTGGTGCACCGGACGTCCATGGTCATCCCGGAAACCTCTTTCTGAAAAGCTTATTAACCTTTGAGCAATAAGCCGAGCTTAATGAAGTTGACCAACCAAGCTAAGGTGGGCCTGGTCACGGCAGCATGCCTCCTCTTGCAGGGGTACTGCTTCACTTATGTCCTGGGCGTTGAGCCTCCTCTTATAGTATCCATCGCACCGCTGCTTCCCTATATTTTCTATATTTATGCCCGGAGCAGGAGAGAATGGCATTACGACCGGCCGCATTACTGGATCGCGGGCATAATGGTCTTGACTCTGATCGACATGGCCATCTATTTCTAAGGCTCCTCCGGAAAGATCCGAACCTTTGCACTTCTTGCACTTTTTTTGCATCTACTTTCAAAAAATAGCTTAACTAATTTATCAGCTCATAGTTTTAACATCGGCAGCCGAGATGGCGAAAGGAGGACCTATAAGCTAGGGCCGACACCGACCGAGGGTCACCCCCGGCCCCAGACGGGCGCCAAGCAGTTGAAAGAGGCATTTGCTCTGCCCAGGGGGGAGAGAGAGGGGTCCCATGACGCGAGATAGCTATCGGGCATCTTGGACCCGGTTAAAGGCAGAAAGGTCGGCTGTCCGAAAAGGAGTGCGCCTCGGACCCTTCCTCTAAGGGGGGACTAAGAGGGAAGGATTATTTATTGTATATCAGCTTATGTTGATTGCTTCCTCAAAGGAGAATCATTATAATGAGATAAGTCATAATCCTCATAAGGCCCGGATTTCCCAGATCTCATCTCCTGAGAGAATGAGCATCTAGCAAGATCCGGTCGAGCAGCGGGAGAGGGATGCGGATGAAGGCCACAAAGCAGCTAGAGGAGTACAAAAAGGGTCTGGGCACATATGAGAAGATGCTGGACCTGGAGCTGGACTCCCATTCTAAGAGCAATATCCACAGGAAGATAGGAGAGGTCTGCCTGGAGATGGCCAAGATGGAGGACATGAGGGGCAACTGCCAGCGGGCTATCCAGGCCTTTCAGAGAGCTCTCGCGTCCCAAGATCCCGATCTCCTCTCTCCCCAGAGGGCCAGAGTTCTAAGGGGCCTGGGCTCAGCCTATGCTGTCCTTGCAGACCAGGAGGATCGCCTGACCAATCTCAAAATGGCCATTGAAGCCTGGGATGAGGCCCTCAAGGTCTTCACCCTTGAGGATTTTCCTCATGATTTCGCTATATTGCAGGGCGATCTGGCCGTAGCTTACCGCAGGCTGGCCGAGTCGGAGAGCAAGGCCAAGAATAGCCAGAGAGCTGTAGAGGCCTGCATGGAAGCTCTCAAGGTCTTCCATCAGAAAAGCCATCCTGAAGCCTACTCGGACCTGCAGATCATCTTTGGGAGCAGCCTGGTGACCCTGGCCCAGGAGCAGGATAGGCTTGAAAACTGCAGGTCGGCCATGGAGGCTTTTGAAAAGGCCCTGGCGGTCTATAGGAAGGATAGATATCCCACGCAGTATGCGGCCGTGAAGAATAACCTGGCCGTGGCTTACATATGCCTCTCCGAGGCAGAGGAGAGGGCGGAGAACTGTCAGCGTGCCATACAGTGCTGCCAGGAGGCTTTGCTCTTCCGCAAGCCGGAGGCAGATCCCATCCCCTATGCAGCCACCCAGAACAACCTGGGCAACGCCTACCTGGCTCTGGCCAGAATCGAGGAGGGGGGCGAAAACTGCCGGCGTGCCCTAGATGCGTATCAAAAGGCGCTGCAGTTCATCTCCCTGGATCGATTTCCAGTGCAGTATGCGGCCACCCAGAACAATCTGGGCAGCACATACCTCTTCCTGGCCGAATCCCAGGATCCGGAAGAGAACTTCCAGAGAGCCATCCAGTCATGCCGTGAGGCGCTCAAGGTATACGGCAGCCAGGAGTCTCCTGAGGACTATGCCGAAGCCCAGGGAAACCTATGGCTGGCCTACATTGCCCTGGCTGATTTAAGTGACAGAGAGGAGTGCTGCCGACAGGCATTGGAGGCTGCCCAGCAGAGGTCCAAGGTCTACAGGAAGGTCAACCCCTTCAAGTACGCCTCCAGCCTTAGAGATCTGGCCATGACTTACATCATGCTGGCCTCAACGGATATGACCTCCCAGGCCAAGGGTGAGGACTGCCATGGGGCTATCGAAGCCTGCCGCGAGGCATTAACGGTCTTTGCGCCCGCGAGCTACCCTATGGAGTATGCCGAGGTGGAAAACCTTCTCTGGACCGCCCTCACCTCCCTGGCAGAGGTTGAGGACAGGAAGGAGAACCTCAAGAAGGCTGCCAGGGCATGCGAGAGTGCTCTGGGAGTCTACTTAGGCAGAAGCCCTTCCCAGTGGGCTGAGGTCCAGAGGAACCTGGCCTGCACCTACCTGAGCCTGGCCGAGCTGGATGAAAAGAGCGGGAACTGCAAGAAGGCCATCGAAGCATACCGAAATGCTCTGGACTTCAGGCCGGAGGGGGCCTCCCTTCTAGAGCGGGCTGAGATAGAGGAGGAGATGGGAGATGCCTACCTGGCCCTATCTGATGCCATAGACAGGCAGGATAACTGCCAAATGGCCCTGAAGGCCTATAAGAGGGCCCATCAGATCTTCTCCAAGGAGGCCGAACGGCTGGAATCCGAAGGTGATTCCAGGGCAGCAGAGGCTCTCAGGAAGGCGGAAGGGTGCAAGAGAGCACAGGAGGCCTGCAAGAAGATACTGAAATCGGCCAAGGTACAGAAATCCACCAGGAGGCCGGAGAAGAGCAAAGGAGGATGATTAAGATAGAGCTCTCGGAAAGCCAAATTGCAGATTACTTCCGGCGCTCCTACACTGCCGCAGACGGCCTCTGGTTTTTAAAGGTGGAGGAGAAGTACGGATTCCAGACTGCGCTGCAGATAGACGAGGAGGTCTGGAAAGTCCTGCCCAAGATCCAGGCAGGAATGATCAAAGACATAGTTGGCCTGGAGAGCGGCATTGATGATCTCTTCCGAGGGATGGCCATAAGGGTGAGCCTGGAGGGCTTCTCCTTTAAAGGAGAGAGAGAAGATGGGGGATTTGCGATACTTGTGAGCGGGTGCCCCTGGCACGATCTGATGATAAAATCCGGGCGGGAGCACCTCTCCGGCCAGGTGGGGGACCTCATCTGCCGGGTAGAGAACTCTGTCTGGGCAAAGGAGTTCGGCGATATAGGCTTCCAGCGCACCTCTCAGATCTGCCGGGGAGATGCGATGTGCTTGCTACTGTTCACCGAGGCACAATCCCCGGAGGCACCGTCCGGCTCTGCATAGCATCCCTGTCCGAAAAAGATGATCATCGTCTGTCTGGAAAAGATGATCATCGAAATCTATTTTGGCAAGTCCTTTTCTGTCGCTGAAGGGCTTTTTTCTTCGCTGCCATATGCGACATGGCGCAACGGGAGCACTGCTCTGTGCCTGCCTCCCCTCGCCGGCGATCAAAGCACAGTTGCCCTCCCCTGGAGAGAGCGGGCGTTGATAGCTTTTATCCGGGCGACTGACGCTTGGAGAGGCTCTTCTGGCAGGATAGAGCCCCAGAAGGGCATCGATCGATGGCCCTCATGATCTCCTCCGAGCTTGATCTCTTCATATCAATCCACGGCCTCCTTTTGCGGTCGAAGACCCGAACCGTTGATGCAGTTGCCAGAGTGGATGCACTTCTCGGGACGCCAGAGGATCACGATCTCTCCGTTGGAGTACTCTTTCATCCCTGTCAATTGCGGGCCTCAAGCTACATAGCCTTTGTGAGATTATATAATATTAAATAATTTCATTTGCAACATCCTTTTGAAGCTCTCTTCTTTTGAACGATCTCTCTTTTGCGGGAATAGATAAACACAAGAAAATTTAAATGTTAAAAAAGATAGCTCTGTCTCAGAGGTCGTGGACATGACCAACACAGAGAAGTTTCTGAAGGAGGCTTTTGCCGGAGAGTCGCAGGCCAACCGCAAGTATGCAGTCTTTGCCGCCAGGGCAGATAAGGAAGGATACCCTCAGGCAGCCAGGCTCTTCAGGGCTGCCTCCGAGGCGGAGGCCGTTCATGCCGCCAATCATCTCAGCGCGCTTGGGGCAGTCAGCTCTACCAGGGAGAACCTGCGGGAGGCGGTTTCCGGCGAGGATCATGAATGGGAGATGATGTATCCGGAGATGATTGTGGCGGCCAAGCGCGAGAAGGACAAAGAGGCAGAGATGTCCTTCCGCTTCGCCAATGAGGTAGAGAAGATCCACTCCCAGCTATACCAGAAGCTCCTGGACAGCCTGGACTCCACGGAGAGCTATCCCTACTATGTCTGCCCCTACTGCGGAAATACAGTGGAGAGAGATCCTCCCGCAGCCTGCCAGGTCTGTGGGGCCAAGGGCGACCTTTTCCTGAGGATGGACTAGAGCAGAAAGGCTCCCGGCACCCTTCCAGCTGATCTTTATCTCTTTTTGGAAGGTGTCTAGCTCCACGGAGAATTCTTATTGGATGTTTCGGCTTCCCTTGGCACATATATCTACAAGTACCAAAAATGAAAAGCAAGTCGATCCATCAACCGTTTTCGGCGTGCTTCGCGAATGGTGTTCCCCGCGAACGCGTAGGGCGTGCGCCCGCGGCCTTGAGCGGGAGGTAAGGGCATCGGGGCGACACAGGAAAAAACGATGTAGTAGTATTGGGCAAGAAGCACCGAGGACATCCAGACCTGGAGACGGGCGGAAAACAAACCATCATACTCATGACCGAGGAGCTAAAAGCATACTCCTTTTGCAGTACCGAGGAAAATTGAGATATTTTTTTTTAAAATAAACTTAAAAAATTTACGCAGAAGCCTCGCCCATCAGCCTGTCCACCAGCCACTGGGGGTCGAACTTTACCAGATCCCCATAGGTCTGGCCCACGCCCAAGAACAATATGGGCTTGCCGGTTACATAGGCTATGCTGATGGCCGAGCCACCCTTGGCGTCGGCATCCGTTTTGGTGAGGATGGAGCCGCCGATGGGCACAGAGTCGTTGAAGAGGCGGGCACGCTCCACAGCATCGTTGCCCGCTATTGCTTCGTCCACGAAGATGAGGAGGTCTGGTTTTGCCACCCTGGCAATCTTCTTCATCTGGTCCATCAGGTTCACATTGGTGTGCAGCCTTCCTGCCGTGTCCGCCAGCACAACATCTTTGTTATGGGCCTTGGCATACTCCACGGCGTCGTAGATCACCGCCGCGGGATCTCCGCCGGTCTTGTGCTTGATGAGTTTGGTTCCCAGGTTGCTGGCGTGAACCTCCAGCTGCTCGATGGCCCCCGCCCGGAAGGTGTCTCCAGCGGCCAAAACTACAGAGTAGCCTTGATCCTGCAGGTACCTGGCCACCTTGGCGATGGAGGTGGTCTTGCCCGTCCCGTTGACGCCCACGAAAAGTATCTTAACCGGCTTGCTCGAGTTCTTGATATAGATGTCGAAGTCCAGCTGGTTTTGGGAGAGCAGCTTCAAAAGGCTCTTGCGCAGTGCCTGCTCAGCCAGATCCCCCGTGTCCGCGCCGATCCTCTTCCTGGCCCCCGCCAGCTCGGACTTGACGGACTCCACTATCTCCTCGGCCACGGCCACGGCCACGTCGCTCTCCAGAAGAGCCATCTCCAGGGCCCACAGGGGCTCTTGCAGATCCTTCTCTTCCAGGACGACCTCCTGCTCGAAGACCAGGAGCTTGGCCTTCTCGAGCAAGGAGAACTTATTCTTCTTGGCCTCGTTCTCCCTGGCCTGGGGCGCCTCGTGGAGGATATCATCCCCGGCCTGATCTTTCTCGGGGAGACTAGGCTCGGAGGTTGTCATCTCTGCAGCGCTTCCCATCTTCGCCTCAGACCTGGCCACCTTATCCTGGATCTTGGCGGAGAGGGCCTCCTTGAAGCTTGCCAGCTTCTCCTGGAAACCCTTAAACAATTCTTTCGCTCCCCGCGTGGCTCTCGTATTTCGCCAGGACGTCCTGAATCTTCTGCATCTCCTGGTCTATTTTGCTCAGAGCCTCATTGAGCTTTCGGGAGCTCTCAGAAATCTCCCCTTTTCGAGCCAAAAGGGCCTCTTTGGCCTCTGATGTGTTCTTCTCAATGCTCACGCCAGCGCCGACGCCCAGAATTACCTTCGCAGAAGATGCCAGACGGGCATGGATAAGGGAGCCAGAGCCAATTGGCACCAGCATCTCCTGGCCTTCCTGGGACTTTTCCATGGCATCCACGGCTGTAGCGGCCCTATCCAGACCTTCCATGGTCAGCTGAGCCAGGCTTATCTGGCGTACCAGGGCCTCAGCCTGAGCCTGATACTGCTGATAGGCCAGAAAAAGCCTCTGGATCTCTTCCTCTGCTCCGGCAGGGCTACTCAATGGCCGACACCTCTTCAATGCTGATCAGCTTTCTGCTAAGGCCGTGCTTGCTTCCCATCAAGGAAACGACCTTCTCCGTGGCGTTCTTCTCGTTGTTGCTCTCCACCAATTTGGTGAAGGGACGCCATTTATTGCTGATGATCTCTGCCCTAAACTTGCCCTTGACCTCGAAGGTGCTCATATCCTGCCTCCTCAAACTAAGAAACCTAGCGTTTCCTCAATGCGGCCCAGCTCCGGTCCCATGGTCTCATCTCCGGCCATATACCCTTTGCTGTTGGCCAGCAGCCCTGATCCCACCAGAGGCGAGCCGAAGTTCACTGTCCCCACGTCGACGGGAAGGCCGAACAAGTCCTCTAGGACGGCGATCTCCTCCGGCAACGCCCGGGGGTGCACTAAAATGCCCTTGTTAGTGGCGACAGCGCTCATTCCTACTGTCTTAAGGCCCCCGATGGTCCCCCGGCGCACCTCTACTTCCAGAGTTCTGGCCACCATCTCGCAGGCCCGGCTGGACAGCCCTGGGTGGACCAGGGCGGCGTTATCGTTGGCCAGAATTACATTCCCGGCAGCATTCATCTTTCCCGGCAGCCTGGCCGTCTTGCCATACTCCGAGAGCCTCTTTCTCTCCTCCTCCGTGGCATGCTGCGTGAGCACAAATCCTTTGGAGTTGCCGGAGACTAGAGAGCCCAGTACGGAGCTGCCGCCGGCCAGAACTTTGACCGCTGTGGCCTTCAGACCTTCTTCAAGAAGCCGGACCTGTGTCGGCTCGGCCTCGATGGGAACTAAGACCACCTCTTCAGTGCACCGGGCAAAGACGCCCAGGAGTGAGCTGCCTGCTATCCTAAGCCTTCTAACGCTTTCCTGCAAGCTCCGCCTCAACTCCGCCGTCCTCGAACTTGACGGCCCTTACCCTAATCTTCATGGGCGGCTTGCTGTCTCCCCTCGACCAGATAGCCTCGTTCAAGCTCTTGTCTATCTTGACCTTCTCCGGTGGGGTCTTCATGTGTCTTGAGAGGTAGCTTTTCACCTCAGCCATGGCCCGGTTGGCCCTTCTCCAAATGGGAACCTTTCTAGTAACCTTGAGGGGTATTGTATAGACTCTCTCAGTTTCTGCCATATCATACCTCTAATGTACTTCTCCGCCAGTGGCGTCTCTTGGGGTGCGTCATGACGCGCCTCATGGTCTTCACTATGACCCAGGCTGGCACCCTACGATTCTGTTGAAATGCTTTGGCAAGCCTGATCTTCTTGCCCTTCATCTTCTTGGACAAATCTCTTCCTCCGGATTACTCTGGTATGGGTATGGTTAGCGGGAAATATTCGGTCCACCTCTGCCTGGCCCCATCTATTGGCCAGAGCATGCCTCAGTCCGACCTCAAAGTCCGAGGCGGGATACATCGCGGAGAGCTCTTCGACGAACTCCAGATGCCGCGTTGCCATAGCTCGGATGGTCCTGCCTCCCAGCCCGGCCAGAGGCCTGAGGTAGTGCATCTTCCTACGGTCTTCGAGGCTGCGTATGTCGCTGTAGCTCATCACTGGAGCGCGGTCGTCTCTTCTCGTGCCATCCGCCACGAACTCGGCCTCCTGGGCCAGGGTCTCCACGGCGATGGAGTGGGCGTAATTGAGGGCTTGGCCGGGATGGCCGGCGGCAAGCAACATCTTCAGCGCCTCTTCCAGGACTGCCTCCCCAAAAACGGCAACTCGATGAGGATGCCCTATCTCCTTTGCCGCCTGGGCCGCCGGCCTCCAGGACTCTTCGCGGCCGAAGGAGAAGGTGACCAGCTCTATCTCCTCGAAGAAGGGCTCGAGCAATAGTGTGACGAGTCCGCTGTCTTTGCCGCCGCTGAAAAGCACTGTCGCCTTCATATTGGGGGGCCTTACTTCCTGGTGATGGATATATCTCTCTTCTTCGGCTGAGCCTGCTGTAGAAGGGCCTTGAGCTGCTGGTCGGTGATCTGGCTCTTAAGCCTGCCGCTCTGGGCGAGCATGATAAGCTGGGCCTCGATCTGGGCCACGAAATCCGGCCGGGTCATGCGAAGGGCATTCAGCCTCTCTCTGGCCTCGGGAGTGAGGATAGACCTCATGATGGCCGCCTTCTTGGTCTCCATCTCCTGTTGGGCCTGCTCTTGCTGGGCTACCATCATCTGCTGCTCTATCTGCTGCCTCTGAAGCTGCTCCAGCTTTTTCCGTCGGAGCTCCGCAAGCTCATCTCCCGCCATGATATATCCTCCTGCTAACAATTCAAGGCGTGGATTCGCTAGCTACTGAAGCTGCCTGTCCTTGGTCTTTGATCTTGTGTGCCGTATCGTCCAAAAAGGCCTGGCCCTGTGGGGCTATGATCCGTCCTTTCTTGGTCTTCTTGACGTATCCTGCCTTCTCCAGCTGCTGCAAAGCCTCCCTTATAATGGAGCCGCTGCCCTTGGCAAAGGCGGGCGTGGTCACCGGACGGCGCTGCTTTCCTCCATAGTAGCTCCGCAGACGTGAGACACCCACCGGCCCATCGATATAAATGCGGCGCAGAATAGATGCGCATCGCACATACCACCAGTCCGGATTGGTAGGTGGCATCTCCTTGTGCACCCCGGTCTTCACAAAGGCAGCCCACTCAGGCGGCTGGACCTTGCTCGCCGTCTTGAGATCCTGAGCCGCTGCTGATATAAGGTCATGAGGTGGCACATCATAAGCAGTTGTCAAATTCTTTCAATCCTCCGAGATGATTGGGACAAACCAGAACCTTACGAGAGAAACAAGTATAAATGCTTTTTCCGTTTCCCCAAAGCCCGCTTCTTGCGCTGCTTCCTTTGCGCAGGCTAGCATCAGCCGGACTAGAGGAGCTCCTTTCCCTTTTCTGCGATTCCCAGCACGTTGAGAAGGCCGAGGAGGTTCTCCCGGGATATAGTCCCGTCGGAGACCTTCTTCAATATCTCTTTGGCATTAAAAGCCACTCCCAGCCCTGCATTCTTTATCATAAGGCAGTCGTTGGCCCCGTCCCCTACGGCCACGATGTTCTCCGGGCTGATCCTCTCCAGCTCAGCCAGCTGGAAGATTATTCTGCCCTTGGCCTCGGCATCGATGATCTCGTCCTTGATCTCCCCGGTGAGCACTCCCTCCACTATCTCGAGCCTGTTGGCAAAGGTGTAATCGAAGCCCAGCCTCTCCTTGAGGACATCGGTGAAGTAGGTAAAGCCGCCGCTTATCAGAGCTATCTTGTAGCCCAGCTCCTTGAGGTGGTGGATCAGCTCCTCCGAGCCGGGAGTGAGCTGGAGGTCCCGGGCGATCTCCTCCAGCGTGGTTACGGGAGTGCCCTTCAGAAGGCGAACCCTCTGGCGGAGAGCTTCCTTGAAGTCCATCTCCCCATTCATGGCTCTCTCGGTAATGGATTTGACCTCAGCGTCCACCCCGGCGAAGCTGGCCAGCTTGTTGATGATCTCGAAGTCCACAATGGTCATATCCATGTCGAAGACAATCAGCCTCTTCTTCGCAAAGGACCGTCCCTGCTCCTGAAGGACGACGTCCAGGCCCAGCCTCTCGCATTCCCTCCGCAGCTCCTCCTTGCAGGACTCTGTGTCGCAATCGGCGAAGTCCATGAGGAACTCGATGGATATGAGCTCACCTCGGGCGGTGACTGAAGCCTTCTCGATGTTTATGTCTCGGGATGCTGCCAAAGAGGCCACATCGTAGATTATGCCCACCCTGTCCCTGGCCAGGATGGTCACCACGTAGAGGTTCTTTCTCGACCTTCGCCTCCCCCGGTACTGCTCCAGGGGAAGGAAGCTAACCTCGATATGCAGGTCTGCTGCCGCCTCTTCAAACCAGTCCTTCAGGTTCTCGGGAGTGGTCTGGGCATTGCTAAAATCGGCTACTACTGACATCACAAAGAGTCCCTGCATCACCCTCTGGTCCATGTCCACTATGTTGACCTTCTTGGATGCCGGCTCCCGCAAAATATCCCTAATCAAGCCCGGTCTGTCTTTGCCGATGATGGAAATTACCCAGAGATCGCCTGTCAGGGGACGGCCCTCCTCGTCTCTCAATGCAAGGCTCACTTTGCCCACTAAAGCCTTCAAGCCTAAATACTTTTTTGGTAAAGCCGAACGCGCTGTCCTGAGGCCAGGGAGAGCAAGTCGAATTGCGGCGGCGCACCCCGTCCGCGCGGGATATTCACCTAAAAAATAAAATATATATCAGGCAATCTTTTGCGATCGGAGGTTGACCTGGCCTGGAATCTGCTCGAAAATGGCCCCCATTTGGCCGCTTCTTCTGCCTACTGATCCCAATTGAAAGCTCAAAGGATGCCTCAACAATAGAAAACTATTTATTTCATAATAGAAACATATAAATTTGGAGTGGCTGCCGGCCGTTATCAACCTCCTGCAATCCTCTCTTTTTGGCGACCACTCCCTCTTGGAAAAAAACGATCTTCTTCCGGCTACAGGCCTTTTCTCCAATCGTCGTTGCTGGATATGTTGGCCAGCCTCTCCACTCCCTTTGCCGCCTCTACTGCCCTTGCCACAGGCTCTGGCACCAGGCCTCTCCAGTCGCCTCCCTCCAGCATCAGCCTGCGGATGGCCGTGCCGGAGAAGACCTCCCTCAGATACATATGCGGCTTGCGCACCTCTATCCCAGCTTCGGCGAATAGCTGTGCTACCAGATGGTTGTTGGAGTAGACGGCCTGAAAAGGAGGAACCATTGCTAAGACATGAGAGACCCAAACGGCATTTCGTTTGATGTCCTGCAACGGGATCACGTAGCACCTGCTCCTCAGATCCCCTAATGCGCCGCAGATCATGGCCACCCTCTCGCCGGCGGTGAAGGGATTGTCCGGAGTATGGCTCTCCTGGGCGCTTCCTATCACTATCACTATCTCCTCCACATCTAGAGCAATCTTGTGCAGTACAGCCTGGTGGCCCAGATGGTAAGGCTGGAAGCGCCCGATATAGAGTCCTCTCATCCTTGTCATTTGCCGATGATCTGCTTTCCGATCAGCTTGATGGACCGCTCCTTGTCGGGTCCTATGGGCGAGCCCACCACAATCTGGGTCACCCCCGTCTTGAGGAGCTCATCCACCCGGGCCAGGCAGTCTGCAGGCGTGCCGGCCACTGAGAAGGCCTCCGCCATCTTGGGAGTCACGGCGGCCATGGCCGCTCCGAAGTCGTACTTGGCGAGCGCGCCCTGGATCTTCTGGGTCTCTTCGAGGGCGATCCCGTGCCTGTCCAGCACATTCTCCGGGGAGCCGGCGACGATGAAGGCCACTACCATCTTAGCCGCACCTATCGCCTTCTCCCTGTCCTTGTCGGCGGAAAAGCTCGCGTAGGCGCAGATCTGGACATCCTGGGGCTTGCGGCCTGCCTTCTCCGCTCCCTGCCTTATCACCGGCACGGCATACTTGAAGTCCTCCGGATGGGAGGCATTGATCAGGACGCCGTCACCTATGGCGCCGGCCAGCTCAAGCATCTTGGGACCCTGGGCGCCAATATAGATGGGTATCTTGCCGGTGCTGAAGGCCAGCTGCGCTCCCACGAAGCCGGCCTGGCTCACCTGCTCCCTGGCCAGAAAGGCTCTGATGGCGGAGACGGCTTCCTTTACCCTGGTCAAGGGTCGGTCCCATGGGATGCCCATCTTGTCGAAGGTGGCCTTGTCCCCCGGACCGATGCCCAGGATGGCCCGCCCTCCGGAGAGCTCGTTGATGGATGCTATGCTTGAAGCGGTTATGCCGACGTTCCTGGTGTAAGGGTTGGTGACCCCTGTCCCGAGCTTCGCTCTGCTGGTCAATAAGGACAGCACCCCCAGAGTACTCCAGACGTCTCTGTTGTTGTAATGGTCGGTAATCCATATGGTCTCAAAGCCCGCCTCCTCAGCCAGCTTGGACAGGTAGCCGATCTTCAGGGCGGGATCGGCGGGCACAAACTCTATTCCGAACAATGTCTCTCCTCCAGCTCGATGCGGTCGCCGGCCTTCAAACCGAAGGCCTCGGCGGCACTTCCTTTGTTCACCGCAATCTCCACGAAACCATGGCTGCCCACAGTTATAAGAGGTTCGATCCTCCTGGCCTGGGAGTATGTTTCCGCTATTTTGAGCTTTATCCCTTTGAGGCGCACCTGCCCGGGGGGAGGCTTGCGCATGTTGGTGATGAGGTTGCCGAACCTGTCGACGTAGATGACCGCTGCCTCAATTCCCTTCTTAGTTCTGCGGGGCGCGCCGAAGCTCAGCTCCTTAGGCCGGATCTCGTGGCCCATATCCCGGGGCTTGCTGCCCGTAGCGAGCATGGCAGCCGCGGGTGCAAAGATGTCCCGGCCGTGAAAGGTGCTGGAAGGGTGGAGATCGAGCGCGATCTTATAGGCCCTGGGCGTTCCGAGTGACCTGGCAGCCGGCATCAGAAGGCCGTTGTCCGGGCCCACAAAAAAGTGGCCGCCGCTTTCGATAGCGATGCTCAGCCTCTCCGATCCCACCCCAGGGTCCACTACGCCCAGGTGAATGGTCCCAGAGGGAAAGTACCTGGCGGTGGAGAGGAGGGCGAAGGCACCAGTCCTCACATCCTGGGGAGGTATGTCGTGGGCTATGTCCACAAAGACAACATCCTGGGCCTTGCTCAGGATGACGCCCTTCACAGCCGCGGGGTAGAAGGATCCGAAGTCAGTCAGCAGGGTTATGATCTTCATGGCCGTATCGTTAGGGCAGGGAGCTTACTCTCTCCGGGGGGCATACTCTTTCCGATACTCCTATCCCCCTCTTCTCCAGCTCGTTCATAAAATTTTGGCAGCGCTGGCCTCGAATCCCCTCCTCCGGGGCTACGATGCCTTTTTCTTCAATCTCTCCTCGGGCAAGCATCCTGGTGGCGATGGCTGCAGAGAAGCCTGTGGCTCTGGACATGGCGGATATGCCGCTGTCTCTGTCCGATCCCGTCCACATGTAGAAGTCGGCTCGAGCCTCTTTTCCCCATGCCGTATTCCACATCACACACAGGTCCTCATCCCCCGGCAGAGGCAGAAGCCTGGGCTCCACCAGCGAAAGGAAGAACTCTCGAGGCCTGATCTTCAGGCCATGAAATTCCGCAGGCTGCAGGTCGAGAAGGCCGCACTCCTTCAGGGCGTCGATGGCCTGCCAGTGCCCCGGCCATCTGATGGTCTTCTCGGCAAAGCTCTTCAGACCGGACATGGTGTGCAGGAAGCTGGGCATTCCGGGAGTGATCGCGCACTCCAGCTCCTCGGCCAGGCCGAACTGCTGGAAGACAAATCTCTCCCTCCCGGACGTGGCATCCACCTCCACCATCTCCCCCTCTTCCATCACGCTGACCTTGACCATGTACTCCCTGAGCACGTGGCCAAAGGACCGGGTGATCATATAGCCGAGCGGGTGCCGGGGCTGCAGCCTCTTTGCAGGGTATGCCGCCCACGCGGGCCACGGCCCTGTCCGCCTCCACCTTGCGGATGCCCTCTCCGAGAGTTACATTGCTCAGGCCGGGGGCAAAGCCCATGCCGTCCAGAAGGGTGATCTCGCCATGAAGAGCGCTTTGGTGCAGCTCTTCGCCATACTCCTGCAGGCCCATTCCTTCGGGGATCTCCAGGCCTTCCCTCTCGTAAAGGTCAGGGCGGCGATGGTACTCCTCTGCCACGTCCACTGAGTCGAGTCCCGCAGCGATGGCTGCCTCGAGGGCCTTATAGCTGGCTCTTCTGTCGGGCAGGGCCACGACGGCCACGTCAAACTCGCGCATGAGCCGCTTTGTCTTCCTTGGATCCGCGATGTCTATGACGTGGCAGCTGACCTTATCGCGCCCTATCCACGCCTTGGTCCTCTCCAGGGACTGTAGGCCTCTGCCCGCTATTCCCACGGCCTCAAAGTCGCCGAATCTGGCCAGGTCCCAGGCCACTGCCGAGCCTATCTTCCCTGATCCTCCCAAAACAAGAGCTTTCACCGATCCACCCGATTCCGCCCGCATCCTGAAAGTCTTGAAAATCTACCAAGAGCTATGATAATTTTCTAGGAGATTTTTCGGCTACT
>Ga0315285_10004192_pt1 | contig 14977 bp, 16 predicted proteins | sample YL17G09_36_MG_FD_203698 | JGI IMG/M metagenome (GOLD analysis project Ga0315285, IMG submission 203698) | Sediment microbial communities from Yellowstone Lake, YNP, Wyoming, USA - YL17G09_36 | ecosystem: Environmental > Aquatic > Freshwater > Lake > Sediment | place: USA: Wyoming | collected...
GCGCGCTCGAATCAGCCCGCACGCACGTGGATGAGCGAACGGGGGCGACGAGCCTCCTGCCCGAAGCGCCCGAGGTGCTGACAGACCGGCAGTACCTGTTCCCTCTCCTGGGGAACATCGCGGACTCCTATCCACAGCAGGCTGCCGAGATCGCCGCGGCGTGCCTCGCGAATGCCCATCTCGCGCTCCCGCCCGACTCCACGGAAGGACACGACCATGCATGAGAGGCAGGTACCGATCGACAAGTTCCGCGCTGCACGGCAGGAGGTCCTCGCTTCCTGGCCCACGGGCGCCGGCGTGGACCTCGAGGAAGCCCTGCGCTACCAGCGCGCCATGCCGACCGGCAGGCGCTTCGCCGAGGCGCTTCAGGGCGCGCGCGGCCGGCTTCTCATTCAGCCCAGGGCCGGCGTGGCCCTGATCGAGGAGCACATCCGCCTGCTCAAGTACCTGGAGACCGAGGGCGAGGCGGACCTCCTGCCTACGACGATCGACGCGTACACCCGGCAGAACCGTTACGCCGAAGCCGCGAAGGGCATCGAGAAATCCATTCAGGCGGGCACATCGATGCTGAATGGCTTTCCCGCCGTGAACCACGGCGTGGAGGGCTGCCGCAGGGTCACCGAGAGCCTGTCGCGCCCCGTGCAGGTCCGTCACGGCACCCCGGATGCCCGGCTGCTGGCCGAGATCACCCTCGCGGGGGGGTTCACCAGCTTCGAGGGCGGCGGCATCTCGTACAACATCCCCTACGCGAAGAATGTCCCCCTGCGGACCTCCATCGCGAACTGGAAGTACGTGGACAGGCTCTGCGGCCTGTACGAGGAAAACGGCGTCTCGATCAACAGGGAGCCCTTCGGCCCGCTCACCGGTACCCTGGTCCCGCCCTGCGTGAGCCACGCCGTCGGCATCCTCGAGGGACTGCTCGCCCTCGAGCAGGGCGTGCGTTCCCTCACCCTGGGCTACGGCCAGGGCGGGAACATGGCCCAGGACATCGCGGCGGTGCATAGCCTGCGCGAGCTGGCCGACAGGTACTTCAAGGCGGCCGGCCATTCGGGCTACGACCTCACGATCGTGTTCCACCAGTGGATGGGCGGCTTCCCCGAGGACGAAGCGCGGGCGTTCTCCATCATTTGCCTGGGCGCCGCCGTCGCCTGCCTCGGCGGGGCGGACAAGGTCATCGTGAAAACGCCCCACGAGGCCATGGGCATCCCCACCCGGGAGGCGAACGCGCAGGGGCTGAAGGCCACGCGCCAGCTCATCAACATGCTCTCCGACCAGGAGCGCCTCGAAACCGAGGACATCCGGCGGGAGCGGAGCATCATCGCGAGGGAAGTGGAGTGCATCTTGCAGAAGACCCTCGAGTTGGGCAGGGGCGATCCGGCGGAGGGAGCTGCCGCCGCCTTCGAGGCGGGCGTGATCGACGTGCCCTTCGCCCCCTCGATTCACAACAGGGGACGGATCCTCCCCATGCGGGACAACGAGGGCTGCATCAGGATCTTCAACAGGGGCGCCCTTCCCTTCGACGCCGACCTCGCCGCGTTCCACGGCGGAAGGCTGGAGGAGAGAGCCCGGGCCGAGGGGCGGGCAGTCTCGTTCCAGATGGTGACCGACGACATCTACGCCATCAGCAAGGGGCGCCTGGTGGGGAGGCCGAAATGAGAGCCAAAACAAGAGCAGAGACGCGAATCGCAAGAGTGCTGTTCGCGCCTGGCGCGTCCGCCTTCTTCTTCGACGACCAGCACGCGATCAAGGCGGGCGCCGGCCACGACGGATTCGACTACAGCGGAACGCCGGTGACGCCGGGGTTCGAGCGGATCAGGGTGGCGGGCCATGCCATCTCCGTGCTGCTCGAGCTCGAGGACGGCCAGGTCGCGGTCGGGGACTGCGCGGCCGTTCAGTACTCAGGGGCCGGAGGCCGGGACCCCCTCTTCCTTTCCGAAAGGTACCTCCCGGTCCTGGAGCGGAACGTGCGCCCCCTCCTGGAAGGTATGGAGGTCGGGAGCTTCCGCGCCATGGCGGACACCGTCTGCGGGCTGCGGGTCGACGGCCAGCCGCTGCACACTGCCCTGCGCTACGGTCTCACCCAGGCGCTGCTGGACGCTCGAGCCCGCGCCGGGCGCACAACGCGCTGCGAGGTGGTCTGCGAGGAATGGGGCCTGCCGCTGGACGCCTCGCCGGTGCCGATCTTCGGACAGTCCGGCGACAACCGCTACGAGAACGTGGACAAGATGATCCTCAAGAAGGTCGACGCCCTCCCCCACGGTCTTATCAACTCGGTGGAGGAGAAACTGGGCCGGGACGGCGGCAAGCTGAAGGACTACATCACATGGCTTGCCCGCCGCATCCAGGCCCTTGCGCACGACCCCGGCTACAGCCCCGACATCCACATCGATGTGTACGGGACCATCGGCCTGGTCTTCGACAACGACCCGCGGAAGGTCGCCTCCTACATCGCGGGGCTGGGCGAGGATGCGGGGCCCTTCCGACTGTACATCGAGGGGCCCGTCGACATGGAGGGCAAGCCCCGGCAGATCGAAGTCCTGGCAAAGATCCGGGCCGAGCTCGAACGCATAGGATCGCCGGTGAAGATCGTCGCCGATGAGTGGTGCAACACCCTCGAGGACGTGCGGGAGTTCACGGACGCGGAGGCATGCCACATGGTGCAGATCAAGACCCCCGACCTCGGCGGCGTGCAGGACATCGTCGAGAGCGTCCTGTACTGCAAGGCCCGCGGAATGGAGGCGTACCAGGGCGGCACGTGCAACGAGACCGATGTCTCGGCCCAATGCTGCGTGCACCTCGCCATGGCCGCGCATCCCCAGCGGATGCTCGCAAAGCCGGGCATGGGCTTCGACGAGGGCTTCATGGTGGTGAAGAACGAGATGGAGCGCATCCGCGCCGTGCTCGCCTCCCGCGGGGCGCCCGCCGCAGGAGGCCCGAGATGAGCCCCCGCGAGCTGCGCGTCCTTTCTCCCACGGCAATCCTCGGCTACGGGTTTCCCGAGGAATCCTTCCTGAGCGGCATCGCGAAGAAGCCCGACCTCATCGCGTGCGACGCGGGGTCCACCGACCCGGGGCCGCACTACCTCGGAAGCGGGAAGTCGTTCACCGACCGGGCGTTCGTCAAGCGCGACCTGCGCTACATGCTCGTCGAAGGGGTGCGGCTGGGCGTGCCCGTGATCGTGGGCAGCGCGGGGGGCTCGGGAGCGGCTCCCCACCTCGCATGGTGCCGCCGGATCGTCGAGGAGATCGCGGCCGAGGAGAAGCTCTCCTTCTCGATGGCGGTGATCTCATCCGACATCCCCAAGGAGAAGGTGAAGGCGGCCCTGCGGGAAGGGCGCATCCAGCCCCTGCCCTTCGTGCCCGAACTGACCGAGGGGGCCATCGAGGAGTCGACGAACATCGTTGCGCAGATCGGGAGCGAGCCCCTGGTCAAAGCCCTGGTGGCCGGCGCCCAGGTCGTGCTGGCAGGGCGCTGCTACGATCCTGCCAACTTCGCCGCCCTCCCGATCCTGAAGGGGTTCGACGAGGGCCTCGCGCTGCACATGGGGAAGATCCTCGAGTGCGGCGCGATCGCCGCCGCCCCGGGAAGCGGCGCCGACTGCGCCTTCGCCACCCTGTACGACGATCGGTTCGTCCTGGAGGCGCTCAGCTCGAAGAGGAAGTTCACCCGTGAGTCGGCGGCAGCCCACACCCTGTACGAAAAATCCGATCCCTACCGGCTCCCTGGCCCCGGCGGGCTCATCGATCTCACGGGCTGTTCCTTCGCGGATGCCGGTGACGGCCGCGTGGAAGTGCGCGGGAGCAGACACGAGCGCGCGAAGAATTACAGAGTAAAGCTGGAGGGCGCCCGCAGGATCGGCTATCGCTCTATCAGCATCGCCGGAACGCGCGATCCCGTCATGGTGAGCGGCATCGGGGCTATCCTCGAGGCCGTGCGCGGCCAGGTCGACGCGATGACGGCCGGCAGGTTCCGCGGGACGAGGTACTTCCACGTGTACGGGAGGGACGGGGTCATGGGACCGACGGAACCCGTGCGCGAGACCAGGTCGCACGAGCTGGGCATCCTGATCGAGGCGGTCTCGCCCACGCAGGAGGAGGCGGACTCCCTGGTGAGCCTCACCCGCTCGACGCTCCTGCACTACGGCTACCCCGGCCGCATCTCCACGGCGGGCAATCTCGCCTTCCCCTTCTCGCCCTCCGATATCGCCGCGGGCGAGGTGTACGAGTTCTCGATTTACCACCTCATGGAGATCGACGATCCGGCGGATTTCCCGATGGAGATGGTGAGAATGCAGCGAGGCGAGGTGGCCAGATGAAAATGAACATCCTGGATGCAGCCCGGGTCATACGGTCGAAGAACTCGGGCCCCTACGAGCTCACCCTCGACATCATGTTCAAGGATCGGGAGCACTTCGAGCTCTTCCGCTCGCGTGGGATCATCTCGCCGGAGCTGATCTGCCGCCTGTACAGCGTGTCCCCCTCCGAGATCCTCGGCATCGTGTACTTCGAGCCCTCCAATGCCGTGAAGGTCACCATCCGCCGGCGGATCCCCTCGGGCGCGCCGGGGGACACCGACATCTACGGAGCCCAGCAGCACGCCCCGCTCCTGGCCATCGAGTTCGAGGAAGAGCAATAGGAGGCGCCATGGACGCGAAAAAGCCCGACATCAGCCTGCTCCAGCAGCCCCTCGCCCCCTCGTACTACTCCGAAACCCTGATCTACGCCACCTACTATGCCCCGCGAGGCAGGCAGAGGCTGTACATGCTGGGGGCCGAGCTCTCCCACCGCTACCTGTACCCCTCGGACCTCATCATCGGGATCATCGGCGCCGAAGGCTCGGGCAAGAGCACCCTCATCAAGGGGCTTTTCCCGGGACTCGAGCTGACCAACGACGACGACGGGGTCAACATCCGCCCCGCCCAGCTGTACGACTTCAGCCCCGACGACTACTTCGCCCCGCACACCTTCCACATCGACGTGCGCTACGAGAGGGCATTCAAGCAGAACTGGCAGATCGCCGAGGCGATCACCGCCGCCGTCTCGCACGGAAGGCGCGTGGTGGTGGAGCACTTCGACCTCATTTACGAGACCCTCGGCTACAACGCGCAGATTATTTTCGGCATCGGCGAGGAGGTCATCGTCGCCCGGCCGAGCATCTTCGGCCCCTTCCCCGCAGCCATCAAGGCGGTAGTGGACCGCACGATCAAATACCGGCTCATGGCCCACTCGGCGGAGGACATCACCAGCTTCGTGCTGGAGAGGGACTGGAACTACCGCATTCCCGTCCATCACTCCGACGTGAAGCACGGCTTCGTCATCAGCTTCGCTCAAGCGCCCGCTATCGACCTCAACGAGCTCGAGGCCAAGGTGAAGGACATCATCGCGCAGAACGTGCCCATCGCCCCGGCGGGGGAGAACCGCATCTCGATCGGCGAGAACCAGATCCCCTGCACGGGCACCCGCACGCACGTGAAGCGCTCGGGCCAGATCGAATGCTTTCGGCTGCTGAAGGAGTTCCGCTACCACCCCATCTTCCGCGAGCACATGCTGGTGGGGACGGTGGGCACGCACGAGCCCGCCGGCTACGAGGAGATCAGCAGGGTGCCCGAGCTGTAGGGAGTCGTCCCGTTTCCCGATCGCTTGAGAGGCTGCCCGAACCGCGCCACAGTCGACGCATGAACAAACGCCCCGAACGGTGGGCGGCCCTCGACAACCTGCGAGGCCTCACCGTGCTGCTGATGATTCCGGTCAACGCCGGCATGGATTTCGCCAGCATCCCCGCATGGTTCAAGCACGCCCCCGGCCGGGGGCTCACCCTCGCTGACTTCATCATGCCGGCATTCCTGTTCGCGCTGGGCACCTCGGCGTCGTTCTCCTTCCGCCGGCGTCTCGCCGAGAAGGGCCTCGCGCAAATGGGAGATCCTGCAGCTGCTCGGGCTCGCGGGCGCGCTCGCCCTCCCGTTCCTGTTCCTCCCGCCGGCCTGGCGCGCCGCGGCCGCCGTGGGCTCCGTCTGCCTCGGGGCCGGCCTCGCGCTGAGCCTGCTCATCCCCATCGACAAGCATCTGCTTTCGACGAGCTACCTGCTTGTCACCTTCGGCGCCTCCTCGCTGGCGCTCGCCGCGCTCACGCCGCTCGATCCTTTCCTCGACGGGCGCATGCCGCCGCTCGGCGCGCTGGGGCGCAACCCCCTGCTTGCCTCCATCCTTGGGGGCATCCTCACGCTCGCCCTGCACGCCTGGGTCCCCGCAGGCATCCCCTCTGGCGCCACGTGGGCGTGGAGCCTGTCGGTCCTCGTCCTCGTGACGGCTGCTGCGCTGGTGCTCGATTGGAGGAAGATCTGGATCCGGCTCTGAACAACGCCCAGAGATTCCCCAATGGCGCGTAGGCGAGGCAGGGACGGGGCGGAGGAGGATTGCAGGGCCCGCGAAACACCGATCTGGTGTAAATGGGTATCTCCTTCACGCGCGTATAGGCGGCTTGCCGTAAATAATGGAACTGTAAGGGGCCGGGCCAACAGCAACAGCCTGCTGGGCCAAGCGGTAAAAGAGCAGTCCGCGGGCGTTTGAGCGGCGGCGGTTGAAGCGAAACGTGATTTCATCGAGGTAGTAATCAAGATGCTGTTGTTGAACACCACCCTGGAGCGTACCAAGCAACCACCGCTTGAGCAGCGCGGCGACGTTGTGGACTTAAGGCTGCTGGTGTGGCGGTACCCCCGACGGTACGTAATTGAAAGGAATGGGTATCCCTTTGACGCCCCCACGGCGCGTGCGCGCGTTGGCGATGTGAAAGTCCTACAAATGATGGCACTAATCCGTGCTGTTGCACCCCTTGCGGGGCTTAGAAGAACGGTTGGGACGGACCGGCGCGGGTTTCGATGCATCGGACGACGCGGCGTTCACAGCGTCCCGCGATCGCCAATGCCAAAATTCTGACGGCTCAATACTATGGGCGTCAAAGGGATACCCATTTTGAGCGGTTTGCCAGGGAAACCGGAAATGTAATGCCAACAGAAATCCCATGTCTTCTATTTCCTTACAAGACAAACATTTCATTTTTCAGACTGTCGAAGATGGGTCTGAGCGAAGAGGAGTTCAGCAGGCCGTTGAACGCCTCCCACCCCCACTTGCCGATGCACCTCGTCTCCTTTTCGGAGAGCGAGAACGGGGAGAAGCCGCACGCCCCGACGAGGATCCGGTCCTCGAGTATCTCGTGGATGTCGGCGTAAGAGACCGGCTCCCCGGTAAGGAAGAACAGGAGCATCTCCGTCAGCGTTGTGAGGAGGTCTCCTTCGCAGGAGACCGGCATCGTCTCCCCGAGCAAGGAGAGGGGCACACACGGGGTGAACCCGAAGATCTGCGACAGCTCGTACTGGCATTTCACAGTGACGGCGTCGAGCTCGTGCTCCCTGACGATGCCCTGCAGAGCGAGGAACATCCGGGAGCACCGCTCGAGGTCCGAGGGAGAGAGATCTCTTTCCCGATCTGTGCGAGGGCCTTCAGGCTCTGCGCGGCGCTGGCCGCTATTTCCTTCGGGATCCGCTCCATGCGATGGACCACCTGGTACTGGTCGATGTGCACGATCTCGGGTCCGAAGACCTTCCTGGCGGTGATGTGGTCGAGCGTCGCCGTGTACATGCCCAGCGCCGGGTAGCCGATCAGCCCCAGACGGGAATCCCGCAGCCTGTTGAGCGCCGATGCCACCCGCAGCATCGCCTCCACCCGCTCCCGCACGGCTCCGTCGTCGGGCTTTCCGATCACGAACTCGAAGGGCGCTCCGAAGTCAGCTCCGAAGTCAGCGAGGGTCTTCTTCCTGCCGTCGAGCTCGATCGTTGTGTGGCTCCAGACCAGCAGAGGCTTGCCGAGAGGTCGGGGTTCTCGATGCGCAACCGCACCGCCTCCTGGACCTGCGCGTCGACGATCTCCCTCGGGTAGTGCGGGTAGCTAGAGGGCAGAAGAAGCAGCTTTCCTGTTGGCTTCATGAGCGGCGCCTCCCCCTCTGCCAGTCTCGTCATCCCGAGCAGAGCGCCCGCTCCGCCTTCCGCACCACCTCGTCGATCTGCCGGGCCCGATCGCGGTCGATCTCCCAGAAGGCCGCGCCCTTCATGAGCTGCTCCCTGCGGTCGTGGGCGCTTCTGTAGATGTCCTCCTTCTCGCTCTGGGCGAAGGAGACGAAGTGGCTCCTGTCGAAAATCTGAGGAAGCCAATTGTCCCGGAACCGGCTCGCCGTGTGCTCCTCCGAAAGGTAGCTGCCCCGGATTCCGACCTGGCGGATCAGCTCCACGGTCTGCGCGAGCTCCCCGAAATCCCCGAAGCCGCCGAAGTGGCCGTGGATGTAGCGGCAGATCTCCAGGTCGACCAGCGCCTGCTCGGCGCTGAAGACGGCCCCGCCGTTGATGAGGCCCAGCGGATAGCTATGGCGCCCCGAGAGAAACGTGAGGAGATACTTCATGGTCTTCTCGGCCAGCACCTGCCTGTTGGGGTACTTCGCGTCGGTGTAGCCGCTGCCGATGAGGTAGTCGAAGCCGTACAGCCGCTCGTGCACTTCCGCGACCGCGATGTCCTGCAGGATGGCCTCGGGCGCGCTGAAGGAGACCACGCTGGTGCGCATGTCAAGCTGCCCGCTGATGGAGCCGCCCCCCACGAGGGACTCGGGGCACAGGGAGCGGACCGCCGTCAGCACTGCCAGGATCTCGGCGTTGCAGAGGACGGCATTGCCGAGCCGGGTGACCGGGGCGCTGATGCCCGAGATGGGCATCGGGATGATCGTGCAGGGGAGCTTGCGCCGGGCCAGGGCGAGGAGGATGTCGCCGGCGTTCGCGTCCAGGAACAGCGGGCTGATGGTCTCCTTGGCGGTGACGAGACACGGATTCTCGAAATACGCCTCCCGGCTCCCGCGGGCGATGCTCCCGATCTCGACCATGAAGTCGATCTCCCGCTCGTCCCACACCTCCATGGAGCCGATCTTGCGGGTGTTTTTCGCGATCAGGGCAGCGGTCGTCACCCTGCGCATCCTCTCGTCGATCCGCTTCCCATCCGCGTCGTGTCTGACTACGAGGGGATTGCCGACGAAGCTCACCTCGGGGAGCAGCTCGCCCAGCCTGACGTACGACAGCAGCTCGGTTGCCGTCGCTTCGCGGATGCTCCTGCTCTCCCAGTCGAGGAAGCTCTCGCAGCCGCCGCTCACCTTGGCCACGATACCCTCTCCCTCGGTGTGCTCGGAGGTGACGCCGTTCAGAAGGTGGAGCTTCACGCCCTTTCGCAGCAGGCTCCTGTTGCCCTCGATGGCCTCTTCGACTAGCTTCTCTGGGAAGAGAACCGTCTTCGATGTCTCGTCGACCCTGGCGCCGCTCCTCTTCAGCCCCTCGAGCAGCGCTTGGGACTCGAAGCGCATGCCGGTCTTCGCGAGGACAGCCAGGCTCGCCTCGTGAACGCTCCGCACCTCATCCTTCGTCAGCACATTGAAAGAAAAGCTCATCTCCCCTCTCCATCCCGGCGCTGCAGGAGCCGCGCCCTGCAGCGCTCCATCTCGGCGTCGATCGCGCCCCTGTCGATGGGGTAGCTCCCGCAGCGGAGCGTGGTCTTGAACATGAGGTCGACATTCTCATAGGGCATTTCGTTTCTGATGTCGCTGTCGGAGGCGAGGATCAGCGCGCCTCCCAGGCCCCCGTCCCGGATCGTCTCGAGGGTTTCGTAGACAATCCGCTCCCGGGACCCGTGCACAAGCGTGTGGGACGAATCAACGTTCCCGAGCAGGCAGAGCCGCGGCCCGGCCTTCGCGCGGACGGCCTTCATGGACAGCCCCGCGGTCCTCTGGATCGGGTGAAGCCCATCGAAGCCTATCGAAAGCAGGTCGTCGAGGTACGAATCGATGTTTCCGTCGCAGTGAAGGAAGGTGGGAACACCCGCCGATCACGGCTGCGCGTCCGCCGGCGAGTTCCTGCGCCAGCCGTATTTCCGACATGCGCCCAGGCAGCTCGGGGTCCCGCATCGTGTATTTCATCAGCGGGTGGTCGACGGGAGCATTTGACGGCCAGGAGAAACCGGTCTTCTCCCACACGGTTCCCCACTCGTCCCGGTAGCGGTTTTCTCCGAGCGGAGCCTCCTCGGAGCCGCCGTAGCCGATGAACGCCCCGTCCAGAGCCCGCAGGCGAGGGTTGCCTCCACGACATCCCGCGCGAGGTAGAACTCCGGCCTCTTGCCGATGACGCGCTGGATGAAGGCGTTGCTGTCGAGAAAATCGAAAATCGGAACCCGGTCCGGGGTTCCTCCCCGCAGGGCTATAACGAATCTCTCTGCTCCTGTCATCAGGCTTCAGGAGCAGAGTGGAGATGCAGCGGGGTTCCGTCAAGACATCGAGCCGGCCGCGTTCAACCGAAGGCCAGGGCGACCGCTTACTCCTGTTCGTCCTCGCATGCGCCACCACCCCGATCCTGGAAGGGCGGGTCCCCCTACCCTCGCCGGAGCCTTGCCCACACGAAGCCGGGGCCGCCGCCCTGCACCCTCGCCATCTTGATCCACAGCAGAGTCATGTGCTCCGGATGCTGGCTCATGGAGATGTCGCTGGTATCCACCGCTTCCCAGCCCAATTGCCCGCACAGATCGGCGACCGTCTGCTTGGCCCGCGCGTTGTTGCCCGCGATCAGCATCGCCGGCTTGAGATTCCCGTAGCCGTAGATCGTGAAGGCCTTGACCACCTGCGCTTCCGGCAGCAGCGACTGCACGTGCTCGCCCCCGGAGCCTCTGCCCTCCAGGGCGTGCTTCAGCCCCTGGCGAGGGCACCGAAGGGAACGGCCAGGAACACGACTTCGGCGGCAGAGCCACCGCTTCGGCCGTGGGGGCCCCCGAGCTGCCGGGGATGATCTGCAGGGCGGTTTTCACGCTCTGCGAGTCAGGGTCGTGCACGGCCGCCGCACCTGCCAGGTACAGCACCGGGCCGAAGAGCACCGACAGTACGGTGCCCTGGCGGAAGCGCGCCTTGTCCGTTCCCGTCCCAAGAATCCCGTCGTTCCGCACGACGTACAAGCGCATCAGGAAAAATGCGGCGGCCATCAGGGCCATGACCACCCCGTAGGAGAACACGGCCAGCGTGTTGCCGGGGTAGTCCCCCATCAGCGCGGTGGGGATGGGGATCAAAGACACCCACAGCAGCAGGAAGGCGTTCCACCAGAACAGCCCGTGGTGGCTGACCCAGATCACGCAGATCGTGAAGAAGCTGATCACCCAGCTGATCAGCTTGGGCAGGAGGCCCAGCAGGGCGCTGGCCAGCTCCGCCGAGCATGCCGGCTGTTCGATGTGCGGCCTTCGGTGCGCCTCTCCGGCTTCCCTCTCCCGGCCTCACTTCACCACGGCGAAGGGCAGGGTGTACTCGGCGGCGACCCCCTTGAGCTTGTCCCGCAGCACCGCCTTGTAGAGGTACTTGCCCGGACCCAGCTCGCCCAGGTCCAGGGAATTGGTGGCGTACAGGTCGAAGACCGGCGACCGGCTGGAATAGCGGAAGCTGAGCAGTTCCTCCTGCTCGTCCAGCACCTTCCCTTTGTCGGTCAGCAGCACGATGTCCTGGGTGTGCCAGATCTCGTACTGCCCTTTGTTGCGGTTTGTGAAGACGTTCACCGGCTCGTAGTAGACTTGCAGCTCCGCTCCCTGCGGGACTTGCGGCTTGTCCAGCGGCACGTAGGAGCCGTAGCCCAGGATCTTCGAGCAGAGGGTGAACTCCCGGAAGCCCAGGGCTCCACGGTTTTGCAGATCGATGATCTGATTCTTGAGCTTCAGGACTGCGTCCTGGTCCTGCGCAGAAACCGAGACCACAGCCAGGCTTGCGAACAACGAGAGCACGGCAAGTCGAAGCGCTTTCATCGTGACCTCGCTGATCCCGAGGGGCGGGATCTATCCTGAGCGAGAACATACTAAAGTCTCTCTTATAGAAGAAAATGTGGTCCGGGGGGCCGAAACCGACGGGACCGTCACCGGAGGTCGCGCGGCGACCGCGATCCGGGCGAGCTCGCCCCGGCATCCAACAAGCCGATGTGCATCGGCTTTGCCAACACGTTGAACGGACTCACCCTCGGGTCCCCTTGCGGAGCTCGCCCTGCTCGGGAAACTGCCCGAGCCCCGGAGACGCGCGCAGGAATACGGCATACGCGCCGGAGAGAATCACTGCCAACCCAATCGAGTACCAGACCCAGAGAGGAAGCCCGAGGAACAGGTTCGGTGTCCTGCCCCATGCCCAGAAGTCGCATGCGAGGGCGAGCAGCAGCACAAAGGGGATTGCCCTCGCCGCGCTTTCCCGGCCGATCGGGAGAACGATTCCCGCGGCCCTCCTACTGCCGGCGGCTGTGCCGTCGGGGAGAGTCAGGCTGACCAGGACGAACACGGCCGCGGTCACCACGACCACGGGGACCACGGGCAGGGTTCCAGGCGCGCGAAGGACATTGAAATAGAACAGGGCCGTGAGGGCTTCTCCCGCCACGATGCTCGCGGCAGCCGCGCCAGCGTGGGCCCGTTTCCAGTACAACCCACCGATGACCGTCGGCGCCAGCACGGCGAGACCCGTGAACGAGGACCGGTTGATGAAGTCGAGGATGGTCGCGGGGGGCCTGAGCGCGATCAGGAATCCCAGGGCGCCGAGCGCCACGACCACCAGCCGCTCGACCAGGACCTCGCGCCGGCGGATCCGAACAAAATCGAGGGTGACGATGGAGCTGAGTGTCAGGAGCTGCGAGTCCATGGTCGACATGAGGGCCGCGAGCCCACCGGTCAGCAGGAGCGTGCCAAGGACCGGGCTCGCGTACTTTCCCAGCAGCAGCGGAAACACCGACTCCGACTCTCTTGGGGTCAGTCCGGGAAACGCGTGGCGTCCCATGACGCCGATGGAAACCGTGAGGAAGAACAGGAAGGTCGTGATGAGCGGGTACAGGACCACCGTCGATTTCAGAGAGCGCACATCGCGGGCCGCGATGAAACGCTGGAAGAGCTGGGGGAACATCGGGTCGGCGAAGAACCACAGGAACAGATATCCGAACCAGACCCCCGGGAGCATCGAGCCGTCCAGCCCTGGACGCGAAAAAAGGCCTGGGAAAGATGCGTACACCTCGCGGTTGACGCGCACAAAGCCCCCGCTTTTCCATGCGATGAGGATGAACGCGGCGAGAGTGAAGACGATCATCATCACCGCCTGCACGACATCCGTCCACACCACGGAGCGCATGCCGCCGAACACCACGTACAGGACGATGAACCCCGTGACAAGGAGGGCGCCGCCCGCGTAGGGAATTCCCACGAGGGACTCCAGCGACCGGCCGCTCGCCACGGCCTGGATCGCGAGGTAGGGCAGCGTGAAGACAACGAGCACGAGGGAGAAAAGCCACTTGAGCGCGCGCGATCCGTAGCGGTCGGAGATGAAGTCGGAAGGCGTCACGTATCCCCGTGCGTGAGAGAGCTGCACGATCCTGCGGCCCACGATGTACATGCCGAGGGCCATGAATCCGGTGCCGAAACCCATGACCGGCAGGAAAGCATAGCCGATGCGGTATCCAGCTCCCGAAAGCCCGAAGATCGTGAAAGCGCTGAAGTTGGTCGCCGCCATCGTGAAGAAAAGCAGGACCCTTCCGAGGCCCCTGCCGGCAAGGAAAAACTCGACCTTGTTCCTCGAAGACTGGCGGCGGAAGACGATGCCGATGACGAGCATTGCCAGAAGGTACACGAGCACGATGGAAAGACGCGCGATCATGACTACCCCCGTACGAAAACGGTTCGGTGGCCGGTCGGCCTCCGGGGTCTGGGTGGCCTGCGCCTCAAGCATGACCCGCGATCGACGAAAGGACGGGAAACCGGGGGCGATGATACCACGTCTCCGCGAGAAGGGAAAGCGTCAACGCGTGCCCGGCAGGCCATCCGCTCCTGGCGGGTTTGGCGCTTGCGCACAGCCCCACATGTGGGTTCGTTGCGCTCTCCCTCCGTCCTCCCCGGCCTGATATCCTCTCGCTGCCGAGATCCGCACGAACTCACTCCGCCAGTCGTTTGCCCTGTCGAGGCAACGCACATGCAGCAGATCCTATCGTTCACTCCGGCGCAGAGAGGCCTACCTGGGCGTACATCGCGATGCCCAGCCAAATCAGGCCGAACCCCCCGAGGTTGACGATCGTGAAAGCCTCCCGGCAAAGCACCACGCCGATGAGCAAGCGCAGCGTGGGCGTGAGGGAATGGAGGAAGCCCACCATGGACAGCGGAAGAAGCCGCGCCCCGTTGGCGAACCACACGAGCGGGACCGCCGTCACGACGCCGGCCAGGACCAGGAAGACATGGGTCTGCAGGTTCGCCGTGCCGAAGGCGCTCGTACCACGGAGCATCTCCCAGCCGAGGAAGGCGAGTGTCAGAGGCAGGAGGAAGAGGGTTTCCAGGAAGGTGCCGGTGGTGGAGTCCACCTTCACGGTCTTGCGGAACAGGCCGTATAAGCCGAAGGTGAACGCGAGCCCGAGGGGGAGCCAGGGAACGACACGGTAGGCCACCGCCTGGAAGATCACGCCTCCCAGGGCGAGTGCAACCGAAATCCCCTGCCAGAGAGTCAGCCGCTCGCAGAGAGGATCACGACCCCGAGGAAGACGCTCACCAGGGGTTGATGAAGTACCCCATGCTCACCTCGACCATGCGGTCGGAGAGCACCCCGACGATGAACAGAGTCCAGTTCACGGTGACGAGGACCGCTGTGAGGAGGAGCGTGAGCGCCGTCTTCGGCTTGCCCAGGGCAGCGCGCACCGAGCCCCAGCGGCCTCGTGCGGTAATGAACAGGGCGAGGAACAGGCACGTCCAGACGATGCGGTGCGCGGGGATCTGCAGCGCAGGGACGTTCGCGATGAGCTTCCAGTACGGCGGGATCAGACCCCAGAGCAGGAACGCCCCGAGGGTGTACAGCACGCCCGCCGTCAAACCGTCAGGCCGCTTCACGGCTCAGCCCCCCTCCCGCCGGCCAGGGACGAGCCGTT